>Ga0315289_10006502_pt1 | contig 17171 bp, 15 predicted proteins | sample YL17G11_40_MG_FD_203452 | JGI IMG/M metagenome (GOLD analysis project Ga0315289, IMG submission 203452) | Sediment microbial communities from Yellowstone Lake, YNP, Wyoming, USA - YL17G11_40 | ecosystem: Environmental > Aquatic > Freshwater > Lake > Sediment | place: USA: Wyoming | collected... | reverse complement strand
TGCGGCTGCTCTACGCCAATTTCCCCGCTCTCCAAAACCTGGCCCTCTTCGATCTCGAAGGCCTGCCGACCGGCCTCTTCGTCCAGGTCCCCCTCAAAAACCTCGACACGTTAATGACGACCTCGATCGTAATTAATTTCTAACAAGATGGGGACATCCTGTTTTCTGCAAGCGCCTAGAGGGCGAAGTCTGCAAAGAGGCGGGGGACTTCAAGATGGGCTTGAATCTCAGAAGGGGTCAAACCTACTTTTTTCACTTTTATGTTGGATGCCTGTTAAGTTGGCGATGGACATCAGAAAAGTGAAAAAAGTAGGTTTGACCCCATCTGGAAATCCCGCTCGCAGAAAACAGGTTTGACCCCTTCTTGATTTCCTAGTATTATAGTCGAGAATTATGGGCGGAGGGCCCAGATGAAGAAACGTTATTGGCGCTGTTTCGTCTGCAACGACATCCACTACGGGGTCGCCCCGCCGGAGCTTTGCCCCACCTGCAAGGTCCTCAACGCCTACGTCGAGATCTCGGCGGACGAGGCCCGAAAGATCCTCGGCGGCGGGCCCGGAGTCTCCCTGACGACGGACGAGTTCCGGGCGGCCATCGAACGGTTCACGGCCGGCAACGAGTTCCAGGTCAACCCCGACCGCGATAAGGTCGACCTGCTCCTCAGCGGCATCTTCGAGAACGAGCACAACCACGGCCTGAAGTACTGTCCATGCCGGCTACGCTGCAAGGATTGGGACGAAGACTTGGGGATCGTCTGCCCCTGCAATTTCACCATCCACGAAACCTACAAGGGAGTTCCGGACGGGGAATGCTGGTGCGGACTATTTATCAGGAGGAAATGATGGCCAATCTATTCATGTTCCACGGACGGGAATGCCCCCACTGCAAGAAAATGATGCCCCTGGTCGAGAAGCTCGAACAGGAGACCGGCGTCCGCTTCGACAAGCGCGAAGTTTGGCATGAGGAGAAGAACGCGGACCTCATGAGGTCCTATCGGCCCATCATCGCGGCCAAATGCGGCGGTCAGCTCAAGGTCCCGACGTTCATCAATCCCGACGCGGGCGACGCCGTCTGCGGCGAGTTGGACTACGAGAAGCTCAAGGATTGGGCGCTGAAGCAATCCTAGGAAAAGGCGGCTGGGCCGGGCGTCCGGCATCACATCTGGGAGGGTGACCGATGATCGAAACCTTCGACCCGCTCAAGGGGGAAAGGCTCCGGATCCTCGACGAGACGGGCAAGACCGTGCCCGGCCTGGACCCGGGCCTGGCGGAGGCCGAGCTCCGGACGATCTACGAACGCATGGTCCGGACCAGGGCTGCCGACGCCAAGGCCCTCAAGCTCCAGAGGCAGGGCCGCCTCGGTACCTACGCGCCGAGCCGCGGCCACGAAGCGTGCCAGGTCGGCCTGGCCTCGGCCATGGCCGGGGACGACTGGTTCTTCCCCTATTTCCGCGACCTCGGCATGTACATCACGCTGGGCTATCCCCTGGCCGACTACTACCATCTCTGGATGGGGAACGAAGCCGGCCTGAGGACGCCCGACGGACTGAACATCTTCCCCATCGCCATCCCCGTCGGCTCGCAAATCCCGCAGGCCGTCGGAGCGGGCCTGGCCGCGAAATACCGGAAACTCCGGATCGCCGTCGTGACGACGTTCGGCGACGGGGCGACCTCGGAAGGCGACTTCCACGAAGGCCTGAACTTCGCCGGCGTCTTCCGGACGCCCAACGTCTTCGTCTGCCTGAACAACCAGTTCGCCATCTCCGTGCCGCGGGCGCGCCAGACGGCCGCGGCGACCATCGCCCAGAAAGCCGTCGCCTACGGCTTCCCCGGCGTCCAGGTGGACGGGAACGACGTCCTGGCCGTCTACGCCGCGGCCCGCGAGGCCCTGGGGAACGCCCGGAACGGCCGGGGCCCGACCCTGATCGAGGCCTACACCTATCGGATGGGCGACCACACGACCTCGGACGACGCCGCCCGCTATCGTTCGAAGGAGGAGGTCCAGGAGTGGGAGCGGCGCGACCCGATCCTCCGCTTCCGGCTCTATCTCGGGAAGAAAGGGCTCTGGGACGAAGCCTACGAAAAAACCGTCCAGGACGCCGCGGCGGAATTCGTGGAGAAGGCCGTCGCCGAGGCCGAAGCCCGGCCGACGGCAACGCCCGAGGATCTTTTCGCCTACACCTATGCGGCGATGCCGCCGGAGCTCGAAGCCCAGCTCGCCGACCTCAAGGCTTTCCTCGAAGAGGGACGCCGATGATCATGACCATGATCCAGGCGATCAACCAGGCCCTCGCCCAGGAAATGGAGAGGGACGACCGGATCATCGTCCTCGGCCAGGACGTCGGCCGCAACGGCGGCGTCTTCCGGACGACGGAGGGCCTCTTCGACAGGTTCGGCCCCGAGAGGGTCATGGACACTCCCCTCGCGGAATCGGGGATCATCGGGGCGTCGATCGGGATGACGGCCCTTGGCCTCCGGCCCGTGCCCGAGATCCAGTTCATGGGATTCATCTACCCGGCCTTCAACCAGATCGTCTCCCACGTCGCCCGTCTCCGGAATAGGACACGCGGCCGGTTCACCGTGCCCCTGACGATCCGGATGCCTTACGGCGCCGGGGTCAAGGCCCTCGAACATCATTCCGAGAGCACGGAAGCCCTCTTCTGCCAGATCCCGGGACTGACCGTCGTCGTCCCCTCAAATCCTTACGATGCAAAAGGGCTCCTCACCGCCTCGCTCCGCAGCGACGACCCGGTCATCTTCCTCGAGCCGACCAAGCTCTACCGGGCGGAAAAGCAGGAGGTTCCCGAGGAAACTTACGAGGTCCCTCTGAGGCGGGCCGTCGTCGTGCGGGAAGGGAAAGACCTGACCATCATCGCCTGGGGCGCGATGATCCCGGCGGCGCGGCAAGCGGCAGAGGCGGCCCAAGCCGAGGGCGTCGGCGCGGAGATCGTCGACCTCCGCACGCTTTCTCCCATGGACAGGGAAACGTTCGTCGCGTCCGTCCGGAAGACGGGCCGGGCCCTCGTCGTCCACGAAGCCCCGAAGACCTGCGGCCTGGGGGCGGAGATCGCGGCCACGATCGGCGAGTCCGCTCTCCTCAGCCTCAACGCTCCCGTCCTCCGCGTGACGGGGCAGGACATCACCGTCCCCCTGCCGAAGAACGAGGGCCTCTATTATCCCGGCCCGGAGCGCATCCTACGGGCCATCCGGCGATTGATGGAGTATTGACATGGTCCAACAATTCCGTTTCCCCGACGTCGGGGAGGGCATCACCGAAGGCGAGATCGTCCGCTGGCTGGTCAAGGAAGGGGACGAGATCAAGGCCGACGAGGCGCTGGCCGAAATCGAGACCGACAAGGCCGTCGTCGAAATGCCGTCGCCCTTCGCGGGGACAGTCCTCAAGCTCCATTTCAAGGAAAAGGACCTCATCAAGGTCGGCGAGGTCCTGGTGACCATCGGCGAAAAAGGCGAAGCCGTGCCCGAAGCTGCGCCGGCCCCGGCGGGGATGCCGGCGGCCCGCCCGGCGGCTCCGGTCCGGGCGGCGGCCCCCGGCCGGACCGGCGAGGTCCTGGCCACCCCCAAAGTCCGGGCCCTGGCCAAGGAGCTCGGCCTCGATATCAACGCCGTTCCCGGCACGGGCCCGGCCGGCCGGATCACGGAGGAGGACGTCCGCTCGACCAAGGAGAAGCCGGCCGAAAAGAAACCCGAGATCAAGATCAAGGCGAAATACGACCTCTTCGGGTCGCTCGAGCGGATCCCCCTGCGCGGCGTTCGCCGGGCCACGGCCAAGAAAATGCGGGAATCCCTGGACAAGGCCGCCCACGTAACGCACTGCGACGAGGCCGACGCCGGAGCTCTCGTCGCCCTCCGCGAGAAGATGAAGCCCGAGGCCGAAGCCGCCGGGATCAAGCTGTCCTACCTGCCGTTCATCGTCAAGGCCCTCATCGAGGCCCTCAAGCTCCACCCGACCCTCAACGCGACCCTGGACGACGAGGAGGGCGAGATCGTCGTCAAGAAATACTACAACATCGGCATCGCGGTCGACGTCCCGGACGGCCTGATCGTTCCCGTCGTCAAGATGGCCGACCAGAAATCCGTGCTGGACATCGCCGCCGAGATCCAGGCCCTGGCCAAGGCCGCCCGGGAGCGGACTCTGGACCTGGCCGACCTCAAGGGCGGAACGTTTTCCGTCACCAACGTCGGCGTCTTCGGCGGCGACTTCGCGACGCCGATCATCAACTACCCCGAAGCGGCCATCCTGGCGACCATGAAGATCGCCGACAGGGCCCGCGTCGAGAACGGCGCCGTGGTCGTCAAAAAGACCCTCCCCCTGTGCCTGTCGTTCGACCACAGGATCATCGACGGGGCCGAGGCGGCCCGCTTCACCCGGGACCTTATCCGCTTCCTGGAAAACCCGGAGAGCTGATGAAGGTCGCCGTCGGCATGAGCGGCGGGGTCGATTCGTCCGTCGCCGCGCTCCTCATGGTCCGGGCGGGGCACGATGTCTCCGGCATCCTCATGAAGATTTGGCCCGGCCCGGACGCGCCGGGCGCCGCAAGGAGCGCCTGCTTCGGCCCCGACGAGGTCGAGGATATCCGGGCGGCCGGGGACGTCTGCGCCCGGCTCGGCATTCCGCTCCATGTCTTCGACTGCTCGGCGAACTACGAGGACCTCGTCCTCCGCTATTTCCGGGAAGGATACCTGGCCGGGACGACGCCGAACCCCTGCGTCCGCTGCAACCAGCTGGTCAAGTTCGGCATCCTCCCCGACGCGGCCAGGGAAGCGGGGCTCGCATTCGATCGTTTCGCGACGGGGCACTACGCCCGAGTGGAGCATGACGCCGCGCTCGGGCGGTTCCTGCTGAGAAAGGCCGCCGATCCACGCAAGGACCAATCCTATTTTCTCTACCGCCTGTCCCAGAAACAGCTCGCGGCAACCCTCTTCCCGCTGGGAGAACTCACGAAAAATCGGGTCCGGACGATCGCCCGGGAGGAGCATCTCCCCGTCCACGACAAGAAGGAGAGCCAGGATTTCTACGACGGCGACCTGAAGGACATTCTCGGGCGGGACAGCCGGGAGGGCGACATCGTCGACCGCGAAGGGCAAGTGCTCGGCAGACACCGCGGGGTCTGGAACTACACCATCGGGCAGCGGAAGGGGCTGGGCATCGCCCATCCCGTCCCGCTCTACGTTACCGCCATCGACGCCAAAAACAACAGGCTCGTGGTCGGCCCGGAAGAGGAAACTTACACGCGGTCGTGCCTGGCTCGGGATTGCGCCTGGGGCATGGTCGAAAGGCTCGCCGCCCCGGAGGAGGTCCAAGTCAAGGTCCGCTCGGGCGGCCGGCTCGTCAGGGCGGAGATATCACCGCTCGACGAAGGACGGACGCGGATCGCCTTCGCCGAACCCGTCGCCTCCGTCGCGCCGGGCCAGTCGGCGGTCTTTTATCACGAGGACATCGTCCTCGGCGGCGGCATCATCGAATCCGCGGCCTGACCCGCCCTTCCCGTTTTCCCATCTTTCAATCCCCTTCGCGGGATTCCACGGACGTGAGTCCGTGGAGCTTCAGTGGCCGTGCCTGTGGTCGCTGTCCGGCCAATGGCCGTGGAAGTGGTCCGTCCCCTCGTGGACGTGCCCGTGGAGGTGAGGCTCCCGGACGTCCCCTTCGTGCGCGTGGTCATGATGAAGGTCCGCGTGGACATGGGCGTGGGCGTGGGTCATCCGGTCGTGATGATGGGCATGCGCGTGCTTATCGCGGACGACGAGGACCACGGCGGCGGCCATGAGCAGGCCGGCCGCGGCCAGGCCCGGCCTGACCCTATCGCCAAGGACAAGGATCGAAGCCAGGGCCGCGGCGAACGGGGCGATGCTGAACAGGGCCCCCGCCCGGAAAGCCCCCAGGCCTTTCAAGCCTTTGATGAACAGGACCAGGCTCAGCCCATAGCCCAGCGCCCCGACCGCGAGCCCGGCGAGGACCCGGAGCTCCGGCGAAACGCCTTGCCCCAGGGCGAAGGCCAAGCCCAGCGAGAACGCGCCCGAGATGAGCCCCTTGACCATGGCGATCTGGACCGGGTCTTTATCGGAGATCTGCCGAGTGAGGTTGTTGTCGAGGCCCCATCCGGCCATGGCCGCCAGGACGAGGAGGGGCCCGGCGAGCTCGAGACGGCCCTGGCCGGAATTCCAGGAGAGGAGCACCCCGCCCGCGGTCATGAGGGCGAGGGCAGCCCAAACACGCCGCCCTGCGTTTTCCCGGAAAAGCAAAACCGCGATCAGGGCCGTAGCCGCCGCTTCGAAATTGAGGAGGAGAGAGCCGCTGAATCCCGTGACCCGGCTGAGCCCGAGCATCAGGAGGATCGGGGCCCCTATGCCTCCGGCCAGGATGGCCCCGGCGAGCCAGGGGAGGTCACGTTTTTCGAGCGGCGCCTCTCCGGCGCTCCCTTGGGATCGGCTCCAGCGTCGGGCGCATCCGGCCGCGCCGCGGTAGACGGCGAGCCCCAGGAAAGCCCCGGCATAGAGAAGCCCGGCCAGCGCAACCGGGGGGATCCCGCCGAGGAGCAGCTTGGCCAGTGGCATGCTCGCCCCGAAGAGGACGGCCGAAACGAGGATGGCGACAAGGGGCCTGACGTTCATCGGCTGTAGAAATCGACCATCCGGCCTATGGCCCTCTGGCAAACCCGGCAGAATTCGTTCTTCGGGTTGAAGATCATGATGCAGTAGACCTGGGACCTGTAAAGGCCCTTCGAGGCGTAGCCCGCGCCCTCGAAAACGCCGACCTTGTCGTCGAGCGCCGCGTATTCCTTGCGGACGGCCTCGGCCCGGGCGGCCAGGGCGGCGTCAGCCGCCTTGTATTTCTCCTCGATGCGCGTGATCTCCTTTTCCGGAGCTCCTTTCTTTTTCGCCGCCTCGATGTCCTTGGCCCGGGCCTCCCGGCCCGCCCGTCTCTCGGCCTGGACGGCCTCGATCTTGTCCTTGCCGTATTCCGTCGGGACTCCGATCCCCGGCGACAGGAGGTCCTTCCACTTGACGTTGGCCGGGTCGAGGAGGGCGGTGATGTTGGCCTCGAGCGGTTCGACGCCCGCGGGGTAGAAATCGTTGTAGGAGACTTCGGACTGGTAGTACTCATCGGCCAGGTAGGCGAAGGAGTGCCCGAGCTCGTGGACGAAGACCTGAGGGCTCGATGGGTGGTCGACGGTGGTCACGCAGTAGTCGAGGCCGATGCTGCCGCCGCCGTAGCGTTTGCTATTGACCAGGACGACGATGGCGTCGTAAGGGACCTGGCCGGCGATCTCGTGCATCCTGTGGTCGTCCTCGATGAGCATGTAGCGGTCGAGGTCGAAGGCGTTGAACGAGGCGTTGAGCACGGTCTTTTTGTAGATGCGCTGGCGGGGCTCGTCCATGCCCCGCTCGGCCGACGCCCTGAAGACGGCGCGGAAATTGAAACGGTCCTTCATTCCCTTGTAGGGTTCGACCGTGAAGAGATAGGCCGCCATCCGGTCCACGTCGGCCTTGAACTTGTCCTTGTCCTCGGCGGTGTAACCCTCGGCGACGAAGACGAGGTCGACCTTGTCGTGGGGGTCGCCCGTGACCTGAGCTTCGTAGACCCAGTCGCCCGAGGCGGGTTGTTCGCGGATAATATGGTAATCGGCCGGGTCGATGACCTGGCTGAAGAGCGGCTGGAGAAGGTGGCGCTTGTCGCGCTTTTCGACGACGAAGAGGACCGGGCGCTTGGGCAGGGGGATGCGGACAGAGCGCTGGAAGACGCGCGCCGTCCCGGCCAGCGCCGGGGAGGTCGTCTTGTATTCGGCGAACATCGTGTCGAAGCCGCGGCTGAAGATGAGCCGGCTCGAGGCGACGTCGTAGAGCTTCAGGACGTAGCGGCCGCACTCGAAGGGCGGGAGGAGCCCGGACTTGGATTCGGGCCAAAGGCCCTCTTCGTAGACCTGATGGACGGTGACGCTTTCGTCCTTGGCGTCCCCGGCCTGGTAGAGGTCGACCCGCAGGGCCTTGTCGAGGAAATACTCATCGAACAGCGGTTGAACTTGAGCTGCGGCCAAGGCCGGAAGGGCCAGGGTGACCAATAAAAGGGCTAACAGGGCTTTCTTCATGCGGGCCTCCTCGTATCTTCCCGGCAATTATAGGCCGACACCCGCCGCGACACAACCGGCCCGGGCCTGTCCCGGTCGGGAGGACATTCACGGCCGGCAGACCCCTCTTGAGCCCGGCCGGGATTTCCGCTATAATATAGATTCGACTGTTCGATTTCGGTACACCCGTTGGTCCCGCACCGGCAACACCCCGAACATCCCGACAGGCGTGAATCTTTGAAAGGCAGTTTTCTATGAGCACCGACATCGCGAGAATGCGCAACATCGGCATCAGCGCCCACATCGACTCCGGCAAGACGACCTTGACCGAGCGGGTCCTCTTCTATTGCAAGAAAATCCACAAGATCCACGAGGTCAAGGGCAAGGACGGCGTTGGCGCGACCATGGACTCCATGGACCTCGAGCGCGAGCGCGGCATCACCATCACCTCGGCCACGACCAACGTCGAGTGGGCCGACCACTCCATCAACATCATCGACACGCCCGGCCATGTCGATTTCACCATCGAGGTCGAACGCTCCCTGCGCGTCCTCGACTCGGCCATCCTCGTCCTCTGCTCGGTCGGGGGCGTCCAATCCCAGACGATCACCGTCGACCGCCAGCTCCGCCGCTACAACGTTCCGTTCATCGCCTTCATCAACAAGCTCGACCGGGTCGGGGCCAACCCCTTCAAGGTCCGCGAGCAGATCGCCGACAAACTCGGCCACAACGCCGTCCTCATGCAGGTCCCGATCGGCCTCGAGAGCGCCTTCCGGGGCCTCGTCGACCTCGTCACCATGAAGGCCCTCTACTTCGACGGGCCGGAGGGCGAGGACGTCCGGGTCGAGGAGATCCCGGCCGAGCTCGCCGCCGAAGCCGCAGAGAAGCGCGAGGAGATGCTCGACGCGGTGTCCATGCATTCCGACGCGTTGATGGAGGCCATCCTCGAAGGCCGTCCGACCGAGGACCTCGTCCGGGCCGCCGTGCGCCGGGGCGTCGTCGCCCGCAAGCTCGTCCCCGTCTTCGTCGGCTCGGCCTACAGGAACAAGGGCATCCAGCCGCTCCTCGACGCCGTTGTCCATTACCTGCCCAACCCCTCGGAAGTCGAGAACCGGGCCATCGATCTGGACCAGGACGGCGCCGAACGCGTCCTCACCGACGCCGCCGCGGCCAAGACGGTCGCCCTGGCCTTCAAGCTCGAGGACGGGGCCTACGGCCAGCTGACCTACATCCGCATCTACCAGGGCAGCCTGCGCAAGGGCGACGAGCTCGTCAACACCCGCTCCGGCCAGAAGATCAAGGTCGGCCGCCTCGTCCGGATGCACGCCGACACCATGGCCGAGATCCAGGAGGCCGGGTCCGGCGACATCGTCGCCCTCTTCGGCGTCGAGTGCGCCTCGGGCGACACCTTCTGCAGTCCCGGCCTCAACCTGGCCATGACGGCGACCTACGTCCCCGAGCCGGTCATCTCCCTAGCCATCGAGCCCGCAGACAAGAACGCCGCCGACCGGATGGCCAAGGCCCTCCATCGGTTCACCAAGGAGGACCCGACCTTCCGGACCCACGTCGACGCCGAGTCGAACCAGACGATCATCCAGGGCATGGGGGAGCTCCATCTCGACATCTACATCGAGCGCATGAAGCGCGAATACCGGGCCGAGGTCAAGACGGGCATGCCCCAGGTCGCCTACCGCGAGGCCATCGGCCAGAAAGTCGACTTCGACTACACGCACAAGAAGCAGACCGGCGGCTCGGGCCAGTACGCCCGGATCATCGGCCGCCTCGAGCCCCTGGCCAAGGGCGCCTACGAGTTCTCGAACGAGGTCAAGGGCGGCCACATCCCCCGGGAATTCATTCCGTCCTGCGAAAAGGGCTTCAAGGCCGTCATGAAAAAAGGCCAGCTCATCGGCTTCCCGGTGATCGGCGTCCGCGTCGTCCTGACCGACGGCCAGGACCATCCGGTCGACTCGTCCGACATCGCCTTTCAGATGGCCGCCCAGGGCGCCTTCCGGCAGGTCTACGCCATGGCCAAGCCCCAGATCCTCGAGCCCGTCATGAAGGTCTCGGTCGAGGGCCCGACCGAGTTCGCCGGCAGCGTCTTCGCCACGATCAGCCAGCGGCGGGGGACGATCGTCAGCTCGGTCGAGGACGGCACGTTTTCGCGCGTGGACGCCGAGGTCCCGTTGAGCGAGATGTTCGGCTACTCGATGATCCTGCGCTCGCTGACCCAGGGCAAGGCTGAGTTCACCATGGAATTCCTGAAATACGGCCGCGTGCCGCCCTACATCGCCGAGCTCCTGACGGAACAGCACCTCGAAAAAAAGAAGAAAGAGTCCCAGAAATAACGGAGGAGACACCCATGACGCTCACGGTCAAGGAAGAACTCATCAAGCGCAGCCCCCTGAGGATCCTGGAGAAGTCGATCTCCGGCGGGCTGGGGAAGGGCAACATCGGCGTCCTGGCCAGCCGGAAGGGGGTTGGGAAGACGGCCTGCCTCGTCCATATCGCCGCGGACAAGCTCCTTCAGGATAAGCCGATCATCCACGTCTCCTACGCCAGCCGGGTCGACCACATCATCACCTGGTACGAGGACATCTTCAAGGAGATCGCCAAGAAGCCGAAGATGAAGTCCGCCCTGGACACGTTCGACGAGCTTATCCGCAAGCGCGTCATCATGAATTTCAAGCAGGACGGGGCCAGGACGGAGCAGGTCCTGCGCAGCCTCGAGGCCATGATCGTCCAGGCCAATTTCCGGGCCGAGACGGTCATCGTCGACGGCCTGGACTTCACCCAAGCCGGGCCGGAAGACCTCCGGAAATTCAAGGACTTCGCCGGGCGCCTCGGGCTCGAGGTTTGGTTCAGCGCATCGCTCAAAAAAGACGATCCCCTCTTCGACGGGCAGGGCATTCCCTTTGAGCTCAAGGATTATCTGGGCGTCGTCGACGTCATCATCTCCCTCCAGCACCACGGCGACCACGTCCATTTCAGCCTGGTCAAGGACCACGACCGGCTGACCCCCAAGGACCTCCGGCTCAAACTCGACCCGACGACGCTCCTCATCGCCAAGGACGTCCGCGCCCGGGTCCGGTAGACGCGCCGAGCCGCCTCGTCTGTCTTTGACTCGCTCCGGCATGTGTGTTATATCTGCCGTCACGACGTCCGATCGCGCGGTTGCCAGCCATGATGCCGGATGAAGAAGCCAGGATCTCCTTTCCCGACAAGACGCGTCTGGCCGTTATCGACCTCGACGGCACGCTTCTCAAGGGGATGAACGCGGAGCGGGTGTTCTACCTGCATCTTCTCGTCCACGGCCGGGTCGGGCTCGTCCGGTCGGCCGCCTTCTTAATATCGCTCATCGGAGACATCTTGCGCCTCGGCTTCCGCCGGACGATCGCCACGAACGCCAGGATCCTCCGCGGCGAGACGCCCGGGGCGGTCCAGCAGTGGGCTCATGAGTTCGGCCGCGTCTTTCTCCGAAAGGCGGTTCCCGACGATCTGCGCGGGAAGATCCTCAGCCTCAAACAGGAGGGCTGCCGCATCGTCCTCCTGTCCGGCTCGCTCCAGGTCCTCGTCGACCAGCTCAAGGAGCGGCTCGAAGCGGAAATCCTGATCGGAACCGACCTCGAGGTGGTCGAGGGGAAGCTGACCGGCCGGAAAAAGGGCATCTTCCCCTACGGCCGCATGAAGGTCGAGGCCCTGTTCCAGAAGATCGACCCGGGCGGCATCGACTGGCCCAGCTCCTGGGCCCTGGCCGACCGGAAATCGGACTTGCCCGTCCTCGAGCTCGTCGGCCACCCGGTCGCTGTCCATTCGGACCGCAAGCTGCGTAAGCTGGCCAGGCGACGGGGCTGGGAGATCTTCGGCTGAAGCCTCAGAATAGATAGGCCAGGCCGGCGAACAGCCGCGTTTCCTGTCCGCCCGTCTCGATGTCCCTCATCTTGCCCCAACGGTGGATGCCCTCCAGGGCGAAATACACGCGAAGGGGGAGTTTGGGCACGCGCCAGCCGGCTTTGAGGAGATAGCGGACCCGGGTGTCGACGACATTGCCGTCGTCCGCGAGGTCCGCCTGGAACCTGTCCAGGCCTTCGACGGAATCCCAGCCGTGAGCGCTGACAAGGGCGCGGAGCCAGAGGTTCCGCCAATCCAGATCGACCCGCCCGGAAACGCTCCCCCCCAGAGCATAGTGGTAGCCGTAGTAGCTCAATGTCGTCTTCAACCCCTCGATGGGGTAAACCGCGGAGTAGGCGTTGAACGCGTAGGCGCTCATCATGGCGAAGTCGAGGTAGGCGTCGGCCACGACCCGGATCTTCAGGCCCCGGGAGAACCTCGTCCAGTCGAGGACGGGGCCGATGAGGTGGGCGACCGTCATCTTGTCCCGGAAGTCGGTTGGCGTCGCTGGGGGCGGGTCGAGGCGCACGAGGACACTCCGCGAATCGTAGAGGGTCGGTCTCTTCCGGACATAGGTCAGGGCGGAGCCGAGTCCGAGCGACAGGGCATAGCCCCGGCCGAGCTCGTCGACGTTCTGCCGGAACAGGGCCAGGCCCACGACCCGGGTGAAGAGGTTGACCTCCTCGTCCCATCCGGTCCGCAGGTGTTCGTCGCCCGGACGTCTTTGATGCAGGGCCACGTCGAGCGAGAGCTCGCTCAGGGACGTGTCCCGGAGGGTTTTGCGGAGAGAGCCGGGCCGGCCGTACTCCGGCATGCGGATGATCTGGGTGTCCAGGGCAACGTAGCCTGTGTCCAGGGCTTCCCGGCCGGCCCCCGAGGACCGTCTCCATCCGGCCGAGAGGACGAAGTCGTGCCAACCGGGGTCGGAATAAGCCTTCGAGCCCGGTTTCTTCCGGTCCAGCCACTTGTTAATTTTGAGGAAGGGGTTCACCCATCCCAGGAATCTCTGGACCGGAGACTTCTGATGGTGAAAATAAGAGGAGAGCTGGAACCAGGGCTCGCCCACGGCGTAGCCGCCTGAGGTGGTCACGATCATGTCGTTGACCGAGATGACCTCCCGCCACTCCGAGACGTACTCGTAGAACAGGGACGCTCCGAAAGTCACCGCGAGGGATTCGGCCCAGGTCAGGTTGTTGGTCCTGGCCAGCTCGTAGTAGAGGAGCCCGCCCAAGACGTGTGACCAATTGACGACGTAGGCGTTCGAGTCGAAGCGGATGGCCTCGGTCGTCAGGAAGCGGCGGTACTGGTCCTCGCAAGTCAGCTCGTACTGCCAGTCCTCGATCCAGGTATGGTATTCGAGCCAATAGCGTACGGTGGAATAGGCCGAGAATCCTGCCAATTCGAGCATGGCCCGGCGCCAGTTCTTGGGCATTCCCTTCTTCACGACGGGACTGTCGGAAGGCGCCGCGCCTGACGCCATCAACGAAAAAGCCGCGCGGACGGGCGACGCCAGCGAAAAAACCGGGAAGGACAACCGGGCGGACGGCGGTTCCGCAAGGCCTGAGCGCGCCGGAAGCACGCCGGCGACGGGACCGGAGCCCTGCGACAGCCCCGTCCTCACGACGGGGACGGAGCCCTGCGACAGTCCCGTCGTGAGGACGGGGATTCCCAGGAGGAGGACCAAGGCGGCGGCCCCGCCTCGGCAACCAGCGAAAAAGCCGCGAGGACGGGGCTGTCGCAAAGCTCCGGCCTCGACGGCTTGGATGACGGATCGGTCGTTCATATCTTCGAGCTTTGCTTTTCCCTGAAGAGGGAATAAAATAAGCCATTCGTCGAGGATAGTCAAGACATGTTCAGGTTGTCGCAGATCGGCCGGGAGGGAGGCGCGCCGCCCACGGGCAAGGCCAAGATCCGGACGCTCGTCGTCAGGCTTCTCGGTTACGCCGGATTCGCCCTCTTCGTCTATCTCATCATCAAAACCGGGCCGAAGGAGATTTTGAAAGCCCTGGGCCGTCTGAGCCTTCTCGAAATCGCCGCCCTCATGGGCCTCCGTTTCCTCTACTGGCTCATCCGGGCCCTGAACTGGCAGGCCCTCCTCGTGGCTTCGGGGGAACGCGTCCCCTTCCGGGAGATCCTCGGCGCCCGGATCGCCGGCTACGCCGTGAGCTACCTGACGCCGGCGGGGAACATCGGCGGGGAAACGGTCCGCATCTTCGTCCTCGACTGCGTCGGTCGCAACAAGGCCCTGGCCACGGTCGTCGTGGACAAGACCATCGAGTTCCTGGCCGGCCTGTCCTCGATCGCCCTGGCCGTCGTCTTCCTTATCACCGAGTTCGCCATCCCCCGCCGCCAGAAGATCGGGCTCTTCGCCGCGATCGCCGTCCTCCTCCTCGTCCTCATTTTCCTCGTCCTCAAGCAGAAGCAGGGCCTCTTCACCTGGGCCCTGGACACGCTGAAAAAGATCAAGATTCGCATCCCCTTCTTCGAGAGCCGTCGCGACAAGATCCTCGAGACCGACGCCCACATCTCCGATTTTTACGGCAAGAACCGCCGGCTCTTCCTGATTCTCTTCGCGTCCTATTTCGCCCAGGCCTGGCTCTGGGCCACGGAGATCTACCTGACCTTCCTCTTCCTCGGCGGGAACACCACGACGTTCTTTAAGTGCTTCCTGATCGTCACCCTGGGCTCGTTCTACACGTTCCTGCCCGTGCCGGGTTCGATAGGCGTCTACGAGCTGACCTACGTGTCGCTGTTTGCCCTGCTGCGGATCGACATGCACGCCGGCATGGCCGTCATCCTGATCCGGCGAGTGGTGGGGCTCGTCTGGGCGGGCATCGGCCTCATCCCCCTGGTCAGGAAAAAAGCGGCGGGCCGGGTCAATGGGACGGAGCCGCCGCCGGATCCCTGCCCTTCCTCAGAAATCTGATCAGCTTGATGATCGTGCCGGGGAAGGCCATCAGAAAAACGCCGAGCAGGATCCCGTCTGGACGGCGGAGAAGGGAGAAGACGAAGATGCAGAAAACCGCTAGGCTTTTCGCTTCGGCGCCTTCTCCGCTTTTTTCTGAACGGGTGTAGATGTTGTTGATGTAATACAGGGAAACCTGGAGAAAATAGAGGCCAATGGTCAGGAGCCCGAAGACGAGGATTCGGGTGTCCCCCGTGAACCTAGAATAGCCGAAGGAGGCTCCCAGGAGGACGACGAAATCCGCGATCCGGTCCAGGAAGATGTCCAGGTAGGCGCCGTAGCGGCTGGTCATGTTCTTGGCCCGGGCCAGCATGCCGTCGGCGCAGTCGAAGACCGTCGAGATCATGACCAGGACCCCCCCGAGGACGAAGAGCAGGGACGTCCCCCCGAGGTAGGCGAATCCGGCGGCCAGGCCGAAGAGGAACGAGCAGACCGTCAGCTGGTTGGGCGTCACGGAGGTGTTGAAGACGGCCCGGACGAGGAGCGAGGCTGGGGGGCGGATGATGTACCGATCGACGGGCAGGTACTTGTGCAAGAAGGGGTAGGAGGACACGCTCTTCATCGATTTCTTGAACTCGTATTGGGGCTCGGGTGTGCTCATGTCGACCTCGGACTTTTGATTATTTATATCCCACTCCCCTCCCCTCGTCAAGAGGGGCCTCGGGTATCGGCAGGGAGCGAACTCTTGGGAGCGACCGATAGAAGTGCGGCGGAGCGGCTCGGAGCCGTACTTCTAGGAAATATCCTAAGCAAGTCCTGGAAAGAAATTTCTTTTCAGATATTTACCAGAATTATAGCTCCGGGTACTCCGCTACAATTCTGCTGGTCGCTACAAAGACTCCGCTCCCCGCCGCTCTCTCGGATGACCCCTTCAGCCCAGGTAAACAAATGAAAACGTTGTGGTATAATCTTGTTTACTCTCCGCGGAGGTGACGGCATGAGGAAAAGAGCCTGGTTCCCGATCCTGTTCCTGGCAGTTTTCACCATGTCCCTATCGGCGGCCTTCAAGAAGGAGGACGTCAAGGTCCACAAGCTCGACAACGGGCTCAAGAAGATGCTCGTCGGGGCCCTGGCCGGGATGTCCGGGTCCCTCGCGGCCCAAGAGAAGGTCGCTCTCCGGTTCGCCCCCGCCGAAGGCACTCGGCTGACCTACACGCTGACCAGCGTCGTCAACGTGGACGGCAAGAACTTCCTCGGCAAGGACCTGGCTCTCAACGCCGATTCCCGCGGGGAGATCCAGCTGTTCGCCAAGCCGTCGACCCACGAGACCGTCCGGGCCGACTTGACCAGCCCCGGCATCGAGGTCAACGTCCGGCTCTTCGACCGCGTCCTCGCCCAGAAACTCGGCACGACGGAGGGCGAGGCCCTCGAGGTCGTCTTCAACCGGACGGGCAAAGTCGAGTCCATCCGCAACCCCGAAGCCGTCGGCTCGGGAAACCCGTTCAACATCTCCATCCCCCAGATCCTGCGCGATTATTTTCCGGCCTTCCCCGTCCAGCCGGTCAGGCGCGGCGACACCTGGACGGAAAGCCGGCGTCTGACCATCCCTTTCCAGGGGCTCGACCTCCAGGTCGACTTGGTCATCGACTACACCCTCGACGACATCATCCCCGCGGACGACGGGCGACTGGCCATAGTCTCCGCCGTCTACCGGGTCGCCGTCTCGGGGGCCAAGGACCTCGGGGACACCCAGGGAGTCTTCGAGGGCCAGGGCGCGGGCGCGGGCAGCCTCCATTTCCACATCGACAAGGGCTGGTTCTCCGAATACCGCCTCGATTTCAAGACGGACGCCGCGTTCGTCATGAAGAAAGGGGCGGACCGGCTCGTCGAATTCCCCTTCTCCTTTTCCGCGTTCGCCGAGATCGCCCTGATCAACGTCCAGCCCCCGGATCGGCGGGGAGCGGACTCTTGGCAGCGACCGGCAGAAGTGAGGCGGAGCGGCTCGTAGCCTCACTTCTGGGAAATATCTGAAACAAGCCTTGGATCGTGCTGCTCAGCTGATTTCCCTGCCAAGTCGTTGCATCCACCCCGCCGCGAATTAATTTTCGTCCACCTCTTGAAATCCGCAAAAGTTGGGCGTATCATTTCCATCTGCATCAGGAGAGGCTCGACCCTAACCGGCCGGGCCCGGCAACCTGGGACGGACACCCGAGGTGCTCACTCGCCGGCAGCGAGGATGTGGTCGCGAAAGCGTAAGCGGCAACCAAGTGTCCACGGCGAAAGACCCGCTCCCCT
>Ga0315289_10006498_pt1 | contig 17176 bp, 11 predicted proteins | sample YL17G11_40_MG_FD_203452 | JGI IMG/M metagenome (GOLD analysis project Ga0315289, IMG submission 203452) | Sediment microbial communities from Yellowstone Lake, YNP, Wyoming, USA - YL17G11_40 | ecosystem: Environmental > Aquatic > Freshwater > Lake > Sediment | place: USA: Wyoming | collected... | reverse complement strand
GACCGTCACGTCGGCCTGGTACCAGCAGGCCGACCGGGCCTGGAGGCGCGGGGTCTTGGCGGCCTTCCAGAAGGCGATGTCCAGATGATACGTCACCGGCCCGTCCGTCGAAGGCAGGACGAGTTTCAGGCCCGGGAACGTGCAGGACTGAAGGTCCTTGAAGGTTCGCAGTTCCCGCGCCGTCGCGGGCTGCTCATCGTCGAGCCGGCCGTTGGCGTTGGCGTCGATCACCAGCCGGTCGTACGGGCCGTCGGCCTTGCTCCGCCCCACCGCCAGCCAGAGCTGCCCCCCCGGCGCCAGGGGCGTCTTCCAGACCGCCAAGACCGGCCCGCCGTTCAGCCCGGCCGGCAGGGCCAGGCCCGCCGGCGGCGCCGGCTGGACTTCCAGCTCCCGCAGCGTCATCGCCAGCCAAGACGGCTGCGCGGTCGAGCCGGCATGGTAGGTCAACCACTGCTCCTGGCCGGCGGCGCCAGACGCCCCAATCAGCGCCCCCAGCAGCACCAATATCATCCGCCGTCGCGATACTCCCGCATCCCAAGTCATCATGCGATTCATCATGGTTGTGTCTGCCTTACTTGCCCAACTGCTGTTGGAGCTGCGCCCAGGCTTAGCCCCTCGGCCGTCACGGTTGCGTCCGGCCCCGCCAGCACCAGCCACGGCCAGCCCGTGACGCCCCAGTCGGCCAGGACCTTCTCATTATCCGCCGGGATTATTCCACTGGGCCAAGATATCCCGTTCTGCTTGAGCCAATCCTGCACGGCCTGCGGCTGCGAGGTGGCTGCGTGCACCAGCACCACCCGCACGCCGGCTTGGCTCAGCCTCTCAGCCATGCCCGCAAGACCCAGCACGGTCTGGCGCGAGGGCCGCTGATTAGAGTCCCAAAACACCACCAGCAGGCCCTGTCCGGCCGTGGGCGCCGCCTCGGCCAGCCCCAGCGCCTTTAGGTCCGGCAGGAGCTTGCCCACGAGCTTGGCCGGCTGGGTGGCCGCCGATCCCTCTCGCCGCATCATGGTTCCAGCCTGCCCAGCCGGCGCCCCGGCCACCTGCTGCACGGGCTGGAGCACGAGATCTCCCAGGTCCAGCGGCTCGTCGCTCACCCCGCCGGGGATCTCCGGCATGATGAATTCATGTTGGAGTTGCGCGATGGGAATGAACCTCTCCCCTCGCCGCTCCGATGCCCTCGCCGACAGCGTCCAGGCGCCGCTGGTCACTTCCGCGGTCTCGAACAAACCATCCGGCTGGACGACGGCGGAGAAGGACTTGCGGTTGCGGTTGGCCTCCTCGGCGGCGGCGCGATAGGCCTTGCCCTCGTCGGTCTTCATCCATTCCTCGCGCCAGGCCCGCTTGGCGGCGGCGTCCATCGCCTCCCAACCGGGCGGAAACGGCGGCTGAGGCGGCCCCACATAATGGCTGGAGACATTCACCTCCACCCTATCCGACTGGAACGTCCCGGCCAGGCCCTCTAGGAACGCCAGCTTGCCCACCACGGGTCTGCCCTTGCCGCCCAGGGTCACCGTCACTGTCTGGCCGGGGCCGACCGTAACCCTCTCGAACCGCATCCACCGCCGACTGTGTTGGCCTATCGGCACCGTGTGGGACACCTGAAACTCGCCAGCCGGGACGTGGTCCAGGACAAACCGGCCTGCTGAGTCGGTCTGGGCCTGGAGGTCGTCGTACGCCACGTGCGGGCGCTGCCGAACCGACGGCTGTGAGTCGGAGCCGTACGCCTCGATCCTCTCTCCGGCCCCGGGCTTAGTGCCGATCAGCAGCCGGCCTTCGATCCGCCCCCACGGCTGGAGCTGAATCCTTCCCTGGCCATCCTGGAACTGCTGGGGCGTCAACTCAGCCCAACCGCTGTCATTCACAATGACGATCAGGAACTCATCCACCTGCGGCGGCATGCTGAAACGCCCATCCGGGCCTGTCCTGACAATGGTAGCATCATGGTGGCTGATGCGATCGCCGGCGACCTGTAGGTACTGCCCGGTCAGCACCATCGCCATCTGCGCCCCCGCCACGGGCTGGCCTTGGGCATCGACCACCACGCCGGCGACGTTCTGGCCCTTTTCCAGCGCGAAATCAATCGTCACCTCCCCTTCATCGGTGGTGAAGGTGCGGGATATGGCTGGCTTGTAACCTTCGGCCTCGATGCGGATCACATAGCCGGGATATGGCTCGTCAAAACCGACCTCATATCGGCCATCGGTGAACTTGGAGCTTTCGCGGCCGCCCCCCCAGGACATGTTCTGACCCGAATCGGTGCCTCTGATGATGGTAAACTGCCCGATTGGCTGGCGGGTCTGCGCATCCACCACCTGTCCGCGGACCTTGAGTTGGTCGCCCAGCGTGATGAGTTGCTCCTGGTCCGACGGGCTTAGCCAGTTGTCGCGCGAGGACATGTAGCCCTGCTTGTACGCATCGAACTTCACCGGGTCGTTGGGAGCTTCCTTCCACTCAAATCGTCCCTGCGAGCCGGTCTCGACGCGCCAGTTGACCGTCCGCTTGTCCCGCCAGGTGTCGGCGGCGACGCCCGCCCCGGCGATGGGATTGCCCTTGCTGTCCACGACCCGGCCGCGGATCGTCCGGCCGGCCTCCAGATGGAAGTCCACCGGTCCCAGGTCCTCACCTGGCGTAACCTGCCGCATCTGCGGGGCATGCCCAGGCGCCTGCACGGTCAGATTCATCGCCCCGGGTTGGACCTGCTTGAACGCATACTTGCCCTCCGCATCGGTCCGCGCGGAGGGGAAGTTGGTCCCGAACCGGCTATCGCCTTGAGCTACGGTCGCCTCAGCCAGGGGCTTTCCATCCTTGCCGTAGACCGTCCCCGACAACGACAGCCCGGTCTGCTTCATCACCAGCACGGCCTTGCCGGCGAGGAACTCCCCCAGGGGCGGCACGTCGCCGCCAGACCGCATGTACGGGTCGCTGAGGTAGTCCGAATGCGTTAGTTGCACGTAGATGGTCTCGATCTGCGAGGGAGCGTGCTCAATCGCCCACCGGCCCTGCTGGTCGGTACGCGCCTCCACCGATCCGGACGGCCGCACCGGGCCTTCCTGGGCCGGCGTGCTCAGGCCGATGTGCACATTTGCCCCGCTGATCGGCCGGCCCTGCTCGTCCTGCACCAGTCCGCCGATCGGCTGGCCCCGCTCCATCCTCACCGCGAAGCTCTCCGGCGGGGCGGTCTGCCAGGATGCGGAGCAGCGGACATAGCCTGAGGCAGCAACTGAAACGTAGACCCGTCCGCTGCCGGCGGGAACCACCACGCGCCCGTCCGGCCCGGTCTGGTACATTGCCTGGTCGCCCTCGTAGGATCTTACCGACGCCTCGGCCAGGGGCTGGTTGGTCTGGGCGTCCAAGAGCGTCAATTCCAGCTTGGGGCCTTCGAGGGGCTGCTTGGCGACGTCCCAGATCAACTGGGCCCGCGGGTGGGCCTTGAGGAACTCATCGATCGCCGACTGTCTCTGGGCCAGCAGACACGTCTGTCCAGCCGTGCCGGCCCACTGGCCCGCCTGCTTCTGGAGGGTGATCATCAGGAGGCCGATGTCGCTGGACCGTTTGCGAGCGGCGTTCGACGAGCACGCCAGCGCCCAGTCCTGATCGGCCCAGACCCATCGCAGGTGCAGATCGTAGCGGTCGAACTGCCCGCGAAGGCGGCGATAACTGGCGTCGTCATACAGGCCCTCCAGCGCGGCTGAGTCGAGATCCCGGATGGCCTTGAAAAGCCGCTGGGCCACCGGCGCCACGTCCGGCCCCTGGACGCGACCCGACCCGGCCGGCTGGGTGCCGGCAGGCGGACCGGCGGCAGGCTGCGTGGCCGGGGACGAGGAATCGGCCAGTTGGTCCCCGGCCTCGGCCGGGGCCGACAACAGCATCGCCGACACCGCCAGCAACGCCAGCACCACCAGCGCCACCGGCCAGGCGCGGCCCCTGGATTGTTCCGGCACGCCCAGCAACCGGCTGATCCGCCCACGAAGCTGTGAACGCCCGCTGGCTGCGGCCAGGCCCAGGGCGGGGCGCAGGCCGCCGGACCGGGCCTCCAGCGACCGCTGGGCGACCCGCACCAGCGACTCGGCGTAGCTGAACCGTTCGGCGCCCATCGCCACGGCCATGTCATCGCAGCAATTTTCGCGCTCAGCCCGCACGCGGGCGGCGATGTACCACACGGCCGGGTGGTAGAACAGCAACGTCTCCACCACCGACGCCAGCAGGTTCACCAGGTAGTCGTAGCGGCGGATGTGCGCCAGCTCGTGGATGAGGATGGCTCGTAGCTGCTGATTGCTCAGGCCCGTCGCCAGCCCCACCGGCAGGAGGATCACGGGAAAGAGCCAACCCATCACCATGGGCACCCGCGCCCGCAGGCACTCCAGCACCCGCACCGGCCGGCGGATCCGCATCCTGCCCGCCAATTCGCCGACAAGCCTCGCCGTCGCCGGCTTAACCGGCTGGGCCAGCCGCTGGAGGCGCCGCCCGGCCAGCCAGCCCGCCAGTTGCCACAGCGCCAGCGCGGCCACGCCGGCGGACCACCCCATCACCACCCACGGCAACAGGGGTTCCAGTGCGCGCCGGGCGCGCACCCGTATCGACAGGGCGGCCGGCTTGGCATCAGCGAAGGGCCAGGGCGCCGTTGGCCCAGGGCCTTGGGCCAACGTTTCATCGGTGTCCTGTTCACCCTTAGGCAACGGCGCGTGCGTCTGCATGGCGCCGGGCTGACCGGGCAACGGGCCAATGGCATTGACCGGCGGGACGGCCTGGGCTGCCGCCACCTTCGGTTGGGCCGGCGGCTGGGGCAGGCCGACCACAAGAAAGGCCCCGACCGTCAATGCCAACATGGCGGTCAGCGCCGCGCAGCCGGCTAGGTATCTAGCGTGGGCCGATCGCCGCCGCAGCGCCAACGCCGCCAGGGCGTAGCCGATCGCCACGATCAGTCCCAGCCAAAGCGTGTGAAGCAGCGTCCAACCCAGGCGACACGTCCACGGCGACTCCATGACAGCATGCACAAGGTTCATGACTTATCTCCCCGGGTATGATCCCGCACGTGGTCGATCAGTTGGCGCAGGGCCTTCAGCTCGTCGCCGCTGAGGTCGGCATCCTCCACCGCCCGCACCAGCAGCTTGTGCACGGAGCCGTCGAAAGCCCGCCGGACCAGGTCTTCCACCAGACCCGCCTGCGTCTGCTCTTGCCTGGCAGCCGCGCGATACTGGTGCGGCCGCATGTCCATCCGGACTACCAGATGCTTTTCTACCATCAACTGGAGCATCTTTAGAGTGGTGGTCAGGGTGGTAGGGATCTGGCGGCCGGCCTGGACCGCGTCATGGACCTGCCGCACGGTGCTGGGTCCTTGGCGCCAGAGCACGTTGAGGATTTCCAGTTCTGCCTGCGTGGGATGGATGGATGCATGCCTTGGCATCTTGAGCCTCTTTAGGGTTCGCGCGGGCCCCAGGCCCGCATACAGCCTATCAGTCGTCCAAGGATACGGAGGATTTCGTAAGGTGCAACAGAAAAATACGGAATTATTCGTATCGACTCAACTTCTCCAGTGCTCGTAGAGCAAACGCCCGCCAACGCCCATCTGCGCTTGGCATCCCGCATCCGTCAAGATACACAGTGTGCAGAGGCTTGTGGGAATCTGCGGGCGCGTTTTTGCGCTGCAAATCTGACGATCTGAAACGCTTGGGCATTTGGGCGACGCAACTCCCGTTTTGGCAAGTGGTTACGAAACTCTACATTTTTGCCGTGGCCTCAAGAGTTCCAGGGGGCCATCCGAGAATACAGCAGGCAAGGATGCGTCCGGGCTGCTTCCGTGCGTGGTGGAGGCGGTTCGGCAGACACGGTAACAGCCGGCGGAACCACCGGCAGGCACCACGGGTCAGGCCAGGGACGGGCCGGCCCGGAGGCCCGGTTCCGCCTGTTAGCCCGCGCTGGCGCCAGCGGGCGCAAGGACTCCCGATGGACATTTATGGTGTTCAGCCCCCCGGCGCCCCTCGCCCCGTCGAGCCGGCCGCGGCCGTCCCAAGCACACCGGTCAACCCCGCCTCCCAAGAGATCAGCGACGTGGTGGAGATCTCGACCATCGCGTCCCTGGCCGGCAGGATCCACGAAATACCGGACATCCGCGTGGACCTGGTCCAGCGGGTGAGGCAGGAAATAGCTACGGGCAGGTACGAAACTCCTGAGAAGCTTGAAATCGCGGTCAATAGGATCATGGACGACCTGTTGGGTACGTTGTAGGTTCCCGTAGATAAGCGAGATACAGAGGCATGGATGGAGCCATGCCTCTGTTTTTTTTGCGCTAGAGGCATTTTCATAGTGCAAACCGGAATTTCGAATGTTAAGCTACACAAAGAAGGCAATCTGTACAGGCTGAAAGGCCCCGTGCCCGCACCTTGACAGGAACCGCGCATGAAACGCAAGGCAGTGTATACCACCGGGGAAGCAGCGCGCATCTGCCGTCTGTCGCAGCAGACCATTATCCGGTGCTTTGACAGCGGCCAGCTACAGGGTTTTCGGGTTCCCGGCAGCAAGTTTCGCCGCATCCCCCGGGACTCCCTCATCAAGTTCATGAAGGAGAACAACCTGCCCCTGGAGGGCCTGGAGAGCGATCTGGTTCGCGTGCTGGTAGTGGATGACGAGCCGCAGGTCGTGGAGCTGTTCGTGGACGCCCTCAAGGCTGACGGGCGTTTCGAGGTGGCTACCGCCCGCACCGGCTACGACGCGGGCGTCCTGACGCAGCAGTTCCTGCCGGACATCGTGGTGCTCGACTACATGTTGCCTGACATCAACGGCAACGTGGTCTGCCGCACCATCCGCGACAACCCCGAACTGGCCGGCATCAAGATCCTGATCATCTCCGGCATGGTCGACCCCAACGAAATCGAGCAATTGATGCAGGCGGGGGCCGACGACTTCATCAAGAAACCCTTCAACATCGAGAAGGTCATCGAGCAGATCATCGAGCTGGTCAAGACCTGACCGCGAGGGACGGCTCGTGAGCGACGTTTTTCCCAGTCGTGGTCCCCAGGCTGCGCCGCTGAGCCTGGAGCAACTCCAAGCGGTGCTATCGGGCCTGGACGTCTTGGGGTCCGGTCCGGCCGTCGCCGACCGGGCCATCGCCTTGGCCCAACTGGCCCAGCAGGCGTCCAACCGGCTCGACGCCTGCCGGCAGCTTCAGCGGCTCTTCCAGGCCGACCCCGCCCTGGCCTTCAATCTCCTTGGCTTGGCTGCGTCGCGGCAGGCCGGGGTCTGGACGATCGACCAGGCCCTCCAGCGGTTGGGCGACGACAGTCTGTCGGATCTGGCGCTGTCGGCGCTGGGCGATCCCGAGGCCGGCGCGTGCGCCGGTTTCCACCACCACAGCCTGGCGGTGGCGCTGGCGGCTGAGGCGATAGCGCAGCGGGCTTCACTGGAGGTCGATCCCCCGCGTGCGTACCTGGCCGGCCTGCTGCACGACGTGGGCAAGCTGGCATTGTGCCAAGCCATGCCCCGCAGTTATCAGCGCGTGCGGCTCGCCGCCCAGACGGCGCCGCAGCGGCCCGTGTATCTGGAGCGCAGGCTCCTCGGCGGCGACCACTGCGCCGCCGGCCATCTGCTGTGCCAGATGCGCCGGTTGCCTGAGGCGTATGCGCAGGCCGCTTGGTTGCACCACCAGCCAGTGCAGGCGATGTTGGCCGCGGGGGCAACCCCACGACTGGCGATCGCCGTCGCGCTAGCCAACGAGTTGGCGCACCAGGCGCTGGGTGATGACGACGCGGCGGCCCCGGACGTGGACCGCCCCTTGGAGCTGGCGGCTGGGCTGGGCCTGGACCAGGCGTTCCCGCGGCAGTTGGCGGAGGAACTCCCCAGCCGGCTCCAGCAAACCTTGGCCGGCCTCCACCTGGCCGATGAGCCCTCGCCCGCCGCCTTGGAGCGACGCCGCGGCGAGGCACTGACGACGCTGGGGCAGCGGAACCGGCGGATGCACGCGGACCTATCCGACGCGCGCCTGCGCAGCCGGGCGTTGGGACTGGTGCAATCGCTGGCGCGGAAGCTCCGCAGCCGGTCTTCGAGCTACGACGTCCTGGCGGCCGCGGCGGAGATGTTCGCGGCAGTGCTGGAGCCGGGCGGGAATGCGTCGGCGCCGATGGTGGCGTACGCGATCGACCGCTCCGCCGGCCGGGCGACCGTGATCCGTTACGACGGATCGCAGCAGCCGGCCTGGCGGTGGCTGGGGCTTCGCAAGGACCTGGACGACATGACCGCCCCAACTGCGGTTGGTCCCAGCCGGGCCGTGGTGGAGCAACTCCTAGCCGATGCGCCCGGGCTGGATGACTGGCTCAACCCGCCAAGCGCCTTCCACGTGCCGATCAGATCGTCGCAGCACTGGGTGGGCGGCATCTTTCTGGCCGGCCAGCCCGACCCGGAAGCCTGGGCGGTGCTGGAAGGTTTGGCGGACCTGGCCGGATTGGCGCTGTCGCTGGTGCAAAGCCGCTCCCAGGCCGCCCAGCTCAACGACCAGTTGCTGGGGGCCTCGCAGATGATGGCGGCTGCGCAGGAGGCCCTGGTTCAAACGCAGATGCTGGCCGCGGTGGGGCAGATGGCGGCCGGAGCGGGCCACGAGATGAACAATCCCCTGGCCATCATCTCCGGCAAGGCCCAACTCATGCGGGCCCGGGCGGCCTCCGAGGAAGACCGCCAGACCTGGGACGCCATCGTCCGGCAGGCCCAGCGCCTCAGCGACATCCTCACGGAGCTGATGGAGCTGGCCTCCCCTCCGCCGCCCAGGCCTTCCGACATTTTGCCCGATGAGCTGCTGGGGGAAGTGAAAAGCGCATTCCTGACTTCCGGCCATCCTCAAGTCAACTCGGTGCGGGTCGATATAGAGATGGGCGAGGGCGTGCCCTCGATCCGGGCGGACCGGGACCAGTTGCGCGCCGCCTTGCTGGAGGCGGTGGTTAACGCCGCCAATGCCGCGGAAGGGCCGGTACGCATTGTGCTGGGCGCGCGGCAGGACGTCGTCAACCGGGCGGTGCTGGTGACGGTCCGGGACGACGGCCCGGGCATGGACGCACAGACGTTGCAGCGGGCGTTCGCCCCGTTCTTTTCGCTGCAACGGGCCGGCCGACGCCGCGGATTGGGCCTGCCCAAGGCCCGGCGACATGTCGCCAACAGCGGCGGACGCATGTGGATCCGCTCGCGGAAGGGCCGCGGCGCCTGCGTGACGTACCAGTTGCCCGCCGCCCAGTAACAGCGCCGCGGGGCCGGTAAGCCCGCAACGACAGGGAATCGCAACATGCCAGATGCTTATGCGGCTGAATCGATCCTGGTCGTGGACGACGAGCCCCAACTGCGCGAGCTCCTGGTGGATGCCCTCAATCGGCCGGGCCTGCGGGTTTACGCGGCCGGCAGCGGCAGCCAGGCCATGGAACTTGCCCAGCGCCACCGCCCCAGCCTGCTGGTGATGGACCTGCTGTTGGGCGACTGCTCCGGCCTGGAGCTAATGGACCGGCTCCGCCACGCCCACAAGGACCTGCCCACGGTGGTGATTACCGGTTGCCACGACCCCGATACGCTTAGCCAAGCCCGCCAGCGCCGTCCCGTGGAACTGATGGCTAAGCCCCTGGACCTGGACCGCCTGCGGAGCACCGTTGCCGGCGAGCTGGCCCGGCTAGCCCGCCAAAGCATCCTCCAGCGGCGCCACCAGCGCCTGCGCCGTCTGGCCCGCGCGATCCGCCGTCGCCGCCAGGAGCAGGCGCCCTCCGCTTCGCCGGCGCACGTGGAGCTGGGGCGGGCCTGTCAGGAGCTCAACACGCGGGTGGCGCACCAGAAGCTTCTGCTGGAGTATCAGCAGTCGCTGCTGTCGGCCCGGACCGACGACGACGTCTTCCGCAGCTTCTTCTCCCTGTTCGCCCGCAAGAGCGGGGCCGTGTTCGGCGTGGCCAACGTCTGCGACGCCGACGCGCAGCTCCAGGTCGTCGGGCGCTTCGGGGTGCCCCTGCCCGACAACCAGGCCTTCTCCCAGCGGCTGGTCAAGCCGATCATCGACCTGGTGCTGGCCGAGCCTCGCTGCCAGATCGTCGACGCCTACGAGCGGCGGGCGGATTTCGAGCCGGTCATCCACCGATACCTGCCGGGGGTTAGCATCCTGGTCATGCCGCTGATCCCCAAACCCGGCGAACTCATCGGGCTGGTCACGCTATACCGCAAGGGCGAGCAGCCGTTCCTCCGGTCCGACCTGGACCTGGCGGAACTGCTCATGCAGCCGACGGCCGTGGCGGTCCAGCGGAACGACTGACCACGCCTCACACCTGGGCATGTGGTCAAGGCCCCTCCGCCGCCAGCCCCAACCGCACCTGCCGTTCCTGCCAGCCAGCCTGCATGGACCTACCCCACCGAATTAGATTCACGTGCCCGCACGGGCGCTCTGTGGTCCGATGCCGGCGGAAACCTGAGCTGTAATGAGACTCAAGCAAGGAGGGCGGGCAGGCCTACCCGCGCCATGCCTAGCCGGGGGCGGCTGCGCTATACGTCGAGACAAACGTCGGCAGTCACTTGTCGTCTTCGCCCAGCTTGCCGCTGCTCCATCCCGCTGTGTGACAACCAGGCCACGCGAGCAGAAAGAAAAGCCCGCTCGGGTGTTCGGCCCCGAACGGCCTGGTGTCTTTTGGGCTTCGCCCCGGGGCTCAGCCGGCGCGCCACGCGTTCTGGTTGTCTGGGCCTATTGCCCGCTGCCAAAGGGCGCGCACCAAGCCTTATCAGTGTGCTTCATGAGGGCCGGGAAATGGATGATTCCAGATATGGATAGAATCGCCGCCCTGGCTTCGGGAGTGGTCGGCACGACCTGACCCTGTATAGTCAGCCGCTACCGACGCCGGCGGGCCAGCCCCGCAAGCCCCAAGGCCATGCTCAGGAGCGTTAGCGGCTCGGGAATGGCTGTCGAGCCCGGATCGGCTGTCATGCCGGGGGAGGTAGGGCGCATCCAGCCCCAGTTGCCCGCCAGCACGCCCAGGTCGCTAACGTTCACATCACCCTCGCCGGTGAAGTCTGCCTCGGCCCAGCTCTTGCCGCTCTGGCCCCAGTTTCCGGCCAGGATGCCCAGGTCCCCGACGTCCACCGCCCGGTCCAGGTTGGCGTCCCCGCCCGTGGCTGGGGTCAGGAGAAATGCTCGCCCGCTGCCGTCGGCGGCCTCCGCCCGTCCGACGATGTGCCCGGCCTCGTTAATGTCGAGGGCCTCCAGCAGCCGCAGCCCGCTGCCGGGTGCCACCAGGGCGTTGAGGTCGAGTATCTCTGAGCCGGACCACAGGACAGCCGTGTAATGGGGGCTATCGGGACTGAGCCTGACGCCCACGGCCTCGCCGCCGTCGTTGATCGCGTGAGGCCTGACCCATGACGTCTCGCCCTGCGACGGCTGGAGCGTCAGCTCGCCGGGGTCGGACTGCCCGTTGCCGTTGGCGTCGCGGAAGCGGAAGAGAGGTAGGCCCTCCTGGAGGGTATACCCCACGACCGTGCCGTTGCCGCTGATGCCGTGCGCGTAACTGTCACAGTCGTTCCCCGGAACGATCCTCACCATCCCCTGCTGGGTATAGAGGCAGGCGGCCATCAGCCCCTCAGCCGTCTGGGCGGTCCCGCAGATCAGACCGGAGTCGTTGATACCCGACGCCCAGCTGGTCGTCCCCCCCAACGTGTTCAGCCGGAGCATGAGGTCGTTGTCGCCGTCCTGGTTCAGGTCGCGGTACCACAGGTCCGGCTGGGAGTCGCCGTTGGTGTCCAGCGGGGCCAGCACGTAGCCGCTGCCCGGCGCTGGCGCTGGCGGGGATGCCGATTGCGGCTCAACATCGCCGCCCCAGACCAGGCGCAGTTCGACCGTGCCGACGACCACTCCGGCGTTGTTGATGGCTGCGGCGGTGTTGTTGAGCCCATCCAGCGTGCCCAGATCGACCCACCCGCCGTCGCGGTAGAGATAGGCGTACCGGTAGAGCTCACCGGTCTCCCTCGTCGCGACGATCAGGCCCTGGTCGTTGATGTCGGCCCGGCAACGCAGGCCGGCATACATGCCCAGGCTGACAGGCCCAGCCGGCGCGAACCGCACGGCCACCCTGCCAGTGCCGGGTTCAATGGCGTAGCCCACCACCTGCCCCTGTGCATTAATGCCGGTTGCCGCACAACCGTAGCTGCTAGCGCTGCCAAAGTTGCCCAGGTCGTCCAGGTAGTACGGGGGCTGGGCCTGGGCACGCGCTAACCCCGCTGCCAACAGCAGCAACTCGATCAGAAAGGCCCTGTGCGACATATCCCACCTCATGACTACTAACCACTGCACCCAGCAGACCCAGCAGCAACCGAGAAACCCACTACTATAGTATCGCACGCACATCGCCACAGGTCAACCGCAGCCGGTCCGGTCGAGACACCGGACATGCAGGACTCCGTGTTGCTGTCCTGCAAATTGGGGATATCACACGAACGGCATTCGGTGTATCCCACCCATTGGAGGAAATCTCAGGGGGTGGCCCCAATCTGACTTCCTGACCCCCCCCGGCCGTCTGGGCCTACTCGGGCGGGGTACCTTTGGGGACAGATACCGAAACTCTCACGTTGGCGCCTTCGCAAGCCCAGAGAGCCCGGCAGCCTGGGAGAGTTTCGGTATCTGTCCCTTTACCCCCCATGGCAGTCCTCTCCGCGACGGCCGCCTCAGCCGCGCCAGGTGGCCTTCTCCGGCTGGTGGTGGTCCTCCAGCCCCTGCGTGGGCGACACGAGCATCCCCTTGCGGAAGCGGTCTCGCAGGAACCACCGCCGCACCGCGCGGTAAGGCTTGGTCAGCTTGCGGTGCAGCCAGTGCCGGCCGCCGCGGCGGCGCGACAGCTCCTGGGCGGTCATCTCCTGCGGACATAGCCGGCGCTTGTGCTTATAGAGATGGTACAAATCCTTGGCGGCGATGTATCGAACCAGGGCCGCACAGATCGTCCGCCAGGGCCAGGGAAGGTCATCCCGCCGCCCAATGGCCAACTGGTAGTCCACCAGGAAGGCCTGCCCGTCCCGGCCGACGAGGATGTTCGACCGCTTGTTGGCGTCACCGTAGCCCACCCCCCGCGCGTGCACGGCACCCAGCAGCGCCCGCAGGCGGTCGAAGAACCCCGGCGGGGGCGCGTCGAGATGATCCAGCGGCAAGGCGGGGATGTACTGGATGGCATACGTCACGTCGTCGATGCGACTTACCCATCGCGGCACGCCTTCCAGACCGGCCAGCCGGCGATAGATCGCCTGCTCGTGGTCGCACAGCGCCCGGCCGGCCCAGTCCAGCGGGAGGCCCCAGAAGTCCTGGCGGCGGTGGAACTTCACCACCACCTCGGGCAGGTCGGCCCCCTCCTGCCGGCAACGGTACAGGCACGTGGCGGCCAGGAAGTCGTGCTTGAAGACCCGCGCCAACTCGTAGGCCCGTCCGGCTAGCTCCAGCCGCGACGGCGGCGGCTGGCGCAAGGCGAACATCTGGGCGTTGGCGCGCGGCTTGGATGTTTCGCATCGGCTGGGCATGATCGAGGTATTCTAGCGGCGCCCCGGCGGGCGGGCCAATACACCCTATCGGCCCAGCGCCGATCGGATGTCATCCGCCAGCTCGCGGGCGGCCTGCTGGATCGCCTGGCGCCAGTCCTTCCCGGCCAGGTCGCCCCGGCGGTGGGCGAGCAGGACCGACCGGCTGGCGTTAACGATCGCGCCGGTCCCGTCGTCCTTGAAGGCGGCTGCGCAGTCCTTGGCTGTAGCGCCCTGCGCCCCATAGCCGGGCACCAGGAACAGCTGCCGGGGCATCAGCTCCCTCAGCCGGCGGGCCTGCGCCGGCCAAGTGGCCCCTACCACCGCCCCCACGCAACTGTAGCCGCTGTCGCCGGTTAGCTCCGCCCGCGAGCCTTGCCGGGCCAACTGCTCGGCCGCCAACTCGTAAAGCTTCTTGCCGGAGGCGTCGGTGAAGTCCTGCAACGCCGCCGCCGAGGGGTTGGACGTGCGCACCAGCACGAACAGCCCGCGCCCCCGCGGCTGGGCGGCCTTGATGAACGGCTCAATCCCGTCGGCGCCGAAGTATCCGTTGACGGTGACCGCGTCCGGCGCGTCGGGCCCGCCCAGATGTGCCGCGGCGTACGCCTCCGCCGTCGAGCCGATGTCCCCTCGCTTGATGTCGCCGATCACCACCAGCCCCAGCTTCCGGGCCTGCTTGACCACGGCGTGGTACAGCGCGTAGCCCGGGGGCCCGAGCTGCTCGAAGAACGCGATCTGCGGCTTGACGGCCGGGACGATCGACGCCACCGCCTCCAGCACGCCCTCGCAGAACGCCCGGACCGCCGCCACCTTTTCGGCCCGCGGGGCCTGCGGGCGCACCGCCAGCGCCGCCGGAAGATGCTCCACGGCCACGTCCAGCCCCACGCACACCGGCGATCCCTTCCGGGCGATCGCCTCCAGCAGCCGGTCGGCAAAATGTCCTGGCATCGGCGTCTCCTTGCAGCCGATCCTTATATCCGGATCGCCCGGCTGATGGCAATTCCCTACCGGCGACGCTTTCGGGCATTGTGCGGGCCGCCCGGCGCCGATAGGATATCCCCCTGGAGATGATGTCGATGATCGAACCGGATAATCTCAAAGAGTCCATCGAGTCCCTCAGCTCCCGGATCGTCGCGATTCGGGACTCCCTTTGACGTCCCCACCCGCGCCGGCCGCATTGCCGAACTCGAGCAGAAGATGTCCGCCAGCGGCTTCTGGGACAACCCCGAGGCCGCCCAGCCGGTCATCGCGGAGCTAAAGGCGCTCAAGGCGGTGGTCAACCCGATCACCCGCCTGGTGAAGGCGGCGGAGGACTTGCGGGCCCTCCATGAGCTGGCCGAGGAGGCCCAGAGCCGGCAGGACCTACAGGACGCCGCCAGGGAGTTTCAGCGCCTCAAGGCCGATCTGGAACACGTGGAGCTACGGGCGCTGCTGGCGGGCCCGCGCGACGCCGGGAACTGCTACGTCTCGATTCACGCCGGCGCCGGCGGCACCGAGAGCTGCGACTGGGCCCAGATGCTCCTGCGGATGTACCTGCGCTACTTCGAGCAGGCGGGTTTCGCGGCCCAGGAGGCCGACCGGCTCGACGGCGAGGAGGCGGGCATCCGTTCCGTGACGCTCTACGTCGCCGGCCCCTACGCCTACGGCTACCTCTCCTGCGAGCGCGGGGTGCACCGGCTGGTGCGGATCAGCCCCTTCGACAGCCAGGGCCGGCGGCACACCAGCTTCGCGAGCGTGGACGTGCTGCCGGAGATGGAGGAGATCGAGGTTGACATCGACTGGGCCAAGGACATCCGCGAGGACACCTACCGCGCCGGCGGCAAGGGCGGCCAGCACGTCAACAAGACCGACTCGGCCGTCCGCCTGACGCACCTGCCCACGGGCCTGGTCACGCAGTGTCAGAACGAGCGATCCCAGCACAAGAACCGCGCCAGCGCGCGGAAGATGCTCGCGGCCAAACTCTACCAGCACGAGCAGGCCAAGCGCGACGCCGAACTGGCCAAGATGTACGGCAACAAGGGCGAGATCGCCTTCGGCTACCAGATCCGCTCGTACGTGCTGTACCCTTACCAGCTCGTCCGCGACGAGCGGACCGACCTCAAAAGCCCCCACACCGACAAGGTGCTCAACGGGGAGATCCAGGACTTCATCGACGCCTGCCTTCGCCAAAAGGCGGGGCGGAAATAGCCGCCTCACGGCCGAAGGGGCCGGCCGGGGAAGGCTTCGCATTCCGCTCCCCTCCTGGCCTTCCCCACCCGACAGAGGCCGTCAGCGTTCGCCAACAAGACGCTGCGCGAAGGGGATGAACTCATCGTCACCGACCCCGCTATAGAAATAGACGCGTGCTTCACCCTTCGAGTAATCGGGCGGGACCAAGGGGATGTCGGCGGTCAGAAGATCATAGGGGGTCGCCATTGCATCGTAAGCCGTCAGCCGCCGCTCCTGTCGTTTCCAACTCTTGGGGGCTGCGACTGCCTTGTCCTTGTATACCCCAAGCAATGCGGCGGACATGACCTGCCGATTGTAGATGCCAAACATAGCCAGGAGACTGACGCCGTCGCCGGGCGCGTACAGGGAAGGGTCCGCCAATGCCTGCCTTTGCCGCAGACCTTCTTGGACAACGGCGGCGACGCCCTCCCAGCACCCATCCAGTTCCATCTGCCCCGCCAGCAGAAGCAGGGCCAGAAGTTTATGCCGCAATCCCTGAAACGTCGGTGATCCATCTTTGTTATCGCTGATCTGGCTATACCGGAGCGTAGCCTTGCCAACAGCACCTTCCCGTAAGGCCTTGAGGAAATCCGTCACCTGCTGGCGATACGCGACAAATGTCTCATCCATCTGAGCTGACACAATGTCCGAGGCCGCTGCCCTTGGCATGGCCCCCAGTTCGGCGATCACCTTCATGAATCGCCGGTTGCTGCATATTTCCTCTGCCTCGGCGATCCCAATGTTGTCATCCAGCGGGAAGCGGCATGGAATGCCCATCGAGGCCCCCGGTAGAAACCCGGGCCAGTAGTATGCCCCGACCTGGGAAAGCTTCTCCACGCTCTGGAGGGGCGATTCGCAGGCCAACTCATCGGTCAGTTTGCGTATCCTTTCGGCAATCGGCGCGCGTGCAACAATCCGTTCCAGATCCAGATCAGAATTCGTGGCGCTCACGTTCAACAGCTCCGGTGCAGCCCAGTCAGCCCCTGGCTTGGTGGCAACCGGCGCGGAGTCCCTCTTTGGAGATGGCCGTGTCCCTGGACCAGGATGACCGGCTTGGGTCGTTGGGACGGTTGTAACCGCCTGCCTCCCCCTCCCATGCCACAACAACAGCGCCACCACCACCCCGACAACCACTACGACACCAACCGCGATCCGCATTGGCCGCATTGCCGTCTCCCTGACAATCTAGGCCCGAGGCCCCGTGCCTCCCTACAGAGGCCCCTGCCTATCTGGATTGCCGCCCGCACCCGGTGCCCACTCACCCCGGATGCCCTACTGCCACAATGCCAAAACGACGTTTGCAACTACCACAACAACAAGAACCTCCAAGGTTGCGACCTTGGCCACAACTGGTTATGAAGCAGCTTCCAAGCTCTTAGGGGTCATTCATGTTCCCAGCACTCGGCCAAGAGGTTGCCCACAGGATACGTGAATGAGTAAACCCCGCCGGGGCCATCCTTCTCGCAGTAGC
>Ga0315289_10006497_pt1 | contig 17177 bp, 25 predicted proteins | sample YL17G11_40_MG_FD_203452 | JGI IMG/M metagenome (GOLD analysis project Ga0315289, IMG submission 203452) | Sediment microbial communities from Yellowstone Lake, YNP, Wyoming, USA - YL17G11_40 | ecosystem: Environmental > Aquatic > Freshwater > Lake > Sediment | place: USA: Wyoming | collected... | reverse complement strand
TGAGCATGCTTGGGATGCTTGGGTACCAGGTCTCGTGGATTGGATCGACAGGGACCCAAGCATCCCAAGCATGCTCACTAGAGAAGCACGTGCATCTTGTTTCCGACTCTACGAAATCAAAGCGAGCCACGAGCTAGTCTTCCCCAACGTCGTAGCTACGCTCTTCCAGAATACGGTTCTGTCGGTCCTCGTACCGAGCCTCTTCTCGATCAAATCGAGCCTCTTCCTCGCCCTTCAGGAGCAAGCGCCCTTCCAGCTCTTTGAACTGCTCGCTGGTAAGCGAGTCGAGGAAGTCTTCAACATCAACAACTCGGGGCTTAGGGCCAGAGGTGATTTCGTACACGTCTACGATGTCGACTTCGGCGGCCTCAGACGGATAGCAATTCTCCGGAGGACCAGAAGTCTTTCCACGCTCTCCAGGATGGTACTCGGCCACCACTTGGTATTCGACCTCACCATCCGGGCCGTCACCCATGCGCTCCAAGCGGGTCCAAAAGGTCTCAACGGTTCTATTGGTCATGGTGACCTACCAAGAGTTCCAAAACCGGAGGACAGTCACGTCTTTCGGAAGCTTGTCGAGGTAGACCTCAAAACCTTCGGCGGCATCATGCGGAGCAAATTCGTGAACGGCCGCTGTGTGAAGAATTTGAACCACAACCCCGGAAGGGTCTGGCCGCTCTCCATTGAAAAAGTCCTCCACTTCCTTCGGCGGAGGAACGCCTGCGGCTTGACAGGCCTCCCAAGCGGCCTTCATTGCAATCCACTTGGCATCTGGCGGCTTCACTCCAACAAGACTCGATGACATTCCCATGGTTCAAACCTTTCTGTGCAGCATCTACTTCCTGTAGCCACGTCTCTTCGGGTCCGGACGGGTCAGCCTTAGCACTAGGGTGGTAGCCCAGTCGCCATCACAGACGCACTCGTTCTCTTCATCGCGAGTACCATCACTGTATTTCCGCCAATGAACAGCAGGGCAACCTTCCTCGTGAAGATGGCCCATCCACTCGTTGTCGGGGTAGCCGTTAACGAAGAGCAGCAACGCCTGCTTTAGCTGCCGCCCTCGGCTCACAACCGTCCACGCTTTGCGAGCTTGATTTTAGGCGGCTTGCCATTCAGCTTGGCCTGCAGCTTCAGGTCTGCGTCCGCCTTAATGACGCGCCAAAGAACCATCTGTGCCACATCCGCCAAAGGAAGCGCGTAAGTCTTCCTCTGGTGATGTGGACGTACTGAGAAGGTTCCAGTCAGGCGGCTAATAAGCACGGTGGCCTTAGACGCCCGGTTGAAATCGGGCTTGTCGCTCTTTACCTTAAAAATCGCACGGCTCATTCACGCTCCAGGTACTGCGACCACATGGTCGTTACGGCCGGATGGCCGTGTTGGGGGGCAGCAGCTTGTCCTCGAATTCCTTCGAGCTGATCTGCTTCACCACGTCCTTCACAGAGCGGATGAACCAATCCTTCATCGGGGCCATTTCCGGGGTGTTCGGAATCAGCTTGGGGTCGATGGAATTGGCCGTGGCGACGAACTGGCCGCGAGCGGAAGCCAGACGGGCGGCCTTTTTCGGCATCACCATCTTCAGCTTGTCCGTGGCGTCCACCGTAGCGCGGGGGCCGAGACCCGGCTGAACCACCAAGTCACGGGAGTACTTCTCCACAAGAAGCTTGCGGATGCGACCCGAAGCGCTGCGCAACCGCGTCACTTCCGCGTTGCTGAGCTTGGGGGTGCGCTCGTAGCCCATCAGTGCCTGCAGCAGCAGGTTGTAGGGTGTGTACTGGTGCGGGTAATTCTTGGCAGCCCAATCGAGGTACTGAGCCGCTCGATGCGCAATTGAGAGCTTGATGTCCACCTCGAACTTGCTGATGTCGAGGGTGAACTTCGAGCGCTTGGATTTTGCGCGACCACCACCACTGAACATGTTCATCATCTCTGCAGCGCTCATAGATTCTCCACTTGTTTGAGTTGATTGTTGTAGTCTTCCAACACCGAGTAGGCATTGAGTGCCTCTTCGTACTTGGCTCGTGTTCCCTCATCTCCGCCCGTAACGTCCGGGTGGTACAGCCGAGCGAGCTTCTTTTTCTGAATCCTGGCCTTATCGAGATCCGCAGGATGTCCGCGCGTCGGATGATCCATACACAGCGCCAGACAAGCACGCTGCACCTGAGGGAACTTGATGGAGACGGTCAGCATCTGGTCAGTCTTTGCCTGCGAGCGGAAACGAAACACCCGGCTCTGGAACTCGTCGAACAGCACCTTCAAGTCCCGCTCGAACTCCCGATACAAGCGTTCGGCAACAATCGGGTCTGCACCCTTGAGCCGCGAAGCCGCGAAGTCTGACAGTTGTGGTCGAAGCCGCGCCCAAAAGCTGCGATCGGAATCACTCGCTCTGGAAGATTTTGCCGTGGGAGTTACATGCACCTTTGAAAGATCTTCAAAACGGCTGGGGGGCTTCTTCCGGAAAGGCTGCCCCCGCTTCGTGTGGTGAAGAGGCCAAGTGTCGTACTCCTTGAGACGTGCTGTGAGCGCAACTGCCAACGGCACTCCCGTAGCGGCTGCAACAATGTTCGCCTCCTTCAGGCGCTCGGTAGCGGTAGTCAACGGCATCTGATCCCGCTCGACCCGCTCCCACAACTCCGCAGCCTCTGGCTCACCAAAAATAGTCAGACGGCTCTCAACAGCGCAAGCGGAGTCCTTGGTCACATTGGTTAACCACGTACGGCGACGCATGCCCACTCGTGCTTCTGCCGGAATCGTCTGCCAAAGCGCCTGCTCCAAGAGAGCACGCTGCTTCTCCGAGGTAGTGGCATTCCATTGCGCGAGCAGTTCGTCGCAAGCTGAACTCTGGGTTTCGGGAATCATTAGTGGTTTTTCGCTCCATTGACTGTCGAAGTAGTCGTAGGCTCCAAAGCGACGACTTCGAATTGGCTGTTCAGCGTGCTAACGCCACGCTCCAACTGCTCCAGCTTCTTCTCGATGCCTTCGACCTTGACTCGCACGTAGTACAGAGTCTCCACGAGTCCCGCCAGCAGCTTGAGCGTCATCTCAGGAAGCCCGCTTGCAGAGGCGACCCCTGCCAAGGTGGTTGCAGTGTCTCGGTCATCTCTGCTGAGAGTTGAAGCACTATCGGGAACAAAGGTGTCTAACACGGACTCTTCGGCAGGGGTCTTATCGAAAAGATCCATACCAGGCCGTTTCCAAATAAGCTGAGTAAGAGCCTCATCGTCCGTCAGGGCATCAAGCACCTTTACGGAGTCCCTCAGTGCGTAGAGCCGAGCCTGCGTGGAGCCTTGGCGGACCAGCACGGAGTCAAGCACTCGCAGCGCGCACATGCGAGTAAGGCATCGAGCCTGGAAGCTCCTGTCGGAGGAGCTAGCCTCGTGTCCAAAAAGCTCCTGTCTAGACCAAAGATCCTCTCGGTTTATTGACCGAGTGTCCGGCTCCATACGCTCCAAAAACCCGCGCACGACCCTACGTCTTGTTTCTTCGGACTGCGCCAGCGACATGGGTACTCCCTCCGTTTCCTGCTTATACACAGTCAGCTACTGATTGTCAAGAACCTAGTTCAAGAGGTGACCACGAGCTTTGACGAGGCAAAGAGCAGCCCCTCATACATGGGGAGCTGGCCGCAGTCGCAGGTCAACCCGTAATAGAGCTTCGTCGAGGCATATCCGACTGGATCGTGAATCCGCTCTGTCTTGAGTAGCTCTACGTTCCACTTGTGGCCAAGGTGCCCCTTCAGGGTGGGAATGTCCTTGAGATCCCGCTCTACATCCATCTTGGCCCCCTGTAACAACCGGAAGCACTCGGAGCACAAGTCACCAATCTCAACCGTAGCGCGAGCCGTAGTGCCGTCCACGCGAACGCGAGTAACCTGGGGGCTGCCTTCCGACAGCTCTACTTCCTTTTTGCAGTCAGGACAAAACATAAGCCTTCCTCTCCTTACGGACCATAGCAGCTTGACTGCCTATTGTCAAGAGAGCGGGCAACCCGGGGTGTTACCCCCGGGTTCTGTTGACGACGAAAGTTACTCCTGAACCCAGCCAGCAACTCCGGCTTCAAGCGCCTGTCGCGTTGCGTCGTACATCGAGTTGGCCTTGCCGGACTTGATGTACTTCTTGAGGGCCTTGAGGGTGTCCGGAGTCACTCGAATGACCATGGGGAGTCGCACCAACCCACGTCCAACTTCCCGAAGAGTCTTCAGCTTGATGCCACGGCTCTTCTGGCGATAGTGACTGGGGCAGAGACCCTTGGCAATCACCTTGTTCTCACAGCCCTCGAAAGAGCACTGCGCCTTCTCCGCAGGCTTCGCCTTGGGAGCCTTGGGGGCCTTGGCAGCCTTGGGGGCCTTAGCAGCCTTCGGAGCCTTAGCAGCCTTCACCTTCTTCTCCTTCTTCACGGAGGCCTCCGCAGGAACCGCAGCAGCCTCCTTGGCCTTGAGAGCAGCCAATTCTGCCTGGAGAAGCTCCAGCGCAGAAGGCGGCGTCACCGCACCGTTCGTGTTGGTGGGAACCACTGCCGGAACTTCTGTCTCTGGGGTGTTCGAATCCATAGATGCTTTCTGTCGTCCGTGAATACTGCGTTAGTAAAAGAAGCAACCTGTTGAGCGCCTTCCTCAACTCCAGCAAGCAAGGTACACCCTTGGCAACTCGTTGTCAAGGCTTAAGCTAACCTATCGATTTTTGGAGGCGCTCTTGATGAGCTGCGCGAGTTTCTTGGGGGAGAGCTTCAGCCCTGTAGCAGGTGGAACAGCGGGGTCTAGGGCCAAGTCTTGCTGCTTAGGAGTCAGCTTCAGGGTCTCCATGCGAACTCGGGTGTAGTCCAGCCGTGCGTTGGCAATGCGGAAATAGGTAGGATCCTTTTCAATCCCGATGCAATTAAAACCCCCAAGGAGCGCGGCGCAAGCCGTCGTTGCGCTACCCAAGAAGCAATCAAGCGTTCTTCCACCGGGAGGGGTTACGAGCTTGATCAGCCAAGTCATGAGCGCTAGGGATTTCACAGTGGGATGGATGTTTCCCTGGGCTCGTAAAGACTCCATGGGCTTCCCGGTGTCCGTCTGCGTGAGACGTTCCTCATCCCCGAGCCGTACCCATTCCACAAAAGAAATAGCCTGAAATCCCTTGTCGGTCTTCTTCCAGTAAAGCGAGTGGGTCCCCGCCTGCTTTTCCTCTTGGGAGCCCTTCGCCTGATAGGTGAAGGGCTGATCCGCTTCTAATTGCGGAAAGAAGCGAGAGACACCGGGATTTGTGCGCTCTAGTTCGCCAATAGGGCAGCCATCCGAGCACTCCCAGTCTTCCACTGTCTCCATGCCTTCGGAGTCGGTCGGGTACTGTATGAGCCCTTCCTGTCGCTGGTGTCCCCATCCCGTAGGCGAGACAGTATCCGGGGGTCTTTCGGTCGTCTTCTGTCCTTGGACCTGCTTCGTTCCCCGCTTCTGGCAGCCAATGGTGTGCGAGAAGACAGTATTGCTAGGCCACCGGCCTCGAACTCCCTCGGCAGCATCAACACGGCAGGCTTCCACCTGTAACTCACCTACGCCGTGGATCTGCATGTTCTCCGTGATGGTGCCCTCTAGGGTCTTCCGAATAAGAATCCAATGCTCTGAAGAAGGCTTAAGCGCGGATTTGTGTTTTGGGTACCCATTACCGAAGAGGTGCGTGATTACATCGACTACGTGAAACCCAGCGTCTTCTAGGCCAGTGGCAGTCCAACTACTGGTACGGGGGAGGGCCCAGACTAAACCGAAGGCACCGGGCTTCATTACGCGGTACACCTCGGTGAACACCGCGCCGATGAACTCAATGAAGGGCTTCCTAGCCGCCAAAGCGCCCTTAGTAGCAAGGATGCCCGCTATGCCATGGGAATGCGCCCGGCCTGTCGCTCCGGCCTTTGGATCGCCCTCTGTAATAATCCCTGGGGCATCGAAATTGTCCCAAGAGTTCTGGAGCAATCCAATACCTGCAGGAGGATCGGTTACGACGCTATCCACGCAGTTACTGGGTAGCTTCTTGAGCGCGACAAGGCAATCCTCATTCAGCAGCTCAATGTCCAAAATTGCTCTCCGTCCTTAGATACACAACGACCACGTGGTCGCGAGCGGTAAGGCTCACTAGCACGTGGTCGAAGGAACTGCGACTACTTCCTGCTTAGTACCGAGGAAGCTTCTTCTGGCCCACCTTTGCGCGGCGGGGCTTCGAGTTCGGGCGTACCGAGTGGATGGTGTAGGCCCCGTGCTTGTTCTTCGCAGGGACTCCAGGATGACCGGCCTTGTGTGCCGACCAGCCGGGGCTATAGCCCTTCTGTGCGGCGTGCTTCATCGTGTGCGCCGTGATGGACTCAGCCTTCTCGTCTTCGGCAGCCTCGTCAGCCTCGTCACCTTCAGCGGCCTCCTCGGCGTCGTCATCCTTCTTGGCCTTCTTCAGGAAGAAGGGCTTCTTGTCGGACTTCTCGTCCGAGTCCTTCTCGTCCGAATCCTTCTCGTCCGAATCCTTCTCGTCCGAGTCCTTCTCGTCCGAGTCCTTCTCGTCATCGTCGTCCGAGTCGTCGTCTTCCTCTTCCTCCTCCTCGGACATCTCAGCACGCACGGACTCAATTACATCAGCCATTGCGTTGTACGACTTGACGAGGGCCTGCCGCTTAGCGGCATCGAGGTCTTCATCGGTCTCAAGAACTTCGCCGACCTGCTCGACGAACTCCTCAGCCTCCATGCCGTCCTCAATCTCGTAGCCAGCGGACTCCAGCACTTCCACCATGCCGTCCAGCAGCGAGCAAACCTCGTCGGACACCTCTAGTTCACCAGTCTCTTCGTTCAGCATTGCGTGTTCAGACATGTCAAGCTCCTCGGGGGTTAGGCGTCGCCGCCGTATTTTGTGCAGCAATGGACTATCAATACCAGCTTTTTTATGCGCTTGTGCTCGCAAAACGTGTTCGGCGGGCAATCGGCCAGCTAAAACATCAGAAGAAACGCGAGGCGTTCCTTTGGCTTGCCGCTTAGAACCCGCGCTACCTGGAGGGCGATCAACTACACCACGTCGCACTCGTTCTGCAGGACTTCGCTCACCAAGCTCCGGCTCGTCCAAGGGATCCACCTTGGGACTAGCCTTGCTTTTGAGTTTACGAATCTTGTTGTGAGGCCAGACCTGAGGGTCGATGGGCTTGTTCCCAACAGGTCGTTTGGGAAACCCGTTGGGATTTGCAGCGACCTCGGTATTGCGCCGCCACTTCTTGTGGTCCAAGGACTCAGCACTACGCTCACTGAGCATAAGCTCTTTCAAAGCAGTTAAAGCTTGTGCAGGTGAGGTTGTCATAAGGTGTTACTGGGCAGCAGGCTTAGACGCCCACTTAACAAAGGGCTTAGCCGCAGGCTTCAGGGTAGCAGACAAACGGGGCTTGCCCATGGGGTTCAACGGGTCCTTCTTAGAAGCCGCAGCAGCCTGCATCTTGTTATGGGCGATTTGCTGGCCCACTTCCATCTCACGACGCTTGCTCTTGTTCGCCTTGGCCTGAGCGCTCTCGCTAACGAACTTCTCAATAGCAGCGCGGTCGTCGTCGGTCAGCTCATAGCCCTCAAGAACCGCCTCAAGCCCCTCGACGAAGCTCTCAAGACTCTCGGCCTCAATAACGAGGTCGTTGCCCTCAAGGATGGCGTTCATCTCATTGACGGACTCCGCAAGCAATTCCTCGGTGGTAGCAGTGGTGTCTTCCACCTTCGGGAACTTCACTACGGTAACCGTCTCGTCCTTCGAAGGCGTCAAAGCCGCCATGGCCTGTACGCGGGTCATGTGCTTCAGAAGGTGATTAGGAGACTGCTGCGAGCGGTTAGACTCCCGGAAGTCGCGGAAGAAAGACTCTTCTAGCGCTTGGCGGGACTCTGCGACGGTCTGAACCTTAGGCTCGCGCTCAGGGAAGTCGACGTCCTTCCAGGTCTCATCCACCGCCGAGTAATCCAAAATGGTCCCATCAGGCAGACGGGTTGGACACGCAGGCAACGAATCAGAGTAACCCATCAAACCCGTAGCGCTTGCGCGGTGTGCGGGGGTGGGGATCTGAATGTTCTCCGGCAGCAGCTTCTTGGTCTTCATGCGGACTCCAGATAAAACAAGCGATCCACGGGTTAGTAAAGCAATGGACAACTGGAAAGGTACTACAGCAGATGCCAACCTACCAGAGCCATTGGATATAAGTCACCTATTGTTTGGTGGATTTCTAGCGTAGGAGCCAAACCAAGCCAAGGGCCCCTGTCGCCACGCCCACGCCCCACCCAGCCATCATCAACAAATAGGGGCGACTGACTGCCCATAGCTCAGAGAAGGATATCTCTTCTCGACCTAAATGAGGGTCTTGAGTAGTTGTAGTAGTAGATGGCCGCCAAGCAATGGGCAGCTTGTACACGACGGACTGCTTCCCGCCGGACATCACCACAGTATAGTCCGACTCTGCGCTCCAAGCGTTCAAAGGGCACCTCTCCGTTAAAGGGGAAGGCACCCTAAGCAGAAAGAAGCACTAAACGCTAGGAGCGGCTACGGACGCTCGTCAACCAGCAGGGTTTCCAAAGCCTTACGTGCAATTCGCGCATTGTCATCTTGAGGCTCTGTGGGATCCGGAAGAAAAGATCCTGCAATTTCCTCAAGTGCGCTACGCATTATGCACAAGTGATGAAACATCAGCTCCTTGGTGTCGTTGGCTTGGGACAACTCGTACTTCAGCGCCTGGACCTCAACGCTCATGGGGTAGTCCCCATGAAGCATCTCGTATTCATCAAGCTTCCTGGCGGTCGAAGTCACCCGGTTCATGTCGAGCCGCTTCCGGGTATCTCCACCTTGATTGTACAACTCCATCAACTCAATAAAAGTGTACGGCAGTCTTGGAAGAGCAGGTTCTCCGGGAGGTGCGTCCTTCATCCCTTATCCCCGATACCGAGAAGGCGCGCAGAGAAATAGCGCATGAGGAGCCAGTCCGTCGTGTACAGCTTCTTGTCGGATGGATCAAAAACGTGGACCTCTTCAGGCTTCTGGCCGGGACCTACATTCCAGGCCTCAATCTGATTAAGCAAATCAACCATCTCCTGCGTGTTGGGCAACTCGAAGTCATTACAGCCGTGATTCGAGAATTCGTCCGATGCAAGATCCAGCAGGAGGGACGCGAGTCGAGCTTCTTGTTTGCTCAGGGGCATTGGAGTTCAGGTCCCCTTCGTGATGATGACGTTACGCATGATGCGCACAGCTTCCTCGCAGTGCCCATGATTTCCGTTCTGCTCCCCGCCCTCAGAGAAACGGTGGAATCGAACAACCGGCTCAAAAGCCTCGAAAGCATACCGCAGGGCATGGAGCAGCTTGTCGACTCGCTTCTCCTGCTCGACAAAGTCTCCAGACTGCAACGCCAGTTGCTCACGCAGGTACAACGCGGCGACGCTCATCTTGCCGGTGTCGCTGCACATACAAGGCAACCCGCTGAGAGGCTTGCCCCTGCCGAGACAGGAGTCACACAAGTTGGCAGCCTCTGCGCGACGAAGCCGTTCCCGAAGAGCACGTACCTCGTCCGCACCGTAGAGTTCGTTGTACAGGGTGCCGTTATCGGTCCGTCGATAGAGGGTCTTGTCCATGGCGGCTAGGTCCGCATCGCTGATAGCAGTCGTCTCAGTGGTCATCATGGCTACATACACAATGACGCTGCGATTGTCAAGACCCTCAGTCCCAAGCAGGGTAGGGGATAAAGCGCAGCCCTCGCTTCAGCTCCGAGACAAGATCCCGCTCTGTGGTGATGGGGGTGAGAATGCGCGTGCTTTTCCAGGTATCCTCCACCATTGGCGCGGTGGGATGGCGGTCGAGACCGCTCCTTCGCAGGGACTTGTCGAAAGCAGCCTGCTGGTTCTCCTCTAGGGCGAGGGGATCGGGTCTCTGCTCTCTGAAAGTCTCCACGCGCCGCCTGAACTTCTTCTCGTGTCGAGGGTAGCACTTCGGGCATACCAAAATGTGCCCGGCCTTGCAGTCCCACTCCACCCGCTGGAGGGGCCCATCGGTCCCGACACAACTCGCACAGAATCCAGGAACAGCCGTCATGTTGTTCTCCTTTGCCTTACGGAGATGGTATGCCCAGTCCGTTACGGCCTTCCGACAAGTCATGCTGTCGTAGGCGAGAAATTCGCCACTCTCGAAACCGGAAGGCCCGCTAGTAAATACCCCGCAGGGCCTCATCCGATAAGCTCAAGAGCACATGTGCCGCGAGACGGTCGGTTCGAGCGCGACCTTGACAATTTCTAGGTAACAGGTAGTAAGAACTCCCATGAAAACGCCAGACTTTGACGCGAAGTGCGACCGCTGTGGCATCTTGGTTCGCTGGGATGGTGGGGACTGCTGCAGGGGCAGTATGCCTAAGGCGCATAGCAAGCAGGACGGAACTCCTTGCGTACCGCCAGAGTTTCGGATTCCCACTTCAATAACGATGCCCGCCATCAAGGGTGGCTGGCCTATCTTGAGCGCGGAGATGATTGTCGGTGTTGAGCCAATGACGAAGGTGAAGCCCGAGTGACACGCGAAGAAGCGATTCATAAGATCCAATCGGGAGCAAAAGTCACGGTGTTAAGCAAGGGTGCGGCCGATTACGCAGTCGTATGGGTAGGCGCGCAGCTCTACCAATCAGAAGTGCACCACACGTACGAGCAGGCCCAAGCGCTGGCAGAGGTCCTTCGTGCTGAGGCTGCAGAAATCCCTGCACCCACAAAAGAAAACACACAAAAGCGCGTTTCGAGATACAACGCACTCAGGAGCGGAACTAAATGACTGGACGTATTTTTACGATTGGACACGGAACCTGGACGCTTGATGGTTTGGTGGAAAAGATTCGCGGCATGGGTGTCTCTCACCTTCTCGATGTGCGGACTTCCCCGTATTCGGCGCATCAGCCCGAGTTCACCCGGCTTGCACTGGAAAAAGCTGCAGACAGGAAGGGCTATGTCTACGTCTACATGGGTGAGCAACTTGGTGGTCGCCCGCCGCACGCTGATTGCTACACTGACGGCAAGGTAGACTACGGCAAGCTTCGCCAGAAGGATTTCTTCAAGCGAGGCATTGAGCGCATTTTGGAAAGCCAGCAGTCAGGCATCAATGTCTGCCTCATGTGCGCGGAGGGACAGCCGAAGGATTGTCACCGTACCCAGTTGGTTAGCCGCGCCTTGACGGATGCGGGGGCCATCGTGGAGCACTTCCTCCCGGACGGTAGGACGATTACTCAGGCCTTGCTGCTGGCGGAGCCGCCTTCGAATCAGCTAGGTCTTCCGCTAGCATAGCGACCACGTGGTCGGTGCTTGACAATCGCAGTCTCATGGTGCTATAGAGGTGCCATGAATCTGTGGATCTATGTCGTCTACCGAGTTCGGGAAGAGTGCTCCGGTGGAGACGACTATGGAGACTCTGTCACTACGTACGAGCTGCTCACTGCCGTGGCTGGGTACGAGAAGAAGGCGGATGCGGTGGAGCACGCTGCCCGTGCAAATAAGCAGAAGCTAATCAACAACGCAGTCAATGAGTGGGACGCTTTCCTGGACCCCACGCAACCTGTCTACAGTCTCTATCGAGTGGGTGCAGTGCCGCTCTGTGTTCCCTCCTCCGTGGATGCGGCACCAAAGGAAGTGGCGGGCTCCATTGAGGTACTGCGCGACATTGCGCTAGAGACTCAGGATAAGGCACTGGCGCTGGGACTTCCGGCCCCTCCCCTAAAGTACCCGCTGTGGGCCACGAGCGCGGGCTCCAAAAGTGGGGTTACCCACTACTTTAGCGGCGAGCCGAAAGTATCTCGCGGATACATCAACACCCCTAACTCGTCGCCATGTGGTGAGCACTTCAATAGGACTTCCTACAGCATCCTCGATGTCGCTGCAGGCAAACGGCAATGCAAGAAGTGCCTGAAGCTCATGAATCAATTTTACTAGAGGCCTCCAATGCGTGAAGTGAATTACTGGAAGTGGAACCGAGAAGCCTTTGCGCTGCTAGCGTTCATGTTGGGTTTCTTCCCCTTCATGGTTTTCACGCCGCAGGTGGCGAGCCAAATCTGGGAAGACGTGCCCGATGCACTATTCGCAACCTTCGCGTCTTGGACAGTTTATGGATTGGCGATGCTCACGTGGTTCGCCTATTACATGGACCGAGCCCACGCGCAGGAGCGCAGGCTCATCAGCTTCAATCGGACGTGGCGACGCTACACCAATCCTACGGAATGATTTGCTGCTCCGAGGCTACGGTAGCCAGGGTGCGCATCATCTTGGCATCAGGCTGGCCATCCATGGGTAGCATCCACGCGCGCTCAAACGCGAGTACGGCTTGCTGCGAGCGAGGACCAAACATGCCATCGATATCCCCACCATACATCTTCAGCTTCGTAAGCAAAGTCTGTAGCTCGATAGTAGTAGGCTTGAAGCTCTCGCCGTAGAGGGCAAGCATCCTTGCCTCCACTCCGGCACTGCGCACCACGCTGCTTGCGCAGGCGGCGAGCCATGGGGCAGCCACATCGCCAACACCAAAGAAGTTGTAGTGCCAGTCCTCGGAACCACGGGCGTGATCCTTCCGGTGGCAATACCAGCCGTAGCTCATCATCATCTCGTCGAAGGCCTGCTTCGTCATTGCGAAGGAAGCAAGACAAGCATCAAGCGCCACATCGATGCTGAAACCGAAGTTATGGCCGGAATAGCCAGGAGGCTGCACACCGGTCTTCTTCTGCATGGCCGCTAGACTGGCCTCTGGCGAACGGAAGATGTCCGAGACGCGGAGCTTCTTCCCGGTGCCTGCTTCCACTGCCAAGAAGCCAGCAGCGGCATCTGGCTGGAGGAGCGCAGCACTGGAGGGGAAGTAGTCACCCGCTGGTACTCCGCCAATAGGACGAAGACCATAGATGCCAAGCACTCCGGGGACTCGCTTCAGAATCATTGTGAGCATGGGCGAAGTGTAGTCCCAGAAAGAAGGAGGCATCAAGCGGAGGATTCGTTTCCGCTCTGCCTTGCACTCCTTGCTGCATAGGGGCACTCCTGGATTGGAGTGGAAGTACTTTGGGTTAAAAAACCAAGTAGTCTTCCCACATATGCTGCAAGGCAGGTCCAGCACGTTGGCTTCGGAGTCCATTAGGTCATCCGGCACATGTCTTTGACGGTCTTCGCGACGGCGTCCCACTGCTCGGAAGTGAGAGTATCTGGCTCCCAAACCATGCGGCTGACACGCACTGCGTGAGACCAGGGCATCAGGCCTGTTTCCGCCTCGTGAAGTAGCTCCTGGTACCCAGCACGAAGGCTACGAAGGTACTCAAGGGGTACCCCGGCTTCTGCGGAGCGGTTGCGCTTCTTCATGCGCTCGTAGGCGGTCTCTGGCTGCACATCTAGGAAGATGAGTAGCGTTGGTGGAAGAAGGTTACGCGCCATGAAGTTGTAGGCCATCTCGTAGGTCTCCCAGTCGAGAGGATCGATATTCTTCGCGTCTAGGTGCATCTTGGCGAAGACACGGTCTCCGGAGAGGCTGCGGTCAAGAATAGATCCACCGGCACCACCGACCCCTGTGGCTTCATAAGCGGCTAGCTGCTGCATTGCATAGCGCTGGTGCAAGAGGAAAACCTGCATACCAAAAGCATACTTCTTCGGATCGCCGTAGAACTTCTCTAGGTAGGGGTTTGTCTCTACGGGCTCTTCAATGACTCGAAGCCCCAAGCGCTTTCCGACCTCACGGGAGAACGTAGACTTGCCGCAACCAATCAGCCCTTCGACCCAGATAAGGGGACGAAACCGTCGCGCTTCAATCATGCGAACTCCGTGTAAGAGGAGGCGCTCGAATGACACAGCTTGGAGCAGAAGCCAATGGGAATGTATGGTGGCTAGAACGGATGCAGTCCTAGCGGGTGTTTGCGCCGGTCCAACGCGCGGCACGCCAGCCAAAAAGGCAAAGTAAAGCGGCCTTGGAGCCAGACTTCAGCGTCAACCACATGCTGCAACTCGGCATGTAGCTCCGTAAAGGTCAAAGTCTCAAAGTCCTCTTCGGAGTGGCCACTGGCTCCTGCCCATACCGGAGACAAAAACCGCTCCATTCTTCGCTCGATGCTGCCTCGCGACTTCTCGGCATCCCGAATCTTAGCCACCAGCTCATCCCGTAATACGGAAGCCCAAGCTATCTGTTTGAAGGAACCAGTCAGGGATGGGAGGTTTTTGGCTCGGGAGCGATCATCCGCCAGCACAACACGCGCCCGAGGAAGCCCAGAAGGACCTTCAACCTGTAGGCTTACGGCCAAATCCTGCCGGGAATCATCACCACCGCGTAGCAAGGGCAGGGACAAGGCGGCGAGAGCAGTATCCTCACCGTCGTAGAAAACAGGAAAGTCCTCGGCACTGCTCATATTCCCAAGCTTGTTCACTACAACAATAAATACACAGGACTCCCCAACGGTCCCCTCGGAGTTACACCGGTAGGTGCCAGGAGTTCTAAGAAAAGCAACCGCGCTGTTTGGCTTTGTAGGATCGCGCGCCGTTGGAATCAGGGAACCGTTATCAATGAACTTCAAATGCTCTAAGTTCAGAAGAACAGGTTGCACACGCCCACCAGCGTAGAGACCGTTACGCTGGATTCTGTTGCTGTTGGCCATAGTCACCTTCACGGCATTCAAAAAGTCGTGTCGGGTGTATCGCCACTCAGGCTTCAGTTTCCACCTGAGATCTAACTCCCAAGGAGTAAGCACTCCGATGCTCATACTACGTCCTTAATGCGACCATATGGTCGCTAGCTCGTGCTCAGGTCTCGCATAACTTCTCTGACTAGAGAGGCATCAACCTTCAGGGCTTCTGCAATCTGCATCGCAGAAGTACCCGGCTCAGCATTGTTCAAGAAACCCTTAACCCTGCGCATCAGCGCAACCTTCTCGTCCCCAGGAGAGGGACCTGAGGGCATAGAAGCCACTGGAGGAGGCGGCAGTGGCGCAAGGGGCTTAGGCATGGCCGCGCCCATCACTGCGGCAAGGAGTTCCGCGTGACGACCTACAAGCGGGAGCAACTCCTTCTCCATGGCCGTGATTTTCTCATCCAGGGCCTTACGCTCATCGCGCAAAATGGCCAGCTCTCCACCCAGCTTCATGATTTTTCCACCGACTTCTACGAACTCAATTGCTTCCATGGCGAACTCCTAGCGTGCTTTTAGAAACTTCACGAAACTGCTGGTTACTACGTTCACAAGATCAGTCCCGAGACGGTCGTCGCTGATTACCTTCCAGTTGGTCTCGGACCCAAACATGCGTCGAAGATACGCTGGTGCTACATGCGACCCAATCATTAAGCAAGTCACGTTGATGCCGTGCTTTCGAGCCTTGTGCACTTCGTCTCTAACCCAATACTGAAGCTGGCTGATGGGTACGCTGACTTTGTCTTTCCGCACAAAACAAGGGTGTCCATCCGTAATGACGATAATCTGCTTGGCCTCCGCCCCCGTCTCCATGAAGCGTACGGCAAGATGAAGTGCTGTATGTAGAGGAGTATGCCCGCCAACCTTGGACTTGGAAGACGTGAAGCTCTCCAGCAAAGGGTCGTACCGCGCAATATCCACCTGACCCGCCTCCAAGCTCTGAAACCCCCATATGGTTGTCTGAACGAAAGGGAACCTCAAAGCACGCCCAATGATACGGCAGGCTCTCTCTGCCTGCTGAGTGCTCTTCCCTGCCATCGAAGAGGATCTATCCAGCAAGACGAGCGTCTTAAACCCACGACCCCGTTGCTCCTGACGAAAACAAGGAACAGGCATTCCACTCGTTTGACGCTCAATGAAGGACTGAACGTCCACCGCTACGCCGGAGTCATCGAGGTAGGAACGGCGACGTCCCATTACCCGTAGGAATAGGGCCTTCAATCGCCGCACTACCTCCTGGTCTCCCACAGGCATCGAAGCCACTTTGCCCTTAAGATCCCCATGCCGTACATCATGGAAAACCACCTTGGCCATGGAGTCCTTGCGAATCCATTCGTCTTTAGTGACAAGGGGACGTAAGGCTTCCTGCACTTTGGTTAGAATCTCTTCCATGGAGCCATGGGTCGACTCCAACGCAGAAATCATAGGCTCTTCATCGCTGACATCAGCCTGCACAGCAGCTTCGGCCAGCTTCTTGGAGTTAGCCGCAGCACCCCGCTCAGGATACGTTGCAGGCTCCAAGTCATCTTTCTCTTCCCGAAGATCCTTTGGAACCTCGCTGCACTTCAGGACCTCCACAAGGGCAGCCACACGTTCCTCCGGAGAGGCTGTCGTAGCTTGCCCGTCCGTAGGCGCACCAGCGCCTTGAGAAGCGGCTGGGACTTTTGGTGGAAGAATTTGCCGTACTAGCTCTGCGAGCAAGTGAGTGATGAGCCACTTTGAGAGTACCAGCGTGGCTTGAAACCCTTTGCGCTCCACCTGCTTGAGTGCCTTCTCAAATAGAGGGCGGTACACATCTAGACGGCCCGGCGGCATCTTTGCGCCACCCGCAACACAGGCGAAGTAGAGCATGTAGGAACTGTGACACTTTGAGGCGTAGGTTTGAGTAATCCTGCGATTAAGCTCCTTCTGGAGCATTGCGCTTCCGGGGTAGAGCATCCCCCACAACGAATCTACTCGGCAGTCCTCAATGAGGTTGATAGTGAAGTCCACCAATTCCTGTACTTGGATGACGTCCAGGACCTGGCCATGTTGCTTAGCAAACGCAATCACCTTTGCGGAGTAAGCCGTAACGAAAGCGACCTTGGCGGCAAAATCACTCTGGAAGAGGATGTGTGAAAGCTCATGCTCCACCATCCGGTACATATCTTCGTCATCGAGATCAACCGTGATGCAGTGGCCATCAGTGCGAGCCGAACCCCTGTCGTCATGCTTGAGCCACAGCTTCCGTCGGATGATTCCCGCGAAAATATCCACGGTTTTGAACGCAACCGTCTTGGGGTTGTCGTAGAGAACCAAAGGCTCCAGTTGATCTAGAGACCTCTTATCAGGAGCAAGCGACTTTGCTTTGGTTCTGGGCTTCGCCACAAGGCTACCGGAGCTTGATGCCGAAAATGGAAGTGATGCGCTCGGCCACTGTGTTCTTGTCGTCGCCTTCCCACTTGCCAATGGCCACGCGCATTGCCCGATCGACACCGAGGTACGCAATGTCCTCTACTATTTGAACTACGTCTCGGGTTGAGAGTTGGTAGTCGAGCGCGTGCT
>Ga0315289_10006496_pt1 | contig 17179 bp, 12 predicted proteins | sample YL17G11_40_MG_FD_203452 | JGI IMG/M metagenome (GOLD analysis project Ga0315289, IMG submission 203452) | Sediment microbial communities from Yellowstone Lake, YNP, Wyoming, USA - YL17G11_40 | ecosystem: Environmental > Aquatic > Freshwater > Lake > Sediment | place: USA: Wyoming | collected... | reverse complement strand
CTACGCATTGCTGAACTGGGCCGAAACCGGGCGCACCCCCTGGCTTGTGGTCTGCGGGCTTATGGGCGGATTTGCGCTCGGCACGAAGGTTCTGGCGGGCGTTCCAGTTGCCGTGCTCTGCCTCTGGGTTCTGGTCGCCTCCGGATCGTCCCGCAGATGGGGTAGGGGATTGCGGCTCTCTTTTCTCGTTGCTTCCATCGCCCTGCTGGTCGGGTCGCCGTGGTATGTGAAGAGCTATGTGTATACGGGCAATCCGGTGTATCCATTTCTCTACAACGTCTTCGGCGGCAAGTTCTGGAGTCAGGGGGCGGCCGCGGCTTACCGGGGCACGCAGCTTGCCTTCGGGATGGGACGCGGAGTGTACGACTTCCTTCTTCTCCCCTGGAGCCTCAGCATGAGCGGCTATAGGTTCTTCGACAGCGAGAGCCTTTTCGGGCTGGTCGGAATGGCATTCGTCGGTCTGATTCCGGTACGCATACTGGCCGGGAAACCGAACAGAGCCATACTCTTGATGGGCCTCGTCTCAGCAGTGTTCGTGGCAGCCTGGTTTGTGCTGATGCAGCAGTCGAGGTACTTAATCGCCATCCTGCCCTTGCTCTCCATTTTGGCTGCTTCAGGCGTGGAGGCGGCAAACTCGAGGTGGACAGTTGGATGCCACGTGGTGAACTGTTTTGTGGCGCTGTGCGTTGGCTTGAGCCTCGTTGTGGGCATTTTGATGGCCACCACGAGCGTAGGACCCGTACTGGGCTTGGAGTCGAGGGAGGCGTACCTCTCTCGGACGCTCGATGTATATGACGCCCAGTCCCGAATCAATCGCCTGCTCCCTGAGAACGCGCGCATAGTAATGTTTGATGAGGTGCGAGGGTTCTACCTGGACAGGGAGTACATCTGGGGGAATCCGGGTCACCACGAGATGATCCCCTGGGCGAGTTTCAAGGACGGCGCGGATATGGTGAGGTACTTTGGAAACCAGGGATTTACGCACGCCTTGGTGAATTGGAAGTTCGCCGGCGATGATTTCCTGCACAGGACGCTGGTCGGCGGCGGCATAGGGTGTGGATTGATGCGCGAGATATATTCCTCACACGGTGTGAGCGTATACGAGTTCGGTGAAGAATGACAAGATACAGAGCCACAGATAGGGGAAGCGCGGATCGGGGAACGAAATACCTCGTCGCGATCCTTCTCATCCACGTCGTCCTCGCACTGGTGTACTGGCGCTGCACTCCGTTCGGCGCGTCTCCCGACGAAGGTCCGCACGGGCGATATGTGCAGACGCTGGTTGAGTCGCGTGCGTTGCCGGTGTTTCGCGCCGCGGACCGGGAAGGGTACGAGTTCCATCAGCCGCCGCTCTATTACCTGATGGGTGTGCCTTGCTATCTCGCGGGTCGTTTCGCCGATATGGAGAACCCGGCGGAGATGGCTCGCCTGCTCTCGCTGCTTCTCGGAGGACTTTCGGTCGCCATAGCCTATGCCGCTGTGCGCGCCGCGTTTCCGGAGGAGAAGGCTTTCCCGCTTGCGGTTGCCGGCTTCGTGGCTCTACTGCCGACGCACGTCATGTTGAGCAGCTCCGTCAGCAACGATCCTCTGGCGGAGGTGGTTTTCGGCCTGGCCCTTCTGGTGATTGCCGGGATGCTTGCGAACAAGCCGAATTGGGGCGGGACAATCGGTCTGGGGCTGGCGCTGGGTATTGGCTTGCTTACGAAGACGACGTGTGTCCTGCTTTTCCCCGTTGCTGTATTGGCCTATCTGCTCGCGTGGCAGCGAGGAATGCTGGCGGCAAGGTCGGTCGTCGGCCACCTGGGGGCGGCAATCGGCATCAGCCTGGCAATCGGGGGCTGGTGGCTGATAAGAAATCAGCTCCTCTACGGGGATCCGTTCGCGATGTCTCAATTCCAGGAAGCATTCCAGGAAACCGCGGCAAAGCCTGAGTACTGGTTGAGCAGAGGCTTATCATGGGGAGCCTATTTTGCCCTGGTTGGGGTGTGGACGTTTGCAAGCTTCTGGGGCGTCTTCGGCCATATGAAGGTCTTCATGCCAACATGGGTATACTACGGGCTTGCGCTCATTTCTCTGGCTGTCGGGATTGGATCCCTGCGGGGGATAGCTCGAGCGAGGGCTAAATCGGCGGCAAATCGTGACCTGCTGCTGGTTTATGGGGTGACTTTAGTCTTGGTGCTGCTTGCATTCATCAAGTTCAACCTCAGCTTCTTTCAGGCCCAGGGGCGCTACCTGTATCCTGCGCTTGTACCCATATCCATGCTGTGGGCGCTTGGATTCCGGGAATTACTGCCCGCGCGCCTGCACCGATTCGCACCGCATGCAGCCTTGGCGGTCACTCTCGTAACTCAGATCGTAGCCCTGGCGACATGTATAATCCCCAAGATGCCGTATTACCACTGAGCGAGGGAGTGCCGGCGCTTTGAAACTATCGGTCATGATCCCGGTCTACAACGAGGCCGACACAATCGAGGAAATGCTGGCTCGAGTGCGGCGGGTCGAGCTTGACAAGGAGATCATCGTCGTTGACGACTGCTCGGACGATGGAACTCGCGAGCTTCTGGAGAAGGAATCCGGGATCAAGCTGATCCGCCACGAGCGAAATATGGGGAAGGGAATGGCGATCCGAACCGCTCTGAGGCACGCCATCGGCGATGTAGTTATCATCCAGGATGCTGATCTGGAATACGATCCTCAGGATTTCCACCTCATGTTGGGACCCATCGAGCGCGGAGAAGCCGATGTCGTATACGGGTCGCGGTTCCTCGGTCGCCGGCCCAAGATGCACCCGGCTAACTACGCCGCAAACCGGATTCTGGCCGCCGCACCGAGAGACCCAAAGCCCGAGCAATCTCCGCATTCGTCCTGCCGATCTCCGCAGCCGCTGACAACACCTTCACACGGTCACACTCTTTCTTTGACAATCGAACAATTTCTGAGGTCATAGCAAGGCAATATTATCTCGCAAAGCCTCAGACCCCTCACCGCCCCATCCACACCCAGTTCCTATCACTCTAACTTTCTACCACTCCGCACCTGGGGGTGACATTTTCTCAGAACACTTACGGGGTGACAAAATCTCAGAACATCCAAGTGAACGGCGGTTGTCCTTGACAGCGTTCCCCGCGCAGGTTAATATTACTTGTCCGGCGGGTTTTCAAGTCCGGAACTGCAGTCTGCAGTCTATTTTCTGAGGTAGAGTATGAGTACGAGTATTGGGAAACGGTTGCCTGGCCAGGCTGCCATCGTTACCGGTGCGGGGCAGGGATTGGGTGAGGCCATTGCGCGGAGATTGGCCGCCGAGGGGGCGAACGTTGTCATCGCGGATATCAACTTTGATACTGCTCAGGCCGTGGCAAAGGATATCCAGGCCGAATCGGGCGTCCGCGCGATACCGGTGAAGGTGGATGTGACCGACGACCAGCAAGTCGCCGATATGATCGAGAGGACGCTCAAGGAGTTCGGCAAGCTGGACATCTTGGTCTGCAACGCCGGCATCCTGAAAGCTGGAGAGGCGGTCGAGTTCGCCACCGCCGACTGGCGCAAGGTTATTGATGTCAACCTGGTGGGCTATTTCATCTGCGCCCGCGAGGCGGCGAAGGCCATGATCCCTCGGAAAAGCGGCGTCATAATCCAGATCAACTCCAAATCGGGCAAGAGGGGCAGCTTCAAGAACTCCGCATACGCGGCGAGCAAGTTCGGCGGCATCGGCCTTACGCAGAGCCTCGCTCTCGAACTCGCGCCGGCGGGCATCCGGGTGAACGCGATATGTCCCGGCAACCTGCTCGACTCGCCCCTGTGGGTTGACAGCCTCTACGAGCAGTACGCGCAGCGCTGGCACATGACGGTGGAAGAGGTCCGCCGCAAATACGAGGAGCAGGTCCCGCTCGGCCGGGGATGCACGTACGAGGACGTGACGAACGTGGTGGTCTTCCTCGCCTCGGATCAGGCGAGCTACATGACCGGCCAGGCGATCAACGTCACCGGCGGGCAGGAGATGCGTTGACTTCGCGACTTCGTGGCGATTGCCGCGGTTTAACTCCACAGTCAATACTGGGAATCGCTCAGCCCAGCTCGATCCTGCCGAATTTCAGTTTGCCGACGCGCAGCACCTGTCTATCTTCGAGCGCGATCTCGGCGTTCACATCGGTGATCTTCTCATCATCCAGGGTGACTGCTCCCTGCTCGACTAGTCGCCGGGCCTCGCTGTTCGTGCCGACGAACCCGGAGGTTGTCAGCAGGCGCACGATCCAGACCTTGCCATCCTTGAATGCCGATGCCGGCACGCGGATCGGCGGAATCTCGGAGGGAAGCTCGCGGGCGCTGAATACCTTTTCGAACTCCGCCTGCGCGGCCTGCGCGGCCTCTGCGCCGTGGTAAATCGTGACGATCTCACGTGCGAGGCGCTTCTTCACGTCCATAGGGTGAAGCTTGCCGCTCGCCAGACGGGCCTCGATCTCCCTTATCTCCGGTATGGGCACGTCCGTGCAGAGCTCGAAATATTGAAGCATCAGGTTGTCCGGGATTGACATCACCTTGCCGAACATGTCGTTCGGAGGCTCGGTTATGCCGACGTAGTTCCCCAGGGATTTGCTCATCTTCTGCACGCCGTCCAGGCCGACTAGCAGCGGCATGAACATGGCGATCTGCGGCTCCTGGCCGAACTGCTCCTGCAGATCACGGCCCATGAGTATGTTGAATCTCTGATCCGTGCCGCCGAGCTCGACATCGGCCTCCAGAACCACGGAGTCATACGCCTGGCAAACCGGATAAAGAATCTCGTGCAAGCCGATGGGACGCCCGGACGCCAATCTGTTCGCAAAGTCGTCCCGCTCGAGCACGCGGGCGACGGTGGTCCTTGATGCTATGCGAATAATGTCCGCCAGATCGAGCTTGCCGAGCCACTCGCTGTTGAATACGACCCGGGTCTTCGACGGGTCCAGGATCCGGCAGTACTGCTCCTCATACGTTTTGGCGTTGACGGCGATCTCCGCCGGGGAAAGAAGGGGCCGGGTGACCGACGCGCCGCTTGGGTCGCCGATGCTCGCGGTGAAATCGCCGATGATGACGATGACCTCGTGGCCGAGATCCTGGAACTGCCGGAGCTTTCGGAGTACGACGGCGTTGCCCAGGTGTATATCGGGAGCGGTCGGGTCCAGCCCCAGCTTGACCTTCAGCGGAGCGCCGGTCTTCTGCGACTTCCTCAGTTTCGTGCGAAGCTCGTCCTCAGGAATGATCTCGGCCGCGCCCCGCCTGAGTATCTCTATTTGCCGTTCGATAGGAAGCTCGGAAATCACTTGCGCTGCACCCTTCAAAGCATTGGGAAATCTGCAAAAGCTGGAGGAAATGGTACCACAAGAGGCGGGGCGTGTCAAATGCCGCTGCTCTATGTTTCCCCCATTGCGAATTTCGGGGAGGACTACGACGCTCTTCGCTGAACAGGTTTATTAGGGCCATGTGCGGCCAATCGGGGTGTTACCATGCGCACCATCCGGAGATTGCTGGGTTACGCCAGGAGATACTGGCACTGGACGTTTCTGACACTCGTGTGCGCGCTGTCCGGCGCCGGAATATTCCTGTTCTTGCCGCAGGTCGTCCAGCGCATCATTGACGAATGCATCGAGCTGAAGCAATACGATCTCCTGCCGTACTACGCAGCCGGGATAGTCGGCCTGGTGGTAGTTAAGGGAATTTTCAACTTCGGCCAGATTTACCTGACGGAATACGTCGCCCAGCGAACCGTTTACGATATCCGGAACCGGCTGTTCGATCACATCCAGCGGCTGTCGTTCAGCTACCACGACGAAGCGGAAACCGGGCAGTTGATATCCCGCTCCACCACTGACGTTGACGCACTGCGCGCGTTCCTTGGCAACGGCCTGATCCACCTCGTCACCAATGTGCTCGTCTTCGCCGGGATACTGCCCATCTGCCTGCACATGAATTGGAGACTGGCGCTGGTCGCGCTCTCCGCCATGCCGTTCCTGGTTGCCGCCGTCTTCAAGTACAGCGGGCGAATGCGGCCGCTGTACACCGCTCTTCAGGATCAGCACGGCAAGATGACAACGACAATCCAGCAGAATCTCCTGGGAATTCGCGTCGTTAAGACCTTCGCGCGAGAGGAGCATGAGATCGGCAAGTTCGCGCGCGAAACTCGCGAGCTGCTGGAGCGGCGGCTGGCTACATCCCGCGTGGCCGCGCTGTACAGCCCGATGATGGACTTCATCGCGGCGGTGGGCACCACATTCATCCTCTGGTACGGCGGAATGCAGGTGGTCCATCATCATCTGAAGCTGGGCGAGTTCGTAGCCTTCAACATGTACCTCACGATGCTCATTTGGCCGGTGCGCATAATGGGCATGGTCGTGGATATAATTCAAAATGCCGTCGCATCGGCCGACCGGGTGTTCGAGATACTGGATACCCATCCGGAGACGCACCTTAAGGACGGCAAAATCGAATTGACGAGCTGCACCGGGCGCGTCGAGCTTCGCAGTGTATCTTTCAGCTACGGCGATGGCAGCCGGGCGCTGAGCGACGTCAGCCTGGAAGTCAGGCCGGGAGAGATGGTGGCGCTCGTCGGCGCAACCGGCTCGGGAAAGAGTACGATAATCAATCTTTTGCCCCGGTTCTACGATGTCACCGAAGGGGCTATACTGATAGACGGGGTGGATATTCGCCAGTACAGGCTGGAATCGCTCAGGCGGCAAATAGGCATCGTCTCGCAGGAGCCGTTCCTATTCGGCGACACAGCCCGCGAGAACATCGCCTATGCAAGGCCGGACGCACCCTTAGAGGAGGTAATCGAGGCGGCGAAGGCGGCGAACATCCACGACTTCATCGTGTCGCTTCCAGAGGGCTACGAAACAAGGATCGGCGAGCGAGGAGTGAATCTCTCCGGCGGCCAGAAGCAGAGGGTGGCGATTGCCCGCGCCCTGCTGATGAACCCGCCGATTCTGATACTGGACGACTCGACATCGAGCGTTGACACGGAAACGGAGGCGCTCATCCAGAAGGCATTGGTCTCGCTGACCGAGTCGCGGACAACTTTTGTAATCGCGCAGCGCCTCTCGACGGTGAAGCGGGCGGACAAGATTGTGGTATTAGACAAGGGTAGAATTGTCGAATGCGGCAGGCACGAGGAACTCCTGGCGAAGAATGGCGCTTACGCCGAGATTTACCGCCTGCAGTTCGGCGTCCAGGAGGGTGATGCGTGAGGAGTGACGAGTGATGAGTGATGCGCAATTCCAGACCTGACTGCCGATTCGCTGCTGGTGACCGAGGCTTAGTATGGCAAAACCGATATACGACGACGAAATACTTGGCAAGGCATTCGATGCGAGGCTGACGCGCAGGGCGCTGGTATTCGTCCTGCCGTACAAGAAGCAGCTTGGCATCGCGCTCGCGGCCATGCTGGTCACCGCCGGCACGGGTCTTGTGTCGCCGCACCTGATGCAAGTCGCCATTGACGACGGTATAAAGGCGGAGAATATACGGGTGCTGACGGCTACCGCGCTCATTTACATTGTTACGTACCTCATACGCTGGTTCAGCCAGTACTGGCAGACCGTTTTCATATCCATCCTCGGCCAGCATGTCGTGAACGATATCCGGCACAAGCTCTTCTCTCACATCCAGGGCCTGTCGCTTGATTTCTTCGACAGGCGCGAGGTAGGCAGGATAATCGCCAGGCTCACCAGCGATGTCGGCGCGCTCAACATGCTGATTACTTCCGGAGTGCTGTCGCTCGTCACTGACTTCATGATGCTGATTGGCATCGTGATAATTATGGTGGAGAAAAACCTCATGCTGTCGCTCCTCACATTTACCCTGATGCCGTTAATGGCGGTAGCGACCGGCGTGTTTCGCGGCAAAGCGAGGTTGGCCTACAGGGATGTGCGCAAGAAGGTGGCAACCGTCACGGCGCATGTTGCGGAAAATGTCTCGGGCGTCAAGGTTGTCAAGTCCTTCTCCCGTGAAGGCGAGAACCTCCAGCGGTTCGAGCAAGTGAACCGCGAGAACCGGGATGCCGCCATGCACGCCCAGGCTATATCGGCGGCGTTTCCCCCCACCATGGAAATCATCAGTTGGATCGGCATCGCCATGATCTACTGGTACGGCGGCTTCCAGGCAATCTACGGGACGCTGAAAGTGGGGGTGCTGGTTGCCTTCATCGCGTACATGCACCAGTTCTTCGCGCCGATGCGGAACATGAGCGCATTCTACCAGAACATGCAATCAGCGATGGCAGGCGCCGAGCGAATCTTCGAAATCCTCGATGCCGAACCGTCAGTGCGCGATAAACCGGGCGCACCCGAGCTGCCGCAAATCCAGGGCAACGTCGAATTTCGCAGCGCGAACTTCGCCTACGGCGAGATACCAGTCCTGAAAGACGTGAGCTTCACCGCAAGGGCCGGAGAGACGATCGCTCTTGTCGGCCCTACCGGCGCGGGGAAGACGACCGTTATCAACCTGCTCGCCCGCCAGTACGACATACAGTCGGGCGGCATACTGATTGACGGCTGCGACATCCGCGATGTCACCATTAAATCCCTGCGGAGTCAGATGGGGATCGTGCCGCAGGATAGCTTCCTCTTTCCAGGGAGTGTCAGGGAGAACATCCGCTACGGGCGGCTCGACGCGACTGATGGAGAAGTTGAAGCGGCGGCGAAGGCCGTTGGAGCACACGATTTCATTATCGAACTGCCCGAGGGATACGAAACCGACGTCCGCGAAGGCGGCTCGAAGCTCTCTTCCGGCCAGAAGCAAGTCGTTTCGTTCGCACGGGCGCTGCTCGCCGATCCGAGGATATTGATCCTGGATGAAGCCACCTCGAGTGTGGACACCCAGACCGAGATGCTCATTCAGGAAGCCATACGCAAGCTCCTGAAGGGCCGGACATCGTTTGTTATCGCACACAGGCTCTCGACGGTGATCCAGGCAGACCGAATCCTGGTTATAGACGACGGCAGGATAGTCGAGAGCGGCAAGCACGAGAAGCTTCTACGGAACAACGGCCTCTACCGCAGGCTGTATGACATGCAGTTCGATTTCGAAACCGCCGGTGACGAGGTAACAAGCGGCATGTGACGCACAATGGGGATACGCGCAGGCGTGAAGCCTGCGGCTACCGGGCGCGGCCGAATTTCTTGCGGAGGTGCTGCCAGACAGCGATGGCTGAGGCCCCGATGACGATGAGTGCGACTGCGCGAGGCCCAGGACCCAGATACCGCATCGTGAGCATAACGGCCGCCCCGATTGCCAGCGCGAAAATCAGAACTGTAACGAACTCGGCGAGCTTATCCCCACCCACAGACTTATCCTCCGCCCTGGGCTGAGGTGGATTCGCGCAGTTGGCGCAGGGTCTGCTCCAGCTTTCTAAGCTGCTCGCCATAGCCGGCCCAGTCGCCCCGCTGCTGAAGCTCCTTCGCCCGCTCGAACTGCCTCGCAGCTTGCTCGATAAGCTTCTGAACCTCCGATGGCGTACGAGCCGGGCGCGTACTCACGACCGCCTCAGTCGGTCGTGAGTACGCCCCGAAGATCGCGGCCAGAGCGGCCTCCAGAGTCGGCTCCATTGCAAGCCGATCACCGTCCGATACTATCACCCGTTTCAGCGCCGGGATTTGACTCGTCTCGGACTGAAGGTATAGCGGCTTCACATATATGAGGGATTGCTCGATAGGGATGACCAGTTGGTTGCCGCGATTAACCCGCGATCCCTTCGAGTCCCATAAGGTTAGCTGTGGGGAGATCACGTCGTCCTGGTTTATCAGCGTTTCGATCTGGGCGGGACCGTAGATCAGCTTATCCTTAGGAAACTCATACAGGATTATCCTGCCGTAGTCGTCAGGGTCGCATTTCGCGCCCATCCATGCGACCATATTGTTCTTGTTGTGCGGAGTGAATGGACGCATCATGAGGAATCCCTCGCTCGTCTCACCAGGCAGCTTCATCACAACGTAGTACGGCTCAACCGGCGCCTCTTCTTTCGAAATCCCCACGATCTCGTTCGGGATATCCCACAGGTCGCCTCTATTGTAGAATACCTGCGGGTCTCTCATGTGATAGGCGCGAAGCACGTTGGACTGGGCTGTGAAAAGCAGTTCCGGATACCTGATATGCGCGCGCAGACCAGCAGGCATGCTGCTCATGGGCTTGAACACACCGGGGAAGATTCTGGCATAGGTTTTCACGATGGGGTCGCTGTCGTCCGCAATGTAGTAGTCTACCGTGCCCTCGTAAGCGTCTATCACGATCTTGGCGGCATTCCTGATGTAGTTGACGGCAAGGTATTCCGAGATGTTCTGCGGCGTGGAGTATGGATACATTTCGGAGACGGTATAGGCATCCCACATCCAGTAAAGCTTTCCATCGGATATGACGAGATATGGGTCGTGGTCGTAGCTCAAGAACGGAAAAATAGTCGCTACTCGCTCGCCTATCTGCCGGCGGAACGTCAAACGGCTCTTGTCGGTGATCTGGTTCGTCAATATCAGGTTTATATCCCCGAAGCGCCAGGCGAATGCGAAGCGCCGGAAGTAGCTACCGATCGAAAGCCCACCATTGCCGGCGTAACGCGTATACACAGGCCGCCCCGCCGACGGATAGTCAAACTCCTTCTGTCTCGAATTGACAACTACATACCCGGTGGTCTGTTCCCCAAAGTATATCTGCGGCCGGTCAACATTAATGCCCACGGTGGATATGGGAGGGATGTCCTCAACGAAGAACTCCGGCAGCCCTTCCTTTGTAGCCCTGTTCACGGGGCTCATGACCGCGCCATAGCCGTGTGTGTATTGGAAATGCCGATTCACCCATGTGTCAACCACTCCCTGGCTACCATCCGTGGAGAGTTCCCTGGCGGCAAGCATGACCTGGCGAAGCTCACCGCTTATCCGATACCGGTCAACGTCCACGCTATTAATCTCATATCGCTGCCACAATGCCTGGAGCTGGCCGTAAGTGCTCTGCAGAGGCCGGTAATCCCACAGCCGAATGCTGTTGGTCGTCGCGCGGTTATTCCGAATATCCTCGGCGGTTAGGTTCATCAGCACGGGAAAGTCTTTCTCCTCAACTATGCCCAGATTGAACGCCTTGCGGGTAGCCTCGATGTTGTAGCCGATGAACTTGCCTTCCAGCGCGATTTCGTTCGGTTTCACGCGCACTTGCTGGACGAAGCCCGGATAGATGGCTCCGAGGACAAAAGACGAACCGACCAAGATCAGCAGCGCCGCCGCCGGGAGCTTGATCCCGCGCCTGTAGATGTTCGCTAGCACCATGATGCCCGCGACGACCGCCACGACGAACAGTATATTGAGCGCGACCAGTCTTGCATGGACATCGGTGTACCCGGCGCCGAATACCCGGCCCGTCTCGCCGAACACCGTGCCTGCGCGCGAGTAAAGCAGGTTATATGCAGCCAGCCTATAGCCCCATGCCTTTACAAAGAGAGCGGCCGCGAGAAGTACGGAGAGGTGCGCCTTAACGTGAGGTGCGAAGGTAGGCATCCTGGCAAGAATTTCGATCGCACGGTCGGTGTAATGAACGACGGCCGTAGCGATGGCAGCCACCACCAGAGCGAAAATCAGCCAGTGGTATACATAGCGTAGAAATCCGAGCTGGAATACGTAGAAGCCGATGTCGTGGTGGAAAACCGGGTCGGTAGCGCCGAACCGGGTAGCGTGCGTGAACGTCTGGTAGCTCAACCAGTGCGTAGAGGCTTCCAGGGCCACGAGAACACTGGCGAATAGCACAAGCGCGAACACGAGCAGGCCGAGACCGCGTTTCGCAAAGTCACTGATTCTAACGCGGAGTTCATTCCTCTCATAACGCGGCGTTACTGGAGGCGCAAGTCGGCGCGCCAACCAGAGATTTGAATACACAATGGCGAAGAACAAAATCCCCGCTATCGCTCCCAGCTCAAAGCGCGTGAAGAGCCTCGTCCAGAAGACCGATCTATAGCCCACTTCGCCAAACCACAGCCAGTCCGTGTACAGGCGGGCAAGCGTGCCCCCAAAGATCAAGACGAGTAGTACAATTGTGCCGATGAGAAGCCAGAACCTGCGACTCATACGAGTACTCCTTCCGGCCCCGGTCCGTCGAGGCCGCCAAAATACTAGCACGAGAGATGGAGTGTGTCAAATGAGCCGTATCACTCCTACCCCCTTACTCATACCCAGAATGCCCGGAGATAGTGCAAGGCCGCTTTCCTACATAACAAAACGAGGGGATGGTGGCAAAATAACCATCTCCTCGTTCGAACGAGTTCATACGGCCCGGAAGCCTATTCGGATCCGCAGGTGCGCGCGTGGATTAGTCGCTCGAGTCTATCCCTGCATCGAGATTCCGCTTCCTCGCGGCTGTGTCCGTTTGCCTCAACGACTTCCCTACCGGGCAGGACGCCTTCGAATATGCGGCCCAAAGCAACCCAGCCGCCTTCCCCGGCCTTCGACACCTTGATTTCCACCGGGATCCCCGCGATCGTCATCGGTGACAATTGTTACACCTCCACTTTGAGTTGCAACCAATTCGGCGGCCCGGCAGGATGTTCGGACCGCAAGCGCATGCCTCACGCAAGCCTTCTCAAACTTTTCGCGCCCGGAGATATTTCCCGTGGAAAAGCCGAGCGGAAAGCTGTGTAAGGTAAAGCGGGATGGTGAGCCCGGTGCGACTCGAACGCACGACCCACGGCTTAAAAGGCCGTTGCTCTACCGCCTGAGCTACGGGCCCGCAGGAAACTCAACTGCATTATACCACGAACCGGGAGGCATGGTCAAACAAAGCCTGGGATTCGGCTACCCCTTGCGCTTCAGCAATATCCACTGGTCTTCACTCGTGTGGATGAGGGCATAGCCGCCTTGAAGTCGCTGGCCGTGGAGGACGAAGACCAGCTTCTTCGGGTCGCGCTCCTCGATGTCGAAGGCACCGGTATCCCAAATTTTCACCATGCCTGCGCCGTACCGACCTTCCTCGATCTCGCCCTCGAAGTCAATATAGCTCACGGGATGGTCCTCCGTTTGAATTGCCAGCCTGCGAACTCCCGGTTGCTCCGGCGGCCCTTTCGGAACCGCCCAGCTCTTCAGCACCCCATCCATCTCCAGGCGCAAGTCCCAATGCAGGTGCGATGCGTCATGTTCCTGAACGACGAATCTCTGCATCCCAGTCTCCTGATACTCGGCGTTCTGTCGAAATACCCCGTTTCCTGATACCCATTTTACCTTGGTGCATGGCAATCGAGCAACCGACGCCTGGTCGCCTCCGGTTCGTTGACAGCGGCATCCGCTAAAAGGTATAATGACACCAGAACATATGTGCTGAAATACGTGATCGAGGGGCGAATTTGTGAGCGAGACCGAAAACGGAGTAATACTTGTAAACATCGAAGACGAGATGAAGCGCTCGTACCTGGGCTATGCCGTCAGCATGATCATCGCGCGAGCGCTTCCGGACGTTAGAGACGGATTGAAGCCCGTTCAGCGCCGCATCCTCATGGCAATGAACGATCTTAACCTGACTCCGAACGCCCATTACAGGAAGTCAGCGAAGATTGCAGGCGACACCTCCGGCAACTACCACCCCCACGGCGAGCAGATCATATATCCCACCATGGTCCGCATGGCCCAGGACTTCAATGCTCGATATCCGCTGATAGACGGGCAGGGGAACATGGGCTCCATAGACGGCGATCCGCCTGCGGCTATGCGCTACACGGAAATGCGTATGTCTCCATTCGCCATGGAGATGCTGGAGGACCTCGATAAGGCCACCGTTGACTGGCAGCCAAACTACGACCAGACGACCCGGGAGCCGCTGGTTCTCCCCGGTAAGTTCCCGAACCTCCTGTGCAACGGCTCCGCAGGAATCGCGGTCGGCATGGCTACGAACATTCCGCCGCACAATCTTCGGGAAGTTATAGATGCCACGATCCACCTGATAGATAATCCCGATGCCGGCGTGGAAGACCTGATGAAGTACGTTCAGGGACCTGATTTCCCCACAGCCGGCCTGATACTCGGTACCCGGGGAGTCAGATCCGCCTGCGAAACAGGGCGCGGCCAGGTGACGATGCAAGCTCAGGTTGCGATCGAGCCTCAGGAAAACGGCAAAACCCAGATCGTCGTCACCGAGCTGCCATACCAGGTGAATAAGGCCAGATTGATCGAGCAGATCGCCGACCTGGTGCGCAACAAGAAGATTGACGGCATCACCAACCTGGACGATTTCAGCGATCGCACGGGCATGCGCGTCGTCATCGAGCTCCGCCGTGACGCGTATCCCAGGAAGATCCTGAACTATCTGCTGAAGCACACCGCGCTCAGGACGAATTTCGGCGTTATTATGCTGGCTCTGGTGGATGGCACGCCTCGAATACTCAACCTGAAGCAGATCATAAGCCCATACATTGACCATCGCAAGGAGATCGTGGTTCGCCGAACGCGCTACGAGCTGGAGAAAGCGAAATCCAGGGCGCACATCCTGGAAGGCCTGAGAATAGCCCTTCAATCTCTGGACGAAATTATACGGATCATCCGCGAGTCGCGGACTACCGAAATCGCTCGCACAACCATGATGGGCCGCTTTGGTCTGAGCCAGGTCCAAGCGGAGGCCATCCTGAACATGCTCCTCCGCCAGCTCACCGGCCTGGAGCGCGAGAAGGTTGAGAACGAGTACCGCGAGATGCTCAGGCGCATCGCCTACCTGGAGGATATCCTGTCCGATCCCCATAAGGTGCTCGAGATCATCAAGCAGGAGCTGAAGGCCCTCGCGGATAAGCACGGCGACGACCGGCGCACACGCATAGTCCCCATGGAGGCCGAGGAGATCGGCGAGGAGGATACCATCCCCGAGGAAGAGACTATCGTGACGATCACCCGCGATGGGTACATCAAGCGCGTCCCGATAGATACCTACAGAAGCCAGGGAAGGCCGGGCAAGGGCATCATTGCGGCGAATACCAAAGAAGAAGATAGGCTGGAGCATGTATTCATTGCTACTACGCATCACTACATCCTCTTCTTCACGGACAAGGGCCGCGTGTATCGCCTGAAAGCCTATGAGGTGCCGCAGACCACGCGCCAGGCGATGGGAACCGCGGTTATCAACCTTATCCAGATAGAACCCGGAGAAGCGATCACTGCTATCGTCCCTGTGAAGGAACTGGGCGGCGAGGGCTACCTGGTTATGGCGACGAGACTCGGCGAGGTGAAGCGAACCGCCCTTAGCGAGTTCCATTACCTCCGCGCAAACGGCCTGCGCGCCTTCGACCTGGAGGAGGACGACGAGCTGAGATGGGTTCGGCTCACCTCCGGAGAGGACAGCATCATCATGGCCACGCGCAAGGGCATGTCCATCCGCTTCTCGGAGAAGAACTTGCGCATTGCGAGTCGTGCATCCGGCGGGGTTCGCGGAATCACCCTCGGCCCGGGCGACAGCGTGGTAAGCATGGACGTCTGCCGTGAGGGCTGCGATGTATTGGTCGTCGCCCAGAAGGGTATGGGAAAGCGCACACCGGTGAAGGATTACAGACCGCAGGCCCGCGGCGGCAAGGGCATCAAGACCATGAATATCACAGCGAAGGGCGGAGAGATCGTCAGCGGCCGCGTGGTAAGCGCGGACGACAGGTTGATTATCCTGACGACAGGTGGAATCGCGATCCGGCTCAGGCTGAACGAGATACGCTGCTGCGGACGAAGCACGATGGGCGTCCGATTGATAAACCTCATGGAGGGCGATAGCGTCGCTTCGGTTGCCATTGTCATAAAGGGCGAAAACGAGGAAAATAACGGGTAGGGGCAGGGTTACCCTGCCCCTGACATGGTGCGCTTATGGCTTCCATTCGCTTCGAGGTATTCCCGCATACGGCGGATAAGGGAATACGGGCCTTCGGGCATGACCTGAAAGAGCTGTTCGAGAACGCCGCATTCGGCATGTTCTCACTCATGGCGAACCTGGGTAAGTATACGCCGGTCGAGAGCCGGCACGTCAAGGTAGAAGCGCCCGATCTGGAATCTCTCCTGCGGAATTGGCTCGCCGAGTTGCTTTATCAGTTTGAAGTGGATAGAATACTGTTCGTGGGCTTCGAGGTCCGAGCCATCGAGGACCGTAGGGTCGAGGGAATCGCTCGCGGGCTTCCCTTCGACCACGACATAGAATGGCTGGGTTCACCGGTCAAGGCGGTTACTTATCATGATCTCTACGTGCATCGAACGGATGAGCGATGGGAAGCACAAGTGATATTCGACGTTTGATTGGAGTATTGGAGTAATGGGTTCCCAGTACTCCATTACTCCATCACTCCGGTTTTCCGGGAGGATGGTCAGGATGCAGAAGGAAATGACACCCCGTCAACGGCAGATTCTCCAGTTTATTTTGCAGCACATCGAGTCGAGGGGGTATCCGCCGACCGTGCGCGAAATCGGCGAGGCGGTGAATCTCAGTTCCAGTTCGACTGTTCACGCGCATCTTCGGAGTCTGGAGGGGGCGGGCTTAATTAAGCGCGATGCGGTATTGACCCGCGCGATCAGGCTGCTGCCCGGCACGCTCACCGCTGTGAAGACCCAGCGGGTGGTGAGCATTCCGGTAGTGGGCTGTGTTGCGGCGGGTAAACCCACGCTGGCTATCGAGGATTTCGAGGAAGTCTTCCCTCTACCTCGGGATTTCCTCGGTGGCAGCGATGGTTTCATGCTGAGAGTCCACGGCGACAGCATGATCGAGGACGGCATAAAGGACGACGATCTGGTCGTCGTCCGCCGCCAGCAAGTCGCTGAAAATGGCGACATCATCGTAGCCCTTATTGACAACGAAGCCACCGTGAAGCGGTTCTACCAGGAGGACGGCAAGATCCGACTCCAGCCCGCCAACTCGGCGATGCCGCCCATTATGCTTGATGACGTGGCGATAATCGGCAAGGTCGTCGGCCTCGTGCGGAGGATGTAGGTGTCCGGGAAACCCTCACCCCAGCCCTCTCCCGCAGGCGGGCGAGGGAGAGTTTCCCACTGACGGCCGACTGCTGGCGGCTAGTGCCCATGCAACTTAATACGCCGCACTCCGGCCCAGGGTTCAAAACACCTGGGCTACACGCAGGCAAAGTCCTGCCGGACTGGAAGGACTGTAACCCGGAGGGTTTTGCTCGAAGGTAGCCCAGGAATTTATTCCTGGGGATTCTAGGTCATACAAGTTG
>Ga0315289_10006492_pt1 | contig 17182 bp, 20 predicted proteins | sample YL17G11_40_MG_FD_203452 | JGI IMG/M metagenome (GOLD analysis project Ga0315289, IMG submission 203452) | Sediment microbial communities from Yellowstone Lake, YNP, Wyoming, USA - YL17G11_40 | ecosystem: Environmental > Aquatic > Freshwater > Lake > Sediment | place: USA: Wyoming | collected... | reverse complement strand
GAGAGAGAGAGAGAGAGAGAGAGAGAGAGAGAGAGAAAGGTTTTTCTCTATCTTTTCAAAAAAAAAAAAACTCCAAACCAAAAACCAAAGAAAAGAAAACGCACCCGACCACGGACGCCCACTCGAGTTGCTCTAGGCTGGGCACCATCGAGAAAGGCAACTGAACAGCCCCGAAGATCAAGCACATGATAAAGTACTTGTCCGCGGGGCAGCTCTCCCTGCCGAGCGCGCCGCACGCCTCCTTGGCGAGCGCGGCCATGGTTTTCGCGCCGAGGATCTGGTACGGCCACGCCGTCAGGATCAGGTTGACCAGCTGGATCCACGCCACGGCGATCTCCCCCTTCCTCCCGAAGACCGTGTCGACGAGCTCGGTGTACGTCCGCTGGCGGAGGCCGTTGACGCAGTAACAGTCGGCCAGGAGGTGCGCGGTGTAGACGGTGATGAGGCCGAACACGAGGAAGCAGATGGACCCGCCGGCGTACCCGAGCGGGACCATCGCGGCGGGCAGCGAGAGGACCCCGGCGCCGATGATGGCGGTGATCACGTGCATTGTGGCGCTAAGAGATGATGGATTGATTCGGGTGCGGAAGGAGAGAAAGATGGGCGGAAGAGAGTGAGCGCCGAGGGGGAGGGGGGGGGGGGGTAGCGGGACAGAGGTCGTCGAGGTCTCTCTCTCGAGGTCCGAAGAGGGGCATAAAAAAGAACCCTCTTACCTAAACGTGTTGCCTCTCCTCCTAATGCCGTCCTCGCAGGTCCCCTTGGGCATCCCTTCGAGCTCCAGCGGGGTCAGGGGCTTCTGCGCGAGCCCGCGGCGGCTGTGCTGCTTGGTGTGGCTGCCGTCCTCTTTTCCGTCGCCGGAAGGCGCGGACTCGAGGTCCGCGGCAGTGGCCTTGGCCGCTCCAATCTCGTCCCCAGCGCTCGTCGAGCCTCTTTGTCCAGCAGAGACGTGCCTGTGTATCAGCGTCGACGTCTGCACGGGGGGCTCCACGAACTCGCGGGCGAGGTCTCTTGCGAGGTCGACCGAGGCGCGGGCGAGGCCGGCGCCGGCCTGGGAGACGCGGTCGATGACGAGCGAGCGCGGCGGGCGCCGGCTGGAGCGCAAGGACTCGACGTTCATGACGCTTCCTCCCGCAACAGAGTCCCGCACGAAGATCGGTTGGCTGGAGTGGGCAGACGTGTCGGAGTTGCCCGGCACGGAGCCCCCCGCGGCGGCGGCATCGGCGTCAGCATTTCCGCCGCCACCTTTTTTGAAGAACCCCATGGTGAGGTATCGCTGGCGCTCAAAACTGTCGCCTTTTCGAGCTCTCTGCGAATCTGCCTTCCGCGAGCCGATATGCAATTTGTCAGACGTGCAGCTTGCGCGGCTAAGACGGCGAAGAGAGAGGCCAAGGAAGTATAGAGAAGGCGAATCAAGCGCCTTCTCTCTCAGAGAAAATGAGAGATCAAGGCGAAGAAAATGTCCGACCTAAAAAGAATAATGACTCTCACACAATGAAAATTCATGAGGACTCGCATAACTTCCCGGTTGTATAATCCACCAAACATATGAATAAAAATGCGCTTGGTCGTTCTCTCTTTTATTTTTTGTTTCTCTCTCTCTCTCTCTGTTCCCAACCTCCTCAGCGCCCGCCCGACCTCGACAGAGACAAAAGAGGAAAGTGCTCTTCTCGCACTTATTTCGAAGAGAAAACATGTGTTGAAAAAGAAAATACCCGAAAAAAAAACAAAGACCTCTCTCTTCCTTTTTTTTTTTTTTTTTTTTGCGTGTGTCGGTCAAAGGGAAAAAGAAGAGTGCGGGTTTCTTTCTCTCTCTCTCTCTTATTACCTCCAATCACGCTCGATATCTCCCATGCTCTCATTTTCGCGCGTGTGTCAAAAAAAGCAGGAAAGGAAATTGTATTTGGGAAACAAGAGCAAGGGGGAGATTCTCCCTATTTCTTTCCTTCCGTTTCGGCGCTCTTGGGCAAGCCAGGTTGAAAAAAACCAAAAAAAACTCTCTCTCTCTATCTGTTTCTTTCTTTCTCTCACGTCCCTCCCGCAGAGCATCACCCTCTTTTAAATTCATATTTATTTTTCTCGCTAGCTATATGTAGACATCTCCTTCTTCTTCACCCCCTGAGAGTGGAGATATCTCACCTCACTCTCTCTCTCTCAAGCACTAAACAGCTTAAACTCCTTGGCCTCGGTGCCGAGCTCCTTGACCGAGGCGACGACGCACACGGCCGAGATGATCGCGCAGATGACAGAAAGGACCCTCAGGATGATGCACATGCCCTTTCTGGGCTTAAAGACCTTGATCCAGCACTCGATGGGGAAGACGACCTGTTTTTTTTTAGAGTCGAGGTAGTGGAAGAAAAAAAGTTGAGTTTTTTTGTTTCCGTTGATAAACATTTTCTCTTCTCCCCCCCCCGCCCTTAAACAAGAAAGCAACGCACCGTCGCGGGCCAGAAGCCAAGTGCCCCGGCGAGCCCCAAGATCACGCCCATGAACGGCAGCATCAGCGCCAGGAAAGTGCAGACGACGACGTAGATCGACCTGAAGATGATGCGGAACTTCTTCTCGCTCAGGCCCAGCGGCCACTTGCCGTCGCGCTTCTTCGCGACGCAGTGCTCGACGGCGAGCTCGACGCACTCGAACAGGGGTTGGGACCAGACTGTTTATTTTCGTGTGTGGATGTGATGATCCGGGAGTGAAAAAGCAAGGTATTGAGCAGGAAGAGGAAGAGGAAGAGGAAGAAGGGAAGAAGAAGGAGATGAAGAAGAGACAGAAGAAGAGAAAAAAGAAAGAGAAAAAAAATCTCACCTTGGAACGCCGGAATCATGTGGATTAAAACCAGAATGTTGGCGAGGAAGATGGCCCACCTCGGTCCCGGGAACCCGGTGAGGATGTCGTCGGGCATGAGGATGCCCAGCGGGTTCTTCGCGGTGTCCCCGAAGGCGGCATAGCCTAAGGAAGAGAGGACAGGAAAGAAAGGTTTTTTCGTTTTGTTTTCGTGAGAGAGAGGGTCGACGAAGAAGAAGCCGAAGAAGAAGAAGAAAGAAAAAAAGTCAAAAGTTCCTCACCCGAAAGCGCCACGGCCAGGTAGAAGCTCCCCATGATCGCCAGCGCGATGTTGACGGCCTTCTTCATCGGTCTGACGGGCCCGCGCTCCCCGTCGCCCTTCATCGTGTCCTGGATCTCGATCAGCATGAAAGAGAACGAAAAGGCAAACAGGATGTTGCCGACGGCGTTGAGGTCCTTCCAGACCGAGACGGGCTGTCCCAGGACCGACCCGAGCGGCGGGCGGGGCGCGAAAGCGCACGCCATCACGAAGGCGATGAAGGCGTACCCGAACGAAGCCACGGCTCCTATCACGGAGGCAGCAGCGAGGTTCTCGAGCGAGGGCGCCTGAGAGAGGACCAGCTGCAGCGCGCCGAAGAGCAGCACGAAAATCCAGTACGAGTCGAAGCAGTTAGTGAGGTTGCCCGCCTCTGCTGCCTCCGCCGGCGAGAGGCCGCACCCGGCGTGCGCCAGGGTGCGCATCGTTTTGGCTGCCGTGACCATGTAGGCGATCGCCGTCAGGGCCAGGTTGCCCAGCTGGATGATCCCGATCGAGATCTCGCCTTTCTTGCCGAAGCAGGTCAAGACCATCTGGGTGTAGGTGCGGTGCCTCTTGCCGTTGATGATGTAGAGGTCGGCCAGGAGCTGCGCCGTGTACAACGTGACGAGCCCGGCCAGGACGATTGTCAGAGTGCCTCCGACGTAGCCCAGAGAGGCCATGGCGCTGGGGAGCGTGAGCATGCCGGCGCCGATGACCGCGGTGATGACGTGCATGACCCCGGAGAAGCAGGATCCGCGGCGGCGGACGCCTGTTGAATAATAATAGAAAAAGGTTTCGAGAAAAAAAGGCAGTGAGAGAGATGAGACAAAACGGAGAGGGAAAAAAAATGAAGAAGAGGAAAGGGAAAACAGAAGCAAAACCCCTCACCGTCCTCGTCCGCGTCATGCGACAAGGTGGAGAGGTGCAGCGGCTGCTCTTCTGTCTTGGTGCCCTCCTCCGCGGTCTTCAGGGGCGCGGCCTCGGAGAACTCGGCACCGACGGGGACGGGCTGGGTCGGAGGCTCGACGACCGCGAGCGCGAAGTCCGAGACGGCGGCCGAGACGCGGGCGAGCGAGACGCGCACGAGGTCCGCGGTGCGCCGGGTGACGGAGCCTTGACCTGCGTTGGAGCGGAGCGAGTCGGTGCCGCCTCCTCCGCGGGTGGCGCCCCCCGGGTGCATCGGGGGCTTGTCGGCCGGCATGGTTGTTGTACGCGAGTTTTTTCGAGTCCGGGTCGGGGTCGACGACTAGGCGGTAGGGCGGCGGCGGCGGCGGCGACTTTTTTTCGAGAGCCGATGGCGACGGTGAGGGTATGCGCGTCCGAAAGAGCTTTGCTCGTCGTCGATCGGAATGCAAACGCCCGAGGCGATCCTTCGTTCCGAGATCAAAGAAATTGGCGGAAATTCCAGGGGAAACGGGAGGCTCTACGAACGGGAACGGGGCGCGCGAAAGAGAGGGATCGAAAATGTGAGAGGAAAAGAAAGCGCCAACTTGACGAAGCTTCGAGTTTTTTTTCCATATCTTCGCCGCCGCCGCCTCTCACTCTCGCTTCTTCTTCTTCTCTTCCTTTCCGCTTTCTCCCCTTTCACCGCGCTCTTCCCTCTCGCGCACATCTCTCAGAAACAAAGAGGAAGAACGAACGAACGAATTCTAGTCTCCTATCCAAGAATTCAAGCATGCCTCCTGCTCTCGAGGCGCCGCTTCTCGTGAGGCAGCAGGAGCAGCAGCAGCAGCAGCAGGTAAACGAGATATTTTTTTCTTGGACCGGCCGAAAGACCGAAAAGCAGTCGTTCGCCTCCAACAGCCACGTGGCGCGCCATTCTCACTATTCTCTCTCGTGGATTGGTAGAAACAAGCAAGTAATAAAGCTCTCGTGTTTCAAAGACCCGTTGAAAGCACGCAACGGCCTCGTTTGCGGGAAGCACAAAAAAAGACCCGAGGCATGCGAAGCCTTGGCGGCGGCGAGCAAATTGGCTCCTTTTTCTTTTGGACGCCGCGCTTCACTTCTCCGAGGCCTTTTGAGCGCAAAGACTCTCATGGGCGAGAGTCGAGCACGACTTTTAATGCCTTGAGCAGCTCGAGCTCGGCAAAAGCGGAGCCAGAACGTGTGTCGAAGCGTCCGCCATTGCCTTTCTCTCTCCCCGAAAAGCCCAAAAACCGACCGGCTCCCTCTCAAAACTCAAAAACTCAACAACAGCAGCAGGACGCCAGCTCGGGCGTCGTGAAAAACCCCCTGCTGCTCACCAGTGTCGTCGTCGCGGCGGACTGGACGCGTGATGACGCCGACGACGAAGAGCAGAACAGCAGCTGTTGCTCCTGCTCCTGCTATTCCTCCTCTTCCTTTCTCCGCTCCACGGCAGCAGCGGCACGGCCAGAGCTCTTCGCTCTGGCTCTGGCGCACTCTGCGGCGTTCTGGGGCCTCTTCATGATCTCGAAGTCGTCCTGCGGAGAAATGAACAGCGGCGAAACAGGATTCTGGAGCCCGCGGGCAGTCACGACGGCCGCGGCTTTGACGTACGAGCTCGCCGCTCTTGCGACTGCGGCGACGCTGCTCTTGGCGCTCTCGTCGTCTTCGTCCTCGTCGAGCCGAAAAGCGAAGAGCTTGGTCGAGAAGATTGCAGCTTCGCTCGCCGGGGCCATGTTCAGCGTGCAGTGGGGCGCGTTCAGCTATCTATTCTGGGCGGCGCTGGCGGAGTGAGTAGAAAGAGAGAGAGAATTGTAATCAAAACTATCATCAAAGCACTTTAACCGTCATTCCTTCGCTGCTTCAAAGACTCCCAATTGTTTTTTCTAGTGCCTCCGTGCATGCAAAGGCGACGAAAAAGAAAGAATCGATTTATCTCGAGGCACAATTACTTTGCTAAAAGCGAGAGAAAGCCAAAAAACACTTTGAAACTAAAAATAGAAAAAACTTATCGCTTCTTGGCCTTTTTCCCAGAGCCAGAAGAAAACGGCGCGTTGTCAGTGAGCATCCACGTGCCGATCCACAGCGGCACGACGAAATACGGCAAGTAAAACCCGACCAGCGTGAGCCTGTTTTCGAGGCTCAGCAGCTGCGCTTGCTCCCCAAAGGCCAGCTCTGCCAAAATAGGCACGAGCGTCGTCGCGACGGAGAAACCATAGGCCGCTGCGGGCTTCCGGACCCTTTGGTCTCCCTTGACGAAGCAGCTCAGAGCGTAGAAGAAAAAGGGCAGCTGGAGAAAGATCTCGGTCCAGACCAGGGAGCGGAACCAGACGGGGAGAGAGGCCATCTAAAAAGAGAGAGAGAGAGATGAAAAAGAGGGTGGTTTTTTTTGTGTAAGTTTTTTTCCTTTTCCTTTTCCTTTTTTGGGGGGTCTCTTCTCAGTTCTTTTTCTTCCTCGGTGCTATGGCTCACCAGCGGGTCCTTGTACGTGTCGAGGTACCATTGGAGAGCGGCGTGGCACGGAGCTGGGTACCATTCACGAGGGAACACTGTTGTTTGTTTCTTGGGAAGATAGAGGTCGGGTCGGGGTTGGGAAGAAGAAGATGAAAAGTCTACTGGCCAGAGTGAGAAAACGGGGGGGGAACTCTTTTTCTAACTCACCGGCCTGCGAGTCTACCAGCAGCGTCACGGGGATGTGCGACGCGAAGAACAGCGCCGCGACGATCGAGCCTGGGCGCCTGGAGAGAGGAAGCGGCGCTGGAGGCATCGCGTCAAAGGCAATTGGGGGAGCAAGCAATCGAGTTTCGAGGAGGGGTCGCGACAAGATCGAGCTTGTTTTTTTCAAAAGTGGAAGTTTGGCCCAAATGGCTGGAAAAATCGAACACGTCGCCGTCGCCTCTCGCTTCGCTGTGTTGTTTTTCACTTTCCCTCTCTTCTTCTTCTTCGTCTTCTTTTTCTTCTTCTTTCGCGCGCCTTTGCGCTTCTTTCTGCCACTCTCGAACGCTTCCAAGTCCGTGGTTGCTTAGAATTCGCATCGCGGAGTGCAACAAGACAAGGCATCGCGGCCAGAGAGCACTAGGTCTGCTCTCTCGCTTCTGCTTTGCGTTTGCCATCAATCGAAAAACTAGTTTGACAGAGCAACGCCGGTTCGCTTCGAGCGTCGTCGACGTTTTTTTCCTTTCCAACACCTCCTCGCTCCTTTACATAAATGCGCCACTCCCTCGCCCGCGCCGCCCCGGCAGCGCTCGCGAGCATCGCCTCGACGAGCTCGACACCGGCGACGGCGCTGCGGCCCGCCACGCAGCAGCAGCAGGCGCTGCTTCCGGCCCGCCGCATCACTCGCAAAATCGCCGGAGCTCGAAACCAAGGAGAGCAGCGTCGGCCTCGGCCACTGCAGGCCTCCACCACCAACTTCCGCTTCCCCAAGCTGAGCATGCCCGGCTTCGACGGCGCGCTATCGTCGATCACGTCCGACATTGACGCCGCAGAGAGCGACGGGACTCTCATTGATGTGACCATCAGGGACGTCAAGGTGAGTTTTTTTTCCCCCTGAGAGGGAGAGAGGTCGGCGGCGACGACCGAGGCAGCGGTCGACTTTTTCTTCAAAAATCGACTTTCCGCTTTTGGAAGCCTTTTACGCCTTCTCTCCGCAAGATCTTGATTGCTGGATGCATCGCGCTGCATGCGTTTCTCATCTGCAATAGTGAAGCGTTCGAATGAGCAGCAACGTTCGAAAAAGCGGGCAACCCTTCCAAAATGACCCTCAAACCGTGTTTCCGGCTCCTTTGGAACCCTTCCACGCCCCCTCAACTCGTGATTCCAACCAAAGTGCACGCGTTGTGCTTTTGAGCATTGTTCAAGCGCCCGATGGAAGCACAAAACCGAGCAAAAGGGGTCCAAAAACACGAAAATGCCCCCCCCAAAATGCGTTTTTTCGCGCGTTTGCAGGGCATTTTGACCGCCTTCCGCTTGTTGCTCTGCATTCTCATCTGCGAAATCGCGTGAAATGACACCAGAGCTAACGCGTGAGCGCAGCGGCGGAACAAATAGAGGCGTTTCAGCGGGTTTTTTTTATTTTGAGGGCGACGAGGTCGCGAAAGGTCGAGGTGCCCTCCTCTGCCCACTCGCTGCCCCTCGACGCGGCAGGTTGCTCACGGGGACCCGAAAACTCGAGTCGCCCGCTCGACCTCTGCTTTATACTATTGGCTTCCTGAGAGCGTGTTGAGCACCCTGGTGGCGGTGCGGGACCGCGGATCGGAGCAGAGACGACGCTATGACCCTCACCTTTTCCTCCACCTCCCCACCCCCTCAATTCAACTCACTCGTCAGGCCGTCTCGTACGTCTCTCGCCGCAGGATGGATGCCGTCGATTTCGACCCAGACGAGGTCGACGAGGAGGGCCTTCCGCTTGTCTACAACGAGGACAGGATCAACGCCTTTTGGTCCGCGCGGTTGGGCGAGCTGGCCGGGCGCTGGGCGACTTTTGCGCGCATCTCTGCGCCCTGGTTGACGAGGCTCGCGACGGCCGTCGTCCGAGGGACGCTCGAGCGCGACCGCGCTGCCCTGGCCCGCGACGCCGTCGACAACCTCGAGAAGCTGGGCCCTACCTACGTCAAGTTGGGCCAGATCTTGTCTATTCGGTACGCGTGGTGTCAGAGAGGGAGTAAAAGAGAAGGAGAGAGGAGAAAGAGAGGGAAAGAAGAGGGGGAGGGAGGACCTCTTCTCTCTCGACTGCGTGCGCTCGACGCACCGAGTTCCTTTCCAGGCCCCAAAAATTCGAATCACGCTCACGCCCTCTCTCCACCCCAAACCACGCACAAACGACTCACCGATACAGCCCGGACGTGCTCCCGCCGGACGTGATGGACGAGCTCGCGCGTTTGCAGGACAACATCAAGAGCTTCAGCACGGTCGAGGCCCGAGCAATCATCGAGGCAGATATGGGCCAGCCCATCGACGTGCTGTTTTCCGAGTTTTCCCCAGCGCCGATCGCCGCTGCTTCACTGGCACAGGTGCGGAGCATTGTTCTCTGGCTCTTTCATGGAACGCGGAACAAACAGGAACGCATCAGGATACCCTGCGCCGCATTTCGGCGAAGCCCCTTTCTCACCCCTCTGCACGCAAACTTCTTTTCCGCACCCACAGGTCTACCGTGCGCGCCTGCGGTCGACGGGTGAAGAAGTCGCCGTCAAGGTGCAGCGCCCTGGAGCGCTTTCGACGATCAGCAAAGTGAGCAAAAAGCGTTTTCGAGGTTTTCGCTCAAGTCGAAAAGAGCGCGCTCCATCTCCGCGTGCGACGTTCTTGCTCTGACCCCGACGAAACATCTCCGCAACACTAACACAGGACCTCTACGTGCTTCGCCGCGCGGTCGGAGGCTACGAGAGGCTCGTGCGGCGATTTACGGCGCAGACCACCGACTACCAAGTGCTCCTTTCGACCTTTGCCGAGGGGCTCTACACCGAGCTGGACTTCCGCAACGAAGCATTGAACAACGTGAGGATGCGTGAGCTGATCGACGCGTCGGAATTCGCCTATGGAGACAAGATTGTGATCCCCGTCCCGCTGTTGGACATGACGAGCAGGTGCGTTTTGCTTGTTACGCGGTGTTGCCCTTCTCCGCACTCGCTGATGCGTCGCATGTGTTCTTTTGTTACAATTCGCGGACTTGCTAACCCAACGCCATTCTCCGCACTCCGTTACTGACAAACACGCACAGGCGGGTGCTCACCATGCAGTGGATCGAGGGGGTCAAACTCACCACGCTGTCCCCCGACGAGATCAGGGACCTCGTCAAAGTCGGGCAAGAGGCCTTTCTGGTTCAGCTTCTCGAGGTAAGAAGGGAGAAAGCGGACGGAAGTTCTGCGTTTCGCCGCATTGTAGTATAAACTCATTTCTCACCATTCACGTTCACTCACTCACAGATCGGCTTCTTCCACGGCGACCCGCATCCTGGTACGTGTGCGGCGTAGCTGCGACGCTTGATTTCTGAAGGGGGGAATGGCGCGGCGCAAGGGCGCTCTCTGATGCGGAGATATTTCCTGTTGTGCGGAGCTCGACTTCCCCCCCCCCTCCCAAGACCCTCACCCCCACCTCCCTCCCTCTTCCCTTTTTCTCTCTCCCTGCTCCTCCTTCTCTCTTTCGTCTCTCGCCTCCACAGGTAACCTGCTCAAGGTCACGGCCGGTCCGGACGCGGGCAAGCTCTGCCTGCTCGATTTCGGCCTCGTCGCCGAAGTGCCCGAGCCTGACCGCGAGGCCATGGTCTCTGCGACCATCCACCTCGCAAACCGGGACTGGGCTTCTCTCGTCGACGACTTTGTCGCTCTCGACTTCCTCCCGGCAGATTGCGACCGTGGCGTCATCATCCCGGTCATGGACAGGGTGCTGAGCCCGTACTTGTCCGGCGGAGGCGCGAAGGCGTTCAACTTCCAGGTGCGATGATGATATTTTTTCAACAGAGGAGGGGGTCGCGAGATGTCAAAACCGCTTCCATCCCGTTCCGACCGCCGTCCACGCCATGAAATCGTTGGCCAAGCCCCGTTTTGGACGTTTGACGACGCCAGCTTTCTCATGGTGTATCTGTTGGGCGCGTCCGAGCCCTCCTTCGAAATCGATTTTTTGCGTCTCGGAAAGCAACCTCGTGCTTTTTTGCTCTGTGCTCACTTTCTCTCTCGCTCGACCTCTTTTCCCGAAACAAAAAAACAGGCTCTCTCGCAAGACCTCCTCCGTACCACGCTCGAGATCCCCTTCTCCGTGCCCCCCTACATGTCCCTGCTGGCCCGCTCCATCGCGACCCTGGAAGGAATCGCGCTGCTGGGCGACCCGAACTACCAGATGGTCGCGCAAGCCTACCCCTTTGTCGTCCGCAAAGTGCTTCGAAACTCGACGGCGTCGGTCGGGACCCTGCTCCGCGACATCGTCTTCGACGCCTCCACGGGCGCCGTCAAGCCCACGAGGCTGTCAGCGTTGCTCAACGCGGCGCTGGGCTTCGTCGCGGAGCGCACGGACGGCTTCGTCGACCTCGACGCGGTGCCCGAAGACGGCGCGTCGCTCCAGGTGAGTTGGAAAAAGTGCATTTTTTGGTCCAGACTGACAGTTGTCGGGCCCTTTTAGCGACCTTTCGTGCGCTCGTTTTTGCTTTTTTTGCTCTCTGTCCCCCCGTATTGCCCCTGGGCTTGTTTTCCGCGCATCGCAGATGCTCTGAACGGAGAAAACGAGGGACTTTTGTTCATTTTTACACGTTTTTGCTCACTCTCCGCCTCTTTTCACCACCTTTCGCCACTTTTCCGCCCATCAGGACGTCGTTTCCTTCCTCCTGTCGCCCGAGGCGAGGGACCTGCGCCCTCTGCTCGTCGAAGAGCTGGTCAACGGGCTCGATCTGTGGGCGAGGGACGCCCTCCGGAGGGCCTACGGCTCTTTGCCGGCTCTGGCCCCTCGTTTGCCCTTTATTGGCACTTTGCCCATGCCCCCGCCGCCGCCGCTGATCGTTCCTGGCCTCGGGCTCGTCAGCTTGAAGGACCTGGTGGACCGCTTGGGCCCCGAGCTCGATCGCCGAGAGGAAATTTACCTCCAGTCGGCGACGCAGCTCGCGCAGGCAGCGCTCGGCGGCGTTTCCGGTTCGAGTGCTGATTTGGACCCGGCGCACAAGGTTTCTCCCTCGTCAAACCCCGTGGCGCTCGTCAGGCGTTTCCTGTCCCCTCCCTCGGAGCAGGCCAGGGAGCTGACCTCTGCTCTCGCGTCGGCCGCGGGCGAGGGCGCCTCGCGCGCCGTCGTCGCCGAGCTGGCCGACGCCGTCGTCGGCCAGCTCGCAGAGAGGCAGGCCGCGAGGCTGGGCGTGCCCGTGGGCGTGTTGTTCCCGGGGCTCAACGCGGTGAGGAGGATTCTGACTGCCGGGAGCGGCAGGGCTGCTCCTGCTGGTGTGCTGACTGCTTGATTTTTGTTTTGCTTGGGTTTGAGAGAGAGAGAGAGACCAAAAATTGCTATCCCTTATTTTCTTTTTCCAAAAACTGTTTCCTGCACACCCTTTTTGTAGAGCTTTTCTCTTCTTCCTCCTCTATTCGATTCTCTGTCTCTTCTCGTTCTCTCCTATTTTGATTGCGGCATCTCGATCTCTCTTTATTTACTTGGTCATTTTGAAAAAAAGAAAAAGGAAAGAAAAAAAAAGGTGCTCCTCGAAAAATCGCGATAATAAAATAAAGGCTCCTCTTCTCTTTCCTCCGATTCCCGGCCTCTCTCTCTCTCTCTCTCTCTCAACGCAGTTCATTGTTTTGTGTTTTGTTTGTTTATCCTGTTCATCTCTAAGAAAGAAAGTAAGTCGTCGCCGAATGAAAAAAGACCAAAAGAAAAGGGTTGAAAATCTTTCTCCCCCCCTCTGTCTACTTGGAAGAAGGAGCCGGCGCCGCCTTTTGCAGCGAGGGTGCGCCCGCGGCAGCGACGGCCGAGGCCTCCATCTTGGCCTCCAGCGCGGCTTCAGCGGCCACGGAGTCGACGATAGCAGAGACGACGTCATCGACACCCTCCGCGACGAGCTCCGTGACCGTGGTGGCGTCGGGCGCGTCCTCGGCGATGGGGGCCTTGGAGTCGACCGGCTGCGGCGCCGTGGTCGACGACGCGCCCGAGGGCGTCGTGGGCCACGTCGCCGCGGCGACGTTGGCCGCGGCGACGGCGTTGGCGACCGACGTGTCGATCTCTGCGTCGACGCTGCTGCTGGAACCGGAAGAAGAAGACGAAGCCTCGGAGGAGGACTGCAGCTGAGACTCCGAGTCCGCGACCTGGTGCGAAGCGGAGCCCGACGCGGCCGACATCGCGTTCATCTTGGCATAGTACTCGGTCATCGCCCTGGTCCCCTCGTCCCCGTACTGGAAGTCGTACGAGCACCCGCTGCAGGTGACCCGCGGCACGTTCTTCGACCAGACCGCCCAGACCAGCGAGCCCGCGAAGTCGTTCTCCGTCGCGATGCGCGTCAGGTACGAGAGCAGGTCGTCGCGCGCCATGTACCCGTTCTCCATGCCGTACTCCTCCATGATGATCGGCTTGTTGAACGAGTGCGCGACCTTCGCGCGGTCGGCGATGTAGTTGGGCCCGATCCAGGTGTACTCGGCGGGCGTGATTTGCCAGTGGTCCGGGTAGACGTGGATGGTCGCAAAGTCGATCGTGGGCAGCGCGGTGTTTTTCGTGAAGTCCTCGCCCTTGAAGCCGCCGTTGATCCAGTTGTTGTGGCAGCAGGAGTTGTCGCCGTCGGCGCGGTAGCCCTCCTCGCCCGTGGAGACCAGGTGCTTGGCGTCGAGCGACTTGATGTAGGCGGACATTTCCGCGATCCAGGTGTACGCGAGCTTGCCCGGGACGCAGCCTCCTGGCGTGTTGCGGCACACGGCGCCGCCGTTGCGCTCGTACTCGTCCTTGGTGTGCGGCTCGTTGAGCACCTCCCAGCCCAGGATGGTTGGCTCGTCGGCGTAGGCCACGCCCGTGACGGTGCTCTTGCGGGTGATGATGGTCCGCGCGTAGTTCTTGTAGGCGTTCTTGACGCGCGGGTCGACGTAGAAGAGGTGCTTGTCGCCCCCGGAGAGCTCGGAGCCGCCGCCGCCGCCCAGGACCTCGTCGACGTACCACTGCATGCCACCTAGAGTTGATTTGTGTTTGATTTGAATGTTGACACAATAGAATATAGAAGGAGAACGAGTGAGCGAGGGAGGAGAGAAGAAAAATAGAAAAGGTGAGAGGGAAAGAAAAAACTCGATGAGGAAAAAGAAAAAAACTCCTCCCTACCCCACTGGTCCTCGAAGTTTCCGAGCGTCATGATCAGCCTGATCCCGTTGGACTTGGCCGCGGCGATCATCTTGTCGAGCCTCTGCAGCGTCGCCTCGTTGAAAACCCCCACGCGGGGTTGGATCGGGTTGGGCGTCTTGGTGCACTCGCGGCAGCCGAAGCCGTTGAGGTAGGCCGCGAGCCTGACGACGCGCGCGCCCTGGTTGGCCTGTACGCAGAAGAACTCCGGGATGTCCGCCTCGGGGAAGTCGGGCCCGTTAATGAGGTAGACGGCGTTGGTGCCGCCAAAGTACCACGGCTTCCCGCCCAGCGTGAACTTGGTCCCGGCGGTCTTGACGAACTCGGAAGAGACGGGCTTGTTCTTCGACGGGTTGCAGGCGTAGGGGTTGTTGTTGTTGTTGGTCGAGGCGTCCATCTGGGACATCTGCATTTGTGAAGACTGCTGCTGCAGCTGCTGCTGCTGGGTCTGCGCCTCCATCGCCGTGGGCTGCGAGGGCATGGTCATCGAGGAGGAGGAGGAGGAGGAGGAAGACGATGAGGCGGCAGCATCCTCGGCTGTCGCGCCGCGGCCGGCGACGAGCGCGGCAGCGGCGGCGACGAGCGCGGCAGCGGCGACGCGGCGGAGGAGAGAGGAGCGCTGCTTCTTGGCGGGCATCGATTCCACTGCAGGGGCGTGGACGCGAGCCATGATTGCTTTTGTCGTCTCGGAGAGAGAGACGCTGGGGTTGGTTTAGGTTGGGGGGTAGAAGAGGAGCCGGGTGAGGAAGGAGGAGTAGAAAGAAACAAGGGAGAAAGAGAGTCCTCGTCGCCTGGTCTGTGCTTGCGAAAAAGGGGGGGGGAATTCTTTTTTCCGAAGGCACGGGGTCTCTTGTTGGCCTCGTTTCCTAGGCAGAGCTCGTTCTCATACTGTTTTGACTCAGCGAGAACAAGGGGAAGAAAAGGAAAGGGGTCGAGCAAGAGAGCGGGGGACGGGAGCGAATGCGAGCATTTCGCTTTCGCCTGGAGCAGTTACATTGGCGCCTCGAGTCGAATGCGTCTGTTTTCTTTCTTTCGCGCCACTTTTTCACGTTCATTTTGTCCGGAGACGATAAGGGACATCACCAGCTAGCCTTGAGGGACAAAATGGCAAACAAAAGAAAACAAGAGAGGGAGGGACGAGGCCGCGACGGTTGCCTTTTTTTGCTTTCAATGGCGGCAGTCAATGTCGGCACGGCGCTAGCCATTTCGCATTCTTGCTCTCGCGTGCAGGCCTCTTTCACCAGGACGACAGCGCGGCACGGCGAGACAGAGAGCGATATAGATAAGGAACGTGTGCAGTGTTCTCGCTTCAAGGCCAAGGAAGAAAACACACGACAAAGCACTCACCTCGGAGAAGAAAAAGAAGAAGGAAAGTTTTGGTTGAGGTCGAGTTTCCTCTTTCGACGAAGCAAAGCAGCGCTCGGGTGAAACCACAACGCGGGCCATCGAAACTCTCAGGGAGAGGTCGATAACCTTCTTCTCTTCCTCTGCTTCATCCTCCCCGTCCTGTGCTTCTCTCGTTCTCCTCCTCCTTGAGGAAGAGAGGCTCACATCTGTAGCTCCCCATAGTAATCACGCGCTCTCAAAAAAGTGCCGCGTAGGAGGCAGCCAGAAAGCTTTCGGAAAGCAACACGTCCCCTCGATCGAATGACGAGCCGCCCTTCTTCTTCCCGCCAGGCCTCGGCCAAGGCCAAGGCTGCTGCTGTTACGGCTGCAGCTGCTGCAGTTACTGCTCCGTTCGAATACGATGACGAGCTCACGGAGTACGAGAGGGAGCGCCTGGCCAAGATTGAGGAGAACAAGCGCATCATGATGGAGCTGGGTGAGTGGATGTTTTTTTTTCGTTCACTTCCGACCTCGCCGTTCGTCTTTGCTTGTTCCAAAAAAAACTCAACCTACCTTCCTTCTCTTCCCCCCCTACAACAACAACAACGACGACGACGACGACGACGACGACAACGACAACGACAATGGCAACAGACATCCACACGCACGCCGCCGCCCTCGCGCCAGAGCCCAAGAAGAAGGCCAACTCGGGCCCCTCCCGCCGAGGCGTCGGCGCCGCCACGGCCCGAGAGAAGAGGTCCGCCGCGCGCGACCCGGACGCGCCGCGCCGCACCTCGCTGCGCATCAAGGGCGAGCAGGCCGACGGCAAGTACATCGTCGAGGAGAGGCAGGGCAAGCTCATCACGACCGAGGGCGCGTTCGAAGGGGGAAGGGGCAGCGGGTGGAGGCCGCAGGAGGGGCGGGCAGCGGACGACGTCGTGAGGGCGAGGCACCCGCCGGGCCTGGTCGCGTTCGCGTCGCTGAACCAGGGGGACGACGCGAGGTATCTGAAGATGCTCCGCGAGGCCGCCGTAAGCGGTGCTGGAGGAGGAGGAGAGGCCGAGGGAAACAAAAAAGTCGACGAAGACGAAGACGCTCCGATCCTGAAGAAGAGGGCGTCGGCGGCGTCGGCGTCGGCGTCAGGACCAGCGGCAGCGACCTCTTCCTTTGTGTCGTCCCTTGCCGCCGCCGCCGCCGCCACGCCGGCCGCCGCCGCCGCCGCCGCCGCCTCGCCCTCGACAGCCACGGCCTTCGCCGCCTCGACGCTCGCCGAGCGGGACGTGGTGAAAGTCGTCCGCGACGGCTGCGTGCACCTGGCGTGGCACCCGGGGGGCGGCTCCGCGATCCTGGCCTCGGCGGACAAGAAGGGCGCGGTGTCGCTGTTTGACGCCGACTGGGCTTCTTCTTCGAGCTCCTCTTTTTCTCCTTCCTCCTCGGCGGCGGCAGGGGAAGACGCGGAAGCGGCGGACGAGGCCGGAGTTTTGGAGTTCGCCCCTCACCACTCGTACGTCTGCGGCCTCAAGTGGGCCGGTGGCGGCAGACTCTTCACGGCCTCCTACGACGGGAGCGTCCGCGTGCTCGACCCTTCGTTCGGCGCGCCGCCGCCTCCGGGCAATAGCAACCTCGGCACGGCCGGCGGCGACGTCGAGAAGAACACGCGCGCTGCCTCGGGAGGGGTCTTCGCCCCGGCCATCCTCCACACCGAGGCGGAATGGTCCGCCTTCGACTGCTCCGACGACGGCCGGCTCGGGATCGTGGCCGACAAGGGCGGGGAGGCGCTCCTGTTCGACCCGAGGGCGGGGGCGGCGTCGGCGGTTTCGTCGGCCGCCGCTGCCGATGCTGCCGCGAACGCGGCAGCATCGGCAGCCTCCGCGGCGGCTCCTCCTCCTCCCGCCACCACTGCCCCTCCCCCTCGCCCGACCTCGGCCCTGCCCAAGTGCGTCGTCGCGGCCTTCTCGCTGCACGAAAAGAAGATCAACACGCTCAGTATCGACTGCGCCGGGGGCGGCAACCTCTTTGCCGCGTCGGCGTCTGACGGCTCGATCCGGATCTTCGACCTCCGGAAGTTGGTCGGCTCCGCTTCGACCTCGCCCT
>Ga0315289_10006491_pt1 | contig 17183 bp, 19 predicted proteins | sample YL17G11_40_MG_FD_203452 | JGI IMG/M metagenome (GOLD analysis project Ga0315289, IMG submission 203452) | Sediment microbial communities from Yellowstone Lake, YNP, Wyoming, USA - YL17G11_40 | ecosystem: Environmental > Aquatic > Freshwater > Lake > Sediment | place: USA: Wyoming | collected... | reverse complement strand
ACAACGGTCAAACTTTTAACCCTCTCACGATTCTAAAGTAAGAGTGGTCCTATTGTTTCTTTTTCGGCCACTTATAGACCACTAAGGGAAAAACAAGGGCTAAAGCATAGCCCAGGGGCACTAAAAGGGCAATTAAAAGAGGCTCGAAGGCCAAAACTTTACCCAGAAGAAAGATATTCAAACAAATCATCGGCATGGAAACAAAGACACTAATAAGGAAATAGGGCCTAAACTCCATTGCGGTCAGCCCGGCGGCGTAAGAAACATAATCCGCCGAAGCCCCGCCAAAAAGCCGGGCGATAAAAAGCATTTTTAAACCGATAATTTCCGTCACCTGATCGATCTTCTCAATTCCCTTTTTCCCCACTAACTTGGCCACGACTGGACGGCCCCAGCGTTGAGCGATTAAAAAATTAACGACTGAGCCGACACTATTACTAATAATGACAAAGAGGCAAGTTTGCCAGCTACCATATAAAGCAATGCTGGCTAACCAAAAAGGTAATGAAGCAAGGGGGGAGATAATAATCGTCAAGGAAATCAGGGCGATTAAAACCAGCGGGCCCAAAATCCCAAAAGAGCGGACAAAAGTCTTGATTTCTTCGGCATCAAAACGATAGGTAATTCTTTGGAGTAAAAGCAAGCCGGCAATCACCAGGAGGGCCATCGCCATCCAGACAACCAGTTTTTTTCGTTTCCTCATGAATATTATTCTACCAGACTAAACAGAAAAAGAGGCTGAATGCTGGGTCACCCAGCCTCTTTGAGGAGTTTTGACAGCTACTTTCGCCGGCTAACCATGACGATCCGTCGGCTGTCAAAGTCGAATGGTCGACCATCGAAATCCCCATAAAGGCTGACTGGTTCAAATCCAGCCAGACGCAGAACTGCCGCCAGCTCTGCTGGAGAATAAATTCGATGTTCTAGTTGCTGTCCTCTTTCCTCACTACCTAACTCCCAAAAGAAAGCGTGGGAACGATTTTGATTGGTCCAGAAGTCAAACTCCCTCTCTTCCAAGAGTCGCTTCGTACCAGATTCGTCCCCATACCATCCTCTTGGTTGGTAGTTTTTCACTAACCAGAAAAGGCTCATGGTATCTAAAAGAAAGAGGGCGTCAGGCTTCAAAGCCGCATGAAGGCTCTTTAAAGCCTGAATATCATCCTCCTCAGTTAGATAGCCAATTCCCGAGGTAAAGAGGTTAACAGCAAAGTCGGCCTGAATCGAAGCCGGCGTCTGCCTAAAATCAGCGCAAATTAGATTTAGGCTCACTCCGGCTGATTCCGCCTCCTCTCTAGCTCGCTGGATGTGGTTTGGAGTAAAATCAAGAAGCGTCACTTGAAAGCCTCTTTTGGCAAACTCAATGCTGTGCCTACCCCAACCGCCACACCAGTCAAGAATGTGTGCCCCAAGGGGAGGACTTAGGAGATTTAAGACACCCTCGGCTTCCTCTTGGGCCTGAGCAGGATCTATTCTAAAGCTCCAGGCATTAGCGTAGAACCCACTCAAAAAGAAATTTTTCCACCTTTCCTCTAGTCCCATTTCTCTTTCCTTTCTTCTTTTCAAAGTTCTAGCCCAACGCCCACGGTAGAATCCCAGCTACGCTTGGTTTATTGAGCCAGAAAAACCTCCGAAGAAAGGGATGGGGAATTAAAAAAGCCTCCTTTTCGGAGGCTTGCCTGGAGAAACAAACTTAGGAATCTTTAGGTTCTACCCACGGCAAAAGCCTCCATTCGGGGATGATTAACCGCATTAACGGTTCCCCCCATGAAGATGGGGTTAATAAGATATCGGCATGACTTTTGCCAAGATTCCATGTTGAGGGAGATGATAACAAACTTGAAGCTGGGTGTCAAGGCGAGAAAGGTGATAAAATTAAATCGATGAATGAAAAGTTCACCAAGGTAAACTATTGCCTTTGGGATGTCGATTTAACTTTTTACACAGTCTCCCTCCAAATGAAAGAAGAATTCCAGGGCAAAATCTATAAGTACATCTCCCGAAAACTAAAAATCCCCATAGACGAGGCTAGGCAAAAATATGAAAGAGGATTTAAAAAGAGAAAAAGTAAAACAGCCACTATGGAAGCGCTCGGGTTGGGCAAATATGCCATTCAAGAAGTGATTGACAGTATTGATAAAAATAAATATCTGAAAAAAGACCCACGTCTTATTCAATTATTTAAGAAATTGAGGCGATATAAACATACTATCGTCACTAATAGTACGAAAAGCTCCATAGAAAAAACGCTAAAAATTCTTGGATTAGAGAAGGGGTTGTTTGAACCAATAATTACTAAAGAAGACGTCTCTAACTACAAACCAAGCCTAGAACCTTTCATAAAGGTTATGGATATACTTGGGGCCAAGGCCGAAGAATGTATTTCAATAGGTGACGTTGATAATAGCGATATTATTCCGGCGAAAAAACTAGGCATGAAAACTATTTTTGTTTGGGGAAAATCAAAGTACGCAGATGCTTCTGTGCCGACTATTTACGAGGTTGAGAGGTTATTAGTTTAAACAAAGAATTAAAAAACCCGCTTGCGCGGGCCATGTTGCCTCTCGAGCTTTGACTTTTGATTTTTATTTACATCCCCATGCCGCCGGGCATGCCCCCGCCGGCAGGAACTTTCTCTCCTTTTTCAGGAATGTCGGTAATTAAGCCTTCTGTGGTTAAAATCATGGTCGCTACGGAAACCGCATTCTGGAGGGCGATCCGTGTCACTTTGGCCGGGTCAATAATGCCGGCCTTAATCATATCGACATATTCGCCCGTCAAAACGTTGAAACCAATTCCCTTACCTTTTTTCCGTACATTAGCCACAACAACATTGCCGTCTTCGCCGGCATTCTCCGCCAAAAGCCTCATGGGGGCAATTAAAGCCTTCTGGACAATCTTTGCTCCGGTCAACTCATCTCCTTTAAGTTTAGTCGTATCAATGGCGTCAGCCGCCGCCAATAAAATGACGCCGCCGCCAGGAATAATGCCTTCTTCAACGGCCGCTTTAGTTGCTGCCACGGCGTCTTTGACTCTCTCTTGTTTTTCCTTCATCTCGGTTTCGGTGGCCGCCCCCACTTCAATCACCGCCACCCCCCCGGAAAGTTTGGCTAACCTCTCTTCGAGCTTCTCTTTATCAAATTCAGAAGTGTTTCGCTCAATCTCGGCCTTTATTTGCTTAATCCGGCCTTGAATAGCGGCCTTATTCCCTTTACCCCCAACAATAACCGTGTTGTCTTTATCTGCCGTCACCCGGTCAGCTCGGCCCAAGTCCTCAACCGTGACCTCTTCAAGCTTCCGGCCGAGATCTTCGGAAATCACTGTCCCACCAGTGAGAGCGGCAATATCTTCAAGCATCGCCTTCCGACGGTCACCAAAGCCAGGGGCTTCTACCGCCAAAACATTGAAAGTCCCCTTCAGCCTGTTGACCACCAGGGTTGCCAGGGCTTCTCCCTCAACTTCATCAGCAATAATCACCAAACTCTTGGAAACCTTAACTAAGTTTTCGAGAAAAGGCAGCAGCTCCTGAATCGAAGAGATTTTCTTATCAGTGAGAAAAATATAGGGGCTCTCAATGGTTGCCTCCATTCGGTCAGGATTAGTGACAAAATAAGGCGAAACATAGCCTTTGTCAAATTCCATCCCCTCCTTATAATCGATCACCAGTTCCAACCCCTTACCTTCTTCAACCGTCACGACTCCATCAGAACCTACTTTTTTGAGTGCTTCAGCAATCTTCTCGCCAATTTCCGAGTTTTGCGCCGAAATCGTCGCTACCTGAACAATCTTCTCTGAATTATCTTTGACCGACTGGGCTTGTTTTTTAATCGATTCCACCGCTTGATTAGCCGCTTTCTCAATGCCTTTATTAAGAATCATCGGGTTCGCTCCAGCGGTAATGTTCTTAATCCCTTCTTCAACAATCGCTTGAACAAGAATCGTGGCGGTGGTCGTCCCGTCACCAGTGATATCATTTGTCTTTTCCGCTGCTTCCCTCACTAGCTGGGCCCCCATATTTTCAAAGGGGTCTTCGAGCTCAATCTCTTTGGCCACGGAAACACCATCATGAACCACGGCAGGAGCGCCCCATTTTTTGTCTAGGGCAATGTTTCTCCCCTTGGGTCCTAAGGTAGTCCCCACAGCCTTAGCGACAGCATCAACGCCTTTTTTGAGTTTTTCTCTGGCTTCAGCCGCGTATTTGAGTTGTTTAGCCATTTTGTCTTAGAATCGCAAGAACGTCTTCGAACTTAATAAAAATCAATTCTTTGCCAGAAACGTCAAACTTCACTTCATCCCCACCCCATTTTTTGTAGATGACAGTATCGCCGACTTTAAACTCAGGGGTAATCTTCTTCCCACTATCAGTTATCTGGGGACCCCCCAGAGCAATAATTTTCCCTTTTTGAGATTTTTCGTTATGAGTGTCAGGAAGAACAATCCCGGCGGCGGTTTTCTTTTCTAGCTCAATCGGCTCGACCAAAGCATAACCCGCCATCGGCTTGAGCTTAGGAGTTGTCATTTTCTTTTTTGATTTTGCCATCTTGGTTAGATTCTATCAAAAAAAATTGTCACTTTCAAGCGACGACTGCTATTTTAAAGGCTGATAATGAATTTGTCAAGAGTAGCTTAAATATGTTATTATGGGCCTGACCGAAAAGAATTCGCTCTTTTAAACGGCCAAAAAAATCTAAAGAGGAGGCAGTAGAAAGATGTCTGGCTTCAGCACGCGTAGGACCAATGGAAAAGGGAAGAAGCATAAGAGTAAGCAGAACGGGAGACCCCGGGGGAAACCCCCAAAGAAACCAAGAAAACACCGTAGCTAGCAACTTTCTCTAGGTGGTGGCGCAGCCAAATGGCAGCGCTTCACGTTCTTCCTCCTTTAGAGAAGGGTTGAGAGTCAAGGGGTTAGTTTGGGAAAATGGAGTTGGTGGTGCTAGCTGGAGGCACCAAGATGGTCCTGGAACCAACCTCATTAACGCAAAATAACTACTACTCTCAACCCTTCCAATTTCTTATCAAGCCAAGGTCTGTAAAATCAACCAAAACGCAAATAACCCAGTAAAAACTATCAAGGCCCAGTCTTTAACCCCTGCTTTTCTAATATCTGCTCGGCAAATTTTGACAACTTTATAGATTAGCCAACCAAGAAAGGCTAAACTTGTGGGCCAAGGAAGAAAATAAACGACCGCCTCAACTTCTTTCCGGTAATTCCCAAGAAAGTAGCCCACCGGCCCCCAAACCATTACCCAAAAAACAATTGAAAGGGAAATAAAAGAAAGGTACTTCTTGTAGGGCATACCTAAGATGCCGGCGGCGGTCGAGACAAAAATGGCAAAAGAGGGCATCACATGGCCCAAAAAAAGGGCCATCTTTCCGTGCTTCTCCATAAACTTCTCTCCCTTTTTTAAACCCTCTTTCATCCCCACCCAGAGAAAGAGACGATACCAACCACATTTACCGAGAAAGTAATTGATATTGTCGCCAATAAACCAACCGACCATTGCCAAGATTAAGACATAAGGAAGGAAAAGCACTCCCTGACGGGCATAAAAAGTCGCCAGTAAAACAACGAAGGTTCCAGGAAGTTGCCAAGAGATACCTAGAATCGTCTCCAGGATGGAAAAAATAAAAACCAGTGGATAACCATAGGCGGCATAATATTGTTCAACAAAGGCAATGATTTCCGCGCCAGAAGGCATTAATCTTCAACCCATTCAAAACTTTCTACCAACCGGGTCAGGATTTCCTCATTAGCCAACCGCTTGGGGTCTCCCTCTGGGGCTTCCTTCACTGGGGTAGAGATAGTTAAAACATAACCCTTTTTTCTAAAAGCCACCGCCCCTATTCCCATAGGCTTGACGCCCATCTTTGGCAGGAAAAACTGCAGCGCCTCTTGACCATTAATTTCAACGTCATCGGTCCAACTCACCCCTGCTTCAATATCTTTGAAATAATCACGGACAAAACTTCCCAGAGAAACCGGTGTTGGTTGGCTATAAATATCAACTAAATAACCCTCACCTAAAGGATCAAGGACAACTTGGTGGAGATGTTGGTGAGGCGGTTCAATCACTCCTTCAACAGGAATGGCCCACTCAAGGGGATAGCAAAGGGAGAAACCATATTCTTCGTTGGTGTAGCGGGTACATTTTGAGCTCAATTTTGGCGTCGGGGTAACCTCAAGAGAGGCTTCAGGAGGGGTGGTTCCTTTTTTGCCCTGTTTTAGAGGCAGTCGTCCCATCACCGCCGCCAGGCCAATTGCCCCAAAAGCCAGAACCAAAATAACGGCCACTATAAAAACACCAGTTAATCTTCTCTCCATTTTTCTTTCTCTTATTTTACCCCAATCTTCATCGCCTGGGCAATCTGGGGATGAGATTCTGGGGGTAAAGGCAAATCCGCCCCCCAATCAACCAGGAGTTTATAGGCGGCGATATCAGCCTGGACGCGACTTTTAGAGACAACAATTGTCTTGGGCTCGACCATCTCGCCCTGGTGGGGCCCACCAGAAATAAAGGCCTTGGTGCCATCCATTACCACTAAGTCCACCTCATAAGCCAGGTTTATCTCGGCAATCTTTTCCTGAAGATGACGAGTAAAATGCATTGTTCGTCTGTCCCAGGCACTTAAAACGCCGACTGAATTCTTAAGACTTAGGGAGATTCCAGTGAGACGATGAGTATGGATCACGGGGGCAGAGATAATGACATCCACTTCCTTAAGAATTTTAGGGATCTTGAATCCCCACCGCCAATGGCTTGCCCCTTTCGGCTTGACCCGAATCCACCCTTCATCGTCAAATGAAAAAATCTTCACTTTCTCTCTCTGGACAGCTTCCCAAAGGCCGATAAGGCTCATAATCCGCTTAGTTCCCAAGAGCCAGTGTTCAATACTCGACTTGTCACCGACAATAATTTCTTTCGCTTTGGCCTCTTTTAAGAGTTTAATTATTTGAACTACCACCTCGGGATTGGTGGTTGCTGGAAATTTATCGGGGCTATTACAGTTGGGTTTAATTAAAACCCTCTTGTTTTTCACTCGAGGCAGACCGATTTTCCTAACTGCTTCTCGAACGGCTCTCTTAATATCACTATTTTCAACGATCGCCACTGCCTCAATCACTTAATCAATCTCCTTCTCGAGTTGCCTGATCGCCTGGTCCATAAAACTAATTTTTCCTCCAGCCAACTGTTTACTTTTAGGTAGAATTAAATTCTCTGAAGCCAGTTTCCGAAAGCGCTTAAAAACCTCAAGGATGCCCGCAAGCGAATCTTTTTCCATCCAATCCCAAGCGCCGATAGAAAGCCTCGTCACACCGGTTGCCCCCAGGAAATCTAAAAGGTCGGCGTCATGGAGTAAAATCGCCTCGTTACTTTTTGGCTTCCCTAAGGGAACATGCTCTAAAATCGCCTCTCTCACTAGCGGCAGTTTCTCTGGGGGGAATTTTATCTTTTTCAGAAACTTTTCGGCAGTTTTAGCCGCTGCTTCTTGGTGAGGCTCACCCTCTCCAAGGTCGTGAAGAAAACAGGCAGCATGTAAAACCTGTTCGTCGTATTTCAGCCCCAGTGACTTAGCTGATTTATAAACTCGCCGGAAATGATCCATCCCGGCGGCCAATTCTCTCCCTAGCTTTTTTGCCGCAAAACCCTCAATCAACTGCTCCATTTTCCTGTTAATCGCTAGACCGTTGGTTCTTCTCCTTTATCTTCACCGGTAATTCCTGGGGTTGGGCCAGTGCTTTCACTCGGTGGTTGCAGGGGAGAAGTTTCGGCTGGTTCTTCAGTCACCGAAGGCTCGGCTGGCTGTTCACCTAGCGATGAGGGTGTTTGAGTTGGTTCTTCTCCTGGCATCGCCGCGCCCGGTTGAGCACTGGGAGCGGTTACACTTGGCTCAGGAGCCCCTCCCATGGGCATCTCCCCTGCCGTTGGCTCCTGCCAGGCGGGCATCTTCTTCATGTGTTCATCGACAAAGTTTTCTGCTTCCTCTTGGGGCTTATTCAAAACCTGCGTATGATATTTGATCATATTCTCTCGAACCGTTTCTCGAGGTAGTAAATTACCTTGGGGATCAGTACAATATTTACAATAAAGGTTGTCTGGTTTGCCGCCGCCGTGATCTTCCGGCTTATCCATCGGCATTCCACAAGATTGACAATTCAAACTAATCACCCCCTTTCTTCTCCACAAGCTCAAGATAGACTATTCAATTAAGAGTAAAGTCAACATGACGCCAATACCCAGAATTAATCCTAGCATTTGTAAGAGCGATTTCGCAAGGTTGGTTTCTTTATGAAGCTCAGGAATGAGGTCGGAGCCAGCAATATAGATAAACCCTCCGGCGGTAAAGGGAATTAACAACCGCATCAGGCTAATAAATCTGACCCCTAGAAATAAGGTGAAAACCGCCCCAGCCACCGCCATCAGGGCTGAAGTAAAATTAAAAAATAAGGCTCTTTCCTTAGAGAAGCCTCCATGGATTAAAACGCCAAAATCACCAATCTCTTGAGGAATCTCATGGAAGAGGACAGCCAAGGCGGTCGCTATTCCTAGGGGAACGCTGACGAGAAAACTGGCGGCAATCACTACCCCATCGGTGAAATTATGGAAACCATCGCCCACTAGATTCATAAAAACTACCGGGTGGGGGTGTTCTTTCGAAGTGGGAATGTGACAGTGGCGCCAAGAGATAAACTTCTCCAAAACAAAAAAGGTCAAAATACCAACCAAAATCGCTAACGGCATCTCTAGGCCAACACCTAACTCCTCAATCGCCTTAGGCAAAAGATGAAGAAAAGCATCACCTAAAAGACTCCCGGCTGCAAAACTGACCAGAAAAAGAAGAATCTTTTTTAAGCTTTCCTCTTTGAGAGCAATAAACAAAAGACCAACAAAAGAAAGAAGACTCACTAGGAAGACGCTCATTAAAGAATAAAGCCAGGGGTTCATGGATTGCCCTCATTCTAACATCTAAACGACAAAGAGGCCACTCTTTTGCATCAACGCAAAGTGGCCTCTCTAGCCAAGCTCTTTTTCTTCACTGTTTCCAGTTGTCTTGTGCCCATTAGCAGTAGATGTCCAGATCGACCGGCTCTTCTGTCATCAACATCGCCACCACCCATACGGCTATTATCAGAACTACAGAGGCAGGTAGAAAACCTGCCACATAGAGCCGCAATGGGCTGGCATAGTGAAAAGGGGCGACCAGGCTTGTCATCATGGAATCGAACTGGATGGTCAAAATGGCCATCGGCACGATCCATCCTATCACGCCACCAAGCACTCCTCCTAAAAGCTGATTGTTCCTCCATTTCCACCAGCCGATGAATCCCCCTATTGTGGTCGACGCGCCAGTGAGAGTCCCAAAAGCCGACCCAAAGATGACTCCCGTCAAGTTAGTGTAGACATGAAAGCTGTCTCCCCAGGATATGGGCCAGAGGATGAAGCCAACCACAAGGAAGATCACTGCCAGGAAAGGGTACAGCCACACCCAATCGCCTAACAGACGCCTTCCATCCGTTCGGTCGGCAACGAACTCGAGCCCCTCAAAACCATAAGGGATCCATAGGGGAGAAAGTAACACCAGCACTGTGAACCACCAGTTCCTTAGGGGGAGAGATAGAAAGGCCAGTGCGATAGGAGCACCGAAGTGATAGGCCTCCATCACCACCCTCTTCATCCTCTTCCTCTTACGAGCCCTGGACTCGATTGCATCCCACCATTTGAAGGTGAATAGATACCACCAGGATGCCCCGAGCCCAATCCCCACGATTGTTTCAACCAGCAGCTTTAGAGCCACCTCAACCTCCTCTTTCGTTTCATCATTACGCCAACAGTGAAGTCAAAGAGCAACCCCAGCCCATCCAAAAGACGCCATCGTCCAGATTAAGGCTGAAAGTTTCCTAATCGTCTTATAACATGAACTATAGGAAAAATCAAATCTCCTTAAATGAAAAAAGGGCCCAGCCGCAGTTGTTGTTCAACACCCACGTGGGCCCCTTTTGACATCTCCAGTCGTTCGCAACCGCCTCTTCAACGACCCATTATCCTCCTTCTTTCCTCGTCAGAAAGACCTGCTTTTCCCTCCTCTTCATTCCTTACTCTGTCTTCGTTTTCTAATCTTGGTCTCCAGTTTGTCACCAGTCCAAAGCCCAAGCGGCAAGAGTACGGGGAGAGCGCCAATTAAGCCCCCTTTCAAACCAGTCACTAATCCTCCAATCGCTCCCGCTGCCACTGGTACCCCGATCAAGATAGCAAATGTCTTCCGAACGGAAATCCGCTCGTCTGGAGCTACTCTGGTGAACAAGACGAGATAGGCAACCCACCATACTAAAGTGCCACCGCCGAGGAAATGGCATGCCAACCAGGCTACAAATGTCCCCGTGACGAAAACGCAGATGAGAAAACCCAGAAAGACGTAACCTTCTAACCTATTCATCTCTCCCCCTTGTCTCTTTTGGTCGATAAACGACGAAGTCAACGTGCTAGGACATATCTCAACAGCCCATCTAAACAGACGCCTTTGTCTCTAGATAAGAGCTGATATTGCCTCTAACCAGACCTATAGCACAAGACGGGTGGAAAATCAAGCGAGTTGGAGCCTTTCGAGACGAATTTGATATTCTTTCATAACCCAATTTCTCGCGTCTTGAGGATGAAAACGGATGCGGCCAGACTCAACCACCTCGGTGGTTCGCCGCGGCTGCATGTATTTTAATTGCAGCCAGCGTGCTAAGGTTTCCAATTGGGCAAGAATTGCTTTACCCATTGATTCTCCTTTAAAAACTTTTGATAAGTATTCTTTCTCTCCCAAATCGGCTTTAATTGGCAAACTTCATGGGCGGTAAATAAATCTCGTTCCTCTTGAGGCACTTGTAAATGCCCTTCGTCGAGAAACATATTCAAGCAGATTTTATCTTCGACTTGTTTCCCGTGCTTGCCCGCAGGCAGGTCGCTTGGGTGACGGCGCCTCGCCACTAATTCCACCAGGCAAACCGCCAGCAATCGCGTTAGCCAAAGTCGATCTCGAGAAGTCACAATCAGAAGGTCGATATCGTCTTCCTTTTCCGTATTATTCATTGCCAGAGCGCCCGTCACCGCCACCATTTTGATGCTGGGAATTAACCGAAGCCACCCCCCCACTCTCTGGGCAATCTTCATCTTGCTCTGACTCCATTTTTCTCGCCTTTGCCGCTCTTCCACTGTTTCTTCTCTATTTTTTAGAAAGAAGTACTGGCCATCAATCTTCATTCTTTCTTCAACCGCCACCATTTGTTTTAATTGGCGACTAAAGGAAGGTTCGGCGGGAGTCTTATCGACAATAAGAAACCGGTAAATCTCTCCGGCGGTGAGGGGGTAGTCAAAGATATCAGCGTAGGCTAAAGTCCGAAGAACCGCTTTTTTTAATGCCTCCATTTCAACGAGTAACGGCTGTGGCTACTCCATACTGAGAAAGAAGTTGAGAAACGCCACTGGCCGCGGTTTGGAGGGCCTCATCCGGATCAGTATCGGCATTGACAGCATTGACAGCGTCTTCAAAATACTTAATCATCCGGTCATTAAGGCCGTTATCCCAAGTACGAGAACAAAGATACCAAGTTTCCGCCTTAGGAGCTTGATCGATAAAAGGAGCCACCATTGGGTCAGATTTCAGCCTACTCGCCATGTCCACACGCGCGTAGGGTTCACCGAAAAGCCTCACCTTTGATTCGGCTTGATAGAGTTTTTCCGTTATTTCAGGCGAAGACAAGAACTTAAGGAATTCCCAGGCCTCTTCTTTCAACCCACTTTTCTTCGCCACGCCCTCGACCCAAAAGCTCGCCCAAGCAGTATCTGTTCCGGGCAACTGGGGGGCGGACACCACCCGAAAGTCTAAGTTAGGATTAATCGCTTTAATCTCAAAAACATCCCAGGAAAAACCAAAATACATCGCCACCTTCCCGGTGGCGAAGGCAAGGGTAGAATCAGGCAGGGTGTCGTCCCAAACCCGATCTGTTTTACTAAAAATAGTGTAAAAGACCAAGGCATCTCTGGCTAAATTGCCGGTCGGATTGGCTAAATTGGCCCCGTTTTGGATCATCATCAATCCCAGAATATCTGGCCAATGCTCAACATTACCGGTGGTGCCTAAAGCCACCCCGGCTGTTTGAATCTTGCCGGTTTCGTCTCTGGTGGTCAGCTCTATCGCCAATTTCCTTAGCTCATCCCAAGAAGCGGGCGGCAACTTCCCCGCTGCCTGAAAAATCTCCTGGTTATAAAAAAGGGCCAATGAGTCCACTTCCAGAGGAATTCCCAAATAATCTCCGCCCGAGCGGAGATTAGTCGTCATCACCGGGTAATAGAGACTCTCAAACTGGGAGGCGCTCATCACTGAAGCGGGCACCGGCTCGAGTTCGTTTTTAAACATGGGTAACCAGGCAATATGAAAGCGAAAAAGATCGGGCCCCTCGTTTCGTGCCAGGGCCGATTGGAGTCTCTCTCGATATTCTCGATGAGACTGGCGAGTATAGTTTATCTTAATTTTGGGGTGCTCTTTCTCCCATTCCGCCAAAACCTCTTTCATCACCTCATCTGGCTCCCAAAGACCCCAATAACTAAGCGTTACCTCTTGAACCCCCCGAAGACGAGGGAGGCCAAACTTATAAATGGCGTAGCCAGCGGCGAGAACGACAATAAGAATCAGGAGAATCGGCAAAAGTTTTTTAAGGAAACCTAGCTTTGATTTTCCCTCAAGATGAAGAGTGGTCGTCGCGTCGCCTGGCGAAACAACTGTCGGTGTTTCTTGACTCGGCTTCTCTCCCCACGCCTTGGGGTAAGAAAAACCAGCCTGAAAGTCTTGGCTTTGTTCGGGCATTATCTAATGTTATCATACAAGAGATGAAGAAAAAAATGCAAGAATATAAGCAATGGCGGAATAGATTCATGGCAAAATTCCCTCAACTTTCGGTGGGGAAAGTGGCCATGGCAATGTCTATTTTAATTTTTACCTTTTTATTTTTGATTTTTGTCGCCTATCACCTGGCCTACTGGGAACGAATCTATCCCGGCGTTGCTATCGCCGGCCAAGCCGTCGGCAACCTCACTCCTGCCGAAGCTGAAGCGATGATTAAGACCCCAGAAAGTCAAATCACGGCCACTTTTTTCCTCAACTTGAAATCAGGCGAACAAGAGTGGCCCCTCAACTTAACCGAGCTTAATTTCTCTTATGACTTCTCTAAGACCACCCAAAGGGCCTACCAAATTGGCCGCTCGGGCAATTTCCAGGAAGATTTTTCGACTAAGATTGAGGCCTGGTCAAAGGGAATCAATCTAGGTATGGCCTACTCCTTGGATCAAGCTTTATTAGAATCACAAATTGCCACCATTGCCGCCCAAATTTATATTCCCACAATCGAACCGTCGATTAAAATCGCTGCCCAGAAAATCGAAATCGAGCCAGGCAAAGACGGCCAGGAGCTAGATAGGCGTCGACTCCTCGCGGTCGTCAACCACCAACTGTCAACCATTAATTTTACTCCGATTGAAATCCCTGTTATTTATCTTTCGCCCACCCTTACCCCCGAACAAACCGAAACCACCCGCCAACGGGCAGAAAAGCTCCTGGGAAAGAAGCTCGTCCTGGTTAACGAAGAAATGCAATGGCAACTAGAAGAGGAAGAACTAATTCAACTCCTTTCTTTTACCAATGGCTTTGATCAAGATAAGATTGCCAGTTGGTCAGCCAATCTGGCCACCGCCATCAACCGTCTGCCGGAAAATGCCGCCTTTCAATTCAGCAAAGGCAGAGTCACCGAATTTCGACCGGCAAAAGAGGGCAAGTTCCTCGACCAAGAGAAAACTATCAGGCTCATCACTGACGGGCTGACCCAACTCGAAACCCTCCCTGAAGAGGCTTCCGCAGAGGCAAAAATAATCAGCCTCAGTCTCCCGGTAATTCTCACCTCACCTCTTGTTAAAACGGCTGAGGTTAACTCTTTAGGCATCAAGCAGTCAATCGGCCAGGGTGTTTCCTACTTCCGGGGCTCGATCGCTTCGCGGATTCACAACATCCAACTCGCCTCGTCAAAGCTTAATGGCCTTTTAATTGCTCCCGGCGAAATTTTTTCTTTTAATAAGGCCCTTGGGGAAGTCTCAAAAACAACCGGTTACCAAGAGGCCTATATTATCAAAGAGGGGCGAACGGTTCTGGGCGATGGCGGCGGTGTCTGCCAGGTTTCGACCACTCTTTTTCGCGCCGCGTTAAACGCGGGCTTACCCATTACCGAACGCCAGGCTCACGCCTATCGTGTCTCTTATTACGAACAAAATTCAGCCGTGGGACTGGACGCCACCGTTTTTGAGCCGACCGCCGACTTAAAATTCAAAAACGATACCTCGGCTCATATTTTAATCCAAACAGGGGTTGATTCGACCAATAAAAAACTCACCTTTGACCTTTATGGCAGCTCTGATGGCCGGACGGTGACGATTTCTAAATCACGCATTTGGGATCAAGTACCCCCACCCCCTGACCTCTATCAAGATGACCCCACTCTTTCCGCCGGCACCATTAAACAAATCGATTGGAAAGCTTGGGGGGCGAAAGTGGCTTTCGACTGGAAAGTCGTCCGGAACAATGAAGTCTTACAGGAACGCACTTTTTATTCCGCCTACCATCCCTGGCAAGCAGTTTTCCTTCGTGGTATTGGCCCGGCCCAATGAAAAAATCTCAATTCATCAGTTGGCTTTTCTTTTTCGCCCTCCTTACCATCTTTTTTTTACCCCCGACTGACCCCGACCTCGGCTGGCATTTGCGATGCGGCGAGGAAATTTGGCGTGGCCATTTCTTCTGCCACCAAAACCAATTCTCGGTTTTGCTAGAAAATTACCACTGGCCTAACCATTATTGGCTCTACCAAGCGATGATTTACCCCGTTTATCGTCTCGCCGGTCTTTGGGGTCTCACTTTTCTTAATGCCTTCTTGATGGCCGGCACCATCATCCTCCTTTATTCAGCCATTAAGAACTACCCTTGGGAAAAGATGTTGACTCTCGGCCTCATTATTCATTTAAGCTGGACGGTTTTTAACTTCGGTATCCGCAGTCAATTAATGGGGTTCTTCTTTTTCAGTCTCCTTCTTTGGCTCCTCTCTAAAATGACAACCAAGCCGAAGCTTATGTTTTTTCTCCCCCTTGTCATGCTCCTTTGGGCAAACAGCCATGGTTCAACTATCCTTGGCCTGATTTTGTTAGCCTTTTTTGGCCTGAAGATAATCCTGGACAAACCAAAACGTCTTTTTCCTCTGGCTTTTATCTTCTTACTCGCCGGTGCCACCACTCTTTTAAATCCCTTTGGCTTCCGGATTTATCAAGATGCCTGGCGACACTTTACTATCGTCAAAATGGGGACCTTAATCGCCGAGTGGGTGCCGCCTGTCCCTTCTGTCCAAAGACTGATTTTATTCAGCAGTCTGGGGGTCTTTCTCTATTTATTTCTCGGCAATCGCCTCCGCCAGAAATTCCTCGCTTTTCTGGTTTTGTTTTTTGCCCTCGCCGCCCTCAAAGCCAGGCGGCAAGTCCCCTTTTACTTTTCCATTAGCTTCTATCTATTATTCTTGTCCAGCCTCACAAAAAAAATCCTCACTCCCTGGTTAAAACAAAAAACTCTTCGGGAAAGCCTGGCAGTGCTTACTCCTATTCCCCTGATGCTTTTTGGCTTCCTGGTCATTTTTCCTCAGGCCTTTGAGTTCAATTCTTCTTGGCAAAATTATTGTCAAAAAAATTCCCTCACTTATCCTTATCAAGCCGTTGAGTTTCTGAAAGCCCAGCCAGAAAAAGGCCATCTTTTCAACCGCTATGAGTGGGGTGGTTTCCTTATTTGGCAGCTACCGGAATATAAAATCTTTGTTGATGGCCGAATGCCGGCTTGGCCCACACCCTCAGGTAAAAGTCCCTATACTATTTATTTAGAAACGCTCCAAACCCAACCCGGCTGGCAAGAAACTTTAGATGAATATAAAATTGAATGGTTACTGATTAGTCCCGGCACCTTCATGGACCTTAAACTCAAGCCCAAGTCAGAAGAATTCGGTTGGCAAGAAGCCTATCGTGATGCCGTCGCGGTAATTTACCAAAGAAAATGAGAGTTTTTATTGCCTTAGAATTACCCAAGGAAGTTAAAGCTGAAATCAGTAAAATCCAGCAGGATTTAAAAAAGGCTGGGGTCCAAGCGCGTTGGGTCCAGTCCACCATCGTCCATCTGACCCTTGTTTTTCTTGGCTCGATTACGCCCGATAAAGTTAAGCCCATTGAGGAGATTATTAGCGAAGCCACTGGCCAGATTGGCCCAATCGAACTTCATCTGAATAAAACCGGTTGCTTTCCTGACCCAACCAAGGCAAGGATTATCCATCTCGAATTAGGCGGTGAATTAGACAAACTTAACCTCCTGGTCGCAAAAATAAGAAAAGGGTTAAAAAAACAAAAAATTTGGTTTGACGAGAAACCCTTCCATCCCCACCTTACCCTAGGGAGAATCAGAAAAAGAAGAAACCTCACCAGCGCCATCAAGGGAGTAAAAGTAAAAAAGAGCGAGTTTATCGCTAATAAAATTAGCCTCTATAAAAGTACTCTCACGACTACAGGTCCGGTCTATTCTGAACTCAAACAGATATCCTTAACCTAGAGGCTATTTTAGCCTCCCTTGACATACTATAGGATTTATGCTATACTTTGCCCAGTTGTTAGAATTGCCCTTTGAAATCTAAAGATAGAGAGGCAAACAGCCAGAAAAGAAAAGTTAGCCTGCCAGCGATTATAGGCCGCGTGGATAGGCGGCTTTTTTGCTTTTTGGCAATGTTTGCCAAACCTTGGTTCTCCAAGTTCCTCCTTCAAGTGGCCAAGCCTGGCTTGGCAATAAGAATAATTTTGTTGTCAGCCCGGGCTTCGGCCACGAAAATATAGAAGGGGAAAAAGAAATGAGAGACATAATAATAGTTGCCCTTTTGGTAGTAGGCATGTTGTTCGTCGTTCCGCTTTGTGTCGCGATACCGGCCCTGGTTCCCGGGCCAGCCGGGCAGGCATTGGAAACTGCCGTCGCGCAGTTGCCGACGCCAACCCCTACGTCTGTTCCGCCCATTTCGGCAGACTATGGATGCACCAATCCTGAGGACCTGAACCGATTCCCGCCAGGGGACCAAGTTCGGGTAATAA
>Ga0315289_10006489_pt1 | contig 17185 bp, 18 predicted proteins | sample YL17G11_40_MG_FD_203452 | JGI IMG/M metagenome (GOLD analysis project Ga0315289, IMG submission 203452) | Sediment microbial communities from Yellowstone Lake, YNP, Wyoming, USA - YL17G11_40 | ecosystem: Environmental > Aquatic > Freshwater > Lake > Sediment | place: USA: Wyoming | collected... | reverse complement strand
TCCCGCCGAGCACCGCCACACTGCGGGCATCCGGTGTGATCGCAACGGTGCGGATGATGTCGGCGGCAACCAGGAACTCCAGGCCCAGCAGGATCGAGCGGCCGAGCTGCTCACGGAACTGCCGGTATGCGCCGCCGGTCCTGTGCCGCAGCTGTGGCACCACGCCGGCGGCGGCGATCAGCGCACCGAGTGGGATCACGGCGACGCCGATCGCGTCGATTGTCTTTCCGGTCGTCTCGATGATCTCGACGAAGCTCATCGACGAATTCTAGGTTCGCCAGGGCGGGTAGCACCGCACTTCACTCGGTCCGGGCCAGGACCTCGCGCACGAGTTCCAGGCCGGTGTCCGGATGAAGGAACGCAAACCGAGCACTTCGTCGGGCTGCCGGGGTCCCTCGCGGATCAACCCGTCGAGGCGCTCGTGCAACTCGTCGGCCGACAGCACGCCCTTGTCGAGGGGCACGGGGTTCATCCGCAGCCGGTTTTCGGCGTAGGCCAGCACGCTGCGCACCATCTGCTCCGTGGTTTCGTCGACTTCGTGCATGGCTACCCCACTCCTTTGGCGATCTTGACCGCCGCGGCCTCGTCTGAGCAGACGATTTCACGGCCGCAGCGTGGCTACCGCGGCCCGGTTGGTTTCAAAGATGTTGTGCCCCTGCAGCACGTGCATGCGTTCGAGGTTGGCCCGCAACTGCGGGCGTACCCGGGAATAGGCGAAGGTGATGCCATTGCCCTGCAGCCACTGCAACTCCTTGGCGAGCGCCTCGGCCCCGGTGACGTCGACGTCGGTCACGCCCTCCATGTCGAGGACGAACGCCGACACCGGATTCGGGGCCTGGCGCACCGCTTGACGGAGCGCGGTGCTGAGGGTGGCGGCGTTGCCGAAGAAGATGGGAGCGGCGAACCGCATCACGATCACTCCGGGCACGGTCTCACCGCTTCCGTCGTCCGACACCGTCAGCGACACGTGCGGGTCGTCGGATCCCTGAAGTACGTCCACCGCCGGACGGGCGGCCTTGCGCAGCAGGTTGATCAGCGACAGCACGAACGCCAACACGATTCCGGCCAGCGGCCCGATCAGCAGCACGCCGGCGAAACAGGTTGCTGCGACCGCGAACTCGAAACGCGACAGCCCCCAGAGGTGGCGTAATTCGCCGATCCCGATCAGCTTGGCCACCGATACCCCGACGATCGCGCCGATGGCAGGGGAGGGGATGTCGGCCAGCAGGTCGGCGCCGAACAGCAACAGCAGCAGCGCACCGCCGGCCATCACCAGCAGCGGCAACTGGGTGCGCGAACCGGACTGGTCCATGGCCGCCGCTCGCGACGTCGAGGAGCCGATGGTGAACCCCGACGACAGACCCGAGGCGACGTTGGCCGCGCCGAAGGCCAGCAGGTCGCGGTTGGGCGAGGTGGCGTAGCCGTACTTGTCGGAGAAGGAGCGGGCCAGCAGCAGGCCCTCGCCGACGGTGACGGTGGTGATGGCCAGGGCCGGCAGGATCACTGCCACCCACTGGTGCCAGTCCAGGTGTGGGAACGCCAGCACCGGCGGCCCGGACGGCACTGACCCCAACACCGAAACGCCCCGGCTGGTCAGATGCATCAGCGTCGAGGCGACGGTGGCGGCCACCAGGACGATCAGCGCCCAGGGCACGGTCGGCAGGCGCCGGCGGGCCGGCACCATGACGCCGACCACGGCCAGGCTCAGGCCCAGTGACCACCAGTGCACCGCGCCAAGCTTGGTGATCAGTTGCACCAGCCGCTCGAAGAACTCCGCGCCGGTGTCCACCTTGATGCCCATCATCTTGGCGATCTGGCTGAGCAGGATGTCGGTGGCCAGGCCGCCCACGAATCCGATGAGGATCGGTTTGGAGAGGAAGTCGGCGAGGAATCCGAGCCGGAACACCGCGCAACCCAGGAACAGCAGGCCGCCGACGAACGCCTGTGCGGCGGCCATCGCAACGTACTGTCCGGTGCCGGCGACCGCCAACCCGGACAACGCCGAGCCGACCAGTGCCGCCGCCGCCGCGTCGGGGGCGGCCACCAGGTGCCGCGACGACGCCAGCAGTGCGAACGCCACCGACGGCAACACCAGTGCGTAAAGGCCGGCGGCGGGCGGCAGCCCGGCGATCTGGGCATAGCCGATGTTCAGCGGCAGCGCGATGGCCAGCAGCGTGATCCCGGCAAGCACCTCGGTGCCGAGATTGTGGCGGGTCAGCCCGGGCAGTAGCGAATGCATCGGCGCCCATCATGGCGCAATTCCGGTCGGCGGGGAACAATTCACGGAATGGACCACAAAGCCGCGACGCTCGCGATCGAGACCGCCAACGTCAATCACAGTAATTCGTTGCCATTCGACGACACCCGCGACTTCGACGACGCCGACCGCGGCTTCCTCGGTGCACTGGAACCCTGCGTGATCACGGCGGCCGACGGCCGGGTGGTGTGGGACAACGGCGCCTACGCTTTCCTGAGTGGTGACGCGCCGTCGTCGGTGCATCCCAGTCTGTGGCGCCAGTCGCAACTGGCCGCCAAGCAGGGCCTTTATGAGGTGGTCGAAGGGATCTATCAGGCCCGCGGCCTGGACCTGTCCAACATCACCTTCGTCGAAGGCGACACCGGCGTCATCGTCATCGACCCGTTGATCAGCACCGAGACCGCCGCCGCCGCGCTGGCGCTGTACCGGACCCATCGCGGCGAGCGACCCGTCGTCGCCGTGATCTACACCCACAGCCACGTCGACCACTTCGGCGGGGTGCTCGGCGTGACCACCCAGGCCGATGTCGATGCCGGCCGGGTCGCGGTGCTGGCGCCGGAGGGCTTCATCGGCCACGCGGTACAGGAGAACATCTACGCCGGAACCGCGATGACCCGCCGGGCTACCTACATGTACGGAACCCTGCTGGACCGCGGGGCGCAGGGTCAGGTGGGTTGCGGTCTCGGGCAGGCGCCGTCGACCGGCGAGGTCGGCATCATCGTGCCGACCGTCGACATCACCACCACCGGTGAGACCCACACCCTCGATGGTGTGGAGATCGAGTTCCAGATGGCGCCGGGAACCGAGGCGCCGGCTGAGATGCACTTCTACTTTCCGCAGTTCCGCGCCTTGTGTATGGCTGAGAACGCCACCCACAACCTGCACAATCTGCTGACCCTGCGCGGCGCCCTGGTGCGCGACCCGCACGCGTGGTCGGGTTATCTGACCGAGGCCATCGACGCCTTCGCCGATCGCGCCGACGTGGTGTTCGCCTCGCACCACTGGCCAACCTGGGGCCGCGACCGCATCGTGGAATACCTGTCGCTGCAACGGGATTTGTACGCCTACCTGCACGACCAGACGCTGCGGCAACTCAACCAGGGCTATACCGGTATCGAGATCGCCGAGAACTTCGCGATGCCGCCCGCGCTGGAGAAGGCCTGGCACGCTCACGGCTACTACGGATCGGTGAGCCACAACGTCAAAGCGGTGTACCAGCGCTATATGGGCTGGTTCGATGGCAATCCGGGCCGACTGTGGCAGCATCCGCCGGAGGCGGCCGGTCCGCGCTATGTGGCCGCGATGGGCGGCATCGACCGGGTGGTGGAGATCGCCCGGGAGGCTTTTGAGTCCGGCGACTTCCGCTGGGCGGCAACACTGTTGGACCACGCCGTCTTCACCGACCAGAACCACGCCGGCGCCCGGGAATTGTACGCCGACACCCTGGAGCAGTTGGGCTACGGCGCGGAATGCGCGACCTGGCGCAACTTCTTCCTCAGCGGCGCCACCGAGTTGCGTGACGGGAAATTCGGAACCCCGGTCGGCGGCAACACCGCGGCGGTGCTGACCCAGCTCACCCCGGAGCAGATGTTCGACATCCTGGCGATCTCGGTCAACGGGCCGCGCGCCTGGGATCTGAGCCTGGCTCTCGACGTGACGTTCGCCGACCTGGGCACCAACTACCGGCTCACGTTGGCCAACGGTGTCCTGGTGTACCGCAAGCGCCCGGCCGACCCGGAGTCCGCGACCGCGACGGTGACGCTGGCCGGCAAGATGCGGTTGCTGGCCGCGGCGGCCGGCGATTTCACCTCTCCGGGCCTTGGGATCAGCGGTGACGCGGGTGCGCTGCAGGCCCTGATGGGTGTTCTCGACAAGCCGGACCCGGATTTCAGCATCATCACGCCCTGACGGTGCGCCCGGTCAAGGAAACCCTCCGTCGGCGTGCAGGATCGAACCGGTGGTGAAACTGGACGCGTCCGACATCAGGAACAGCGCCGCACCGACGATCTCAGCCGGATCGCCCGCGCGCTGCAACGCGTAGCCGGCGAAGGGGTTGGCTTCTGCACCGAGGCCCCATGCCTTGCTGATATCGGTCAGGAACGGCCCCGGCATCAACGTGTTCACCCGCACGGTGGGGCCGTAGGCCTTGGCCAGTCCCTCGGTGAGCGCGTTGAGACCGGCCTTCGCCGCGGCGTAGGGCAGATAGGACGGATGCGGTCGCAGCGACCCGTGCGTGCTGACGTTGATGATCACCCCACGGCCGGTGGCCACCATGCGTTCTGCGGCCAGCACAGACAACCGGAACGGGCCTTTGAGATTGAGGTTGACCACCGTGTCGAACAGCTTCTCGGTGACCTCGGTCAGCGACCCGTAGGTCGGCGACATTCCGGCGTTGTTGACCAGCACGTCGAGCTTGCCGAACCGCTCACAGGTGGCCTCGACAAGTCCTTCGAGCTCACCCCACCGCCCGACGTGCACGCCGTAAGGCATTGCAGTGCGGCCGGTTTCGGCCTCGATCTCCGCGGCCACGGCTACGCAGTTCTCGTACTTGCGGCTGGCGATCACCACGTCGGCGCCGCAGCGGGCGGCAGCGAAGGCCATTTCCCGGCCCAGACCACGGCTGCCCCCGGTGATCAGAACCACCCGGTCGGTGAGGTCGAACAGTCGATCCGCGTATGCACCGCTCATGGAAGGCCTTCCGTCGCGAACCTTTATGGTGGCACGCGTGCAGGTGTTGCTGATCAGGCATGCGCTGCCGCTGCGTACGCAGGCCGGCGAGGGTTCGGATCCCGAACTCGCCGAGGCGGGTTGGCAGCAGGCCCGGCGACTGCCCGACGCGCTGTCGCGGTTCCCGCTCAGCCGGCTGATCAGCAGCCCGCAGCGCCGGGCCGTTCAGACTGCGCAGCCGGTGGCGGCCGCGACTGGCCTGCCGGTCGACATCGACGAGCGGCTCGCCGAGTACGACCGCGGGCTGTCGCATTACATTCCCCTCGAACAGGTCCGCGCCGAGCGTCCCGACGACTGGGCGCGGATGGCAGCCGGGCAGCTCCCCGGCACGGTCGACGCCGGGGCCTTCCGCGAGCGGGTGTTGGAGGCGTTGCGCGACGTCGTCGCCGCCGCCGGCCACACCGACACCGTCGCGGTGTTCAGCCACGGCGGGGTGATCAACGTGGTGTTGCACGAGGTGCTCGGGACGGCGAAACCGTTGTCGTTCCCGATCGACTACGCATCGGTGACGCCGCTGCGCTACTCCCGCACGGGGAACTTCACCGTGGGCGGCGTCAACGGCATCGAGCATGTGTGGGACCTGCTGCCCCACCGCCTGCGCTGACTACCGCTTGAGCGCGACCTGAAGATTCTTCTTCGCCGCCCGGCGCAACTGGAACATTCGCGCGGCGCTCACCAACGCGGTGATCAGGCCACCACACACCGCGGCAAGCAGGATCGCAACGCCCAGAGGCAGATTCCAATGCCAGCTCAGGAAGGTGAACGGCGTCGAGGCGGTGTTCTGCGTGATGAAGATCAGCAGCACGATCAGGATCAGGAACCCGAGGATCAGCGACGACCACAGCGCGCCCGCCCGGGTGAACTTGACGTCCTGGACGTGATCGGCAGCAGGACTGCCGTGCTTCGGGTCGGCCACCACCGGCGGCAACGGCTTGGGGGCCGGCTCGCCCGGCGCGACATTCGGTTCCTTGCTCATCAGGTCATCTTCGCCTGTCGTAGCCGGGAAGGAAACCACCAAACCGGCAACGGGACGGTAACGGAGCACCCTCAACGGTTAGGGTCGATTCAAACAGGGTGAAAGGACGTCGAGTGAAATCGTCCCTACGCTGGATCTTCGTCGTCGCACTGGCCGCCTTGGGCCCGGCGGTTGGCGGCTGCGGCAGTTCCAATCCGCTGGGCGGCGGTGCGGTTTCCGGCGATCTGAAGTCGGTGGTGGTCGGAGCCGCGGACTTCCCGGAGTCGAAGATCATCGCCGAGATCTACGCCCAGGCCCTGGAGGCCAACGGATTCACCATCGTGCGGCAGTTCGGCATCGGCAGCCGGGAGACCTACATCCCCGCACTGCGCGACCATTCCATCGATCTGATCCCCGAGTACACGGGGAATCTGCTGCAGTACTTCGATCCGAAAAGCACGGTCACCCGACCCGCTGACGTCGAGTTGGCGCTCTACCGGGCGCTGCCCGGGGATCTCTCCATCCTGAACCCGGCTTCGGCCAACGACTCCGACACCGTGACCGTCACCGAGGCCACCGCGCGGAAGTGGAACCTCAAGAGCATCGCCGACCTGGCGCCGCACTCGGCCGAGGTGAAGTTCGGCGCCCCGTCGGAGTTCCTCAACCGCGCCCAGGGCCTGCCCGGACTGAAGGCCAAGTACGGACTGGACATCAAGGGAGACGATTTCGTCGCCATCAGTGATGGCGGCGGCCCGGCGACGGTCAAGGCGCTGTCGGGCGGAACAGTCACCGCGGCAAACATTTTCAGCACCTCCCCGGCCATCCCGCAGAACAAGTTCGTCGTACTCGAGGACCCCAAGAACAACTTCCTGCCCGGCAACGTGGTGCCGCTGGTGAGCTCGCAGAAGAAGTCCGACGAACTCAAGAAGGTGCTCGACGCGGTGTCGGCGAGGCTCACCACGAAGGGGCTGACCGAACTCAACGCCTCGGTCTCCGGCAATTCCGGGATCGACCCCGACGAGGCGGCCCGGCAATGGGTGGCGGAGAACGCCTTTGACACCCCGATCGGGAAATAGATGATCACCTTCACCGGGGTCACCAAGCGGTACCCGGACGGCACCGTCGCGGTCGACGGCCTCTCTCTCGAAGTTCCCGACGGACACCTGACCGTGTTCGTGGGTCCGTCCGGCTGCGGCAAGACCACCTCGATGCGGATGATCAACCGGATGGTCGAGCCGACCTCCGGAGCGGTCACCGTGGATGGACGCGACGTGGCAGGCGTGGACCCGGTCAAGCTGCGCCTCGGCATCGGATACGTGATCCAGAGCGGCGGGCTGATGCCGCATCAGCGGGTGATCGACAACGTCGCATGCGTGCCGGTGCTCAAAGGGCAGTCCCGCCGGGCGGCCAGGCGGGCGGCCTACGAGGTGCTGGAACGCGTGGGGCTGGATCCCAAACTGGGCGAGCGCTATCCCGCGCAACTCTCCGGGGGTCAGCAGCAGCGCGTCGGGGTGGCCCGCGCGCTGGCCGCCGACCCGCCGATCCTGCTGATGGACGAACCGTTCTCCGCGGTCGACCCGGTGGTCCGCGAGGAGCTGCAGACCGAGATGCTGCGGCTGCAGAGCGAATTGCACAAGACCATCGTGTTCGTCACCCACGACATCGACGAGGCGGTCAAACTCGGGGACGCGGTCGCGGTGTTCGGCGTCGGCGGAACGCTGCAGCAATACGACCCGCCGTCGCGGCTGCTGTCCAACCCGGCCAACGACTTCGTCGCCGAGTTCATCGGCACCGACCGCGGCTACCGGATTCTGCAGTTCTTCAGCGCGTCGACCATTGAGCTGCAACCGGTTCCGACGGTCACCGAGGATGAGATCAACGGGTTGGTGCTGGCGCACGACGAGTGGCGGCTGGTCACCCGGGGCGACGGCACACCGTTCGGCTGGATCGACGCCGACGGCGTCGAGAGGTACGCCGACGGAAGCGGTCTCTACGACAGCGTGACGGCCGGCGGCACGCTGTTCCACCCCGACGGCACCCTGCGATCGGCACTGGACGCGGCGCTGTCCTCACCGTCGGGTATCGGTGTGGCCGTTGACGACAGCGGCGCGGTGGTGGGTGGGACCGCCGCCGACGATGTCATCGACGCACTGGACACCCAGCGCGCACTGGACAACCAACGGCAGCCGCCGGAGACGGACTGATCCGTCGTGCGCTACCTGCTCAACCATCTCGACACCGCCTGGGCGCTGACGCTCATCCACCTCAGGCTCTCGTTGATCCCGGTGCTGCTGGGCCTGCTGATCGCGGTGCCTCTCGGAGCACTGGTGTGGCGCCACACCGCGCTACGCCGGCTGACCACCGTCGCCGCCGGCATCATCTTCACGATCCCGTCGCTGGCGCTGTTCGTTGTGCTGCCGCTGATCATCCCCACCCGGATCCTCGATGAAACCAACGTGATCGTCGCGCTCACGCTCTACACCACCGCCCTGCTGGTGCGCGCGGTACCCGAGGCCCTCGACGCGGTCCCGGCAGCCGTGCGTGACGCCGCCGCTGCCGTCGGCTACACGCGCATCGGTCAGCTGCTGAAAGTGGAACTGCCGCTGTCGGTTCCGGTGCTCACCGCGGGACTTCGCGTGGTTGCCGTCACCAATGTCTCGATGGTGGCTGTCGGTTCGGTGATCGGGATCGGCGGTCTGGGAACCTGGTTCACCGAGGGTTATCAGGCCGACAAGAGCGACCAGATCGTCGCGGGCATCATCGCGATCTTCGTGCTGGCGATCATCGTCGACATCCTCATCCTGCTGGCCGGCCGGCTCCTCACACCCTGGGCCCGCACGCGCACCACCTCGCGCACCGGTCCGCGGATCCTCCGGCGGGCGAAGGCGGCGGCATGAGCTTTGTGCAGGAGGCGCTGACCTACATCTTCACCGCCGAGAACTGGGCAGGTCGGGCCGGCCTGGGCACCCGGATCCTGGAGCACCTGCAGTACACCGGGGTGGCCGTCGCGGTGTCGGCGCTGATCGCGATTCCGATCGGGCTGATCATCGGCCACACCGGTCGCGGCTCCTTCCTGGTGGTCACCGCCGTCAACGGGCTTCGCGCGCTGCCCACACTCGGTGTGCTGCTGCTCGCGGTGCTGCTCTGGGGCCTGGGTCTGCTACCGCCCACGATCGCCCTGACGCTGCTGGGCGTGCCGCCACTGCTGGCCGGTACCTACGCCGGGATAGCCAACGTGGACCCGAAGGTGGTCGACGCCGCCCGGTCGATGGGCATGACCGAGCGCCGGGTGCTGACCCGGGTGGAGGTGCCTAACGCGCTGCCGCTGATCCTCGGCGGTCTACGCACCGCCACTCTTCAGATCGTGGCGACGGCGACCGTGGCGGCGTACGCCAGCCTGGGCGGGCTGGGCCGCTACCTGATCGACGGAATCAAGGTGCGCCAGTTCTACCTGGCCCTGGTGGGGGCACTGATGGTGACCGTGCTGGCGTTGGTGCTCGACGGGTTGCTGGCCATGGTGGTGTGGGCGTCGGTGCCCGGAACCGGCAGGTTTCGCCGGCGGTTGCCCCAGCCACTGCTCGACGACGCGGCACTCCTGGAGTCCCGGCCCCGTCGCCGGAGTCCGGACTACAGCAGCGGAAGTGCGTCCCCTACGGTAGAGGGATGGTGAGCGCAGCCGAGGGTGCCGGTGAGAAGCTGTGGCCGGCCATTCTGACCTGGCGTTCCCGTGACGCTCGGCGGCTCGAGTCGACCCGGGTTCAGCTGTCCGGCAAGAGGGTCAGAGCCCACGGCCGGATCGTCGCCGCGGCCTCGGGGGACAATCCGGCGTTCAGTGCCTCCTATGACCTGGTGACCGATGACAGCGGAGCCACCAAGCGGCTGTCGCTCAATGTCAGCCTCGCCGAGCGCAGCCGGCAACTGTCGATCGCTCGCGACGAAGAGAACATGTGGCTGATCACTGATCACGAAGGTGAGTCGCGGGAGGACTTCGGTGGCGCGCTGGACGTCGATATGGTGCTCAGCCCGTTCTTCAACGCCCTGCCGATCCGGCGGACCGGCCTGCACCTGAACGCGGACTCGGTGACGCTGCCGGTGGTCTACGTGTATCTGCCCGAGTTGAGGATCACCTCGGCCACCATCAGTTATCGCAGCCCGGGGACGGGCGGTGCCATCGATTTGCACTCGCCGGTCGCCGAGACCACCGTCATCGTCGACGACGAGGGATTCATCGTCGACTATCCGGGCCTGGCAGAGCGGATCTGATCACCGCGCCGGAGCGGCCAGCGGCGGCCAGCTCTTCGCGCCAGTTCTCCCCACCCAGCACGATCGTGACGATGTCGGGCCTGGAAAAGCTTTCGAACCGGACCCTCGCGGCGTGGCCGGACTCGACCAGTTCGGCCAGCGACCCCTTCTCGGCCAGCGACTGCCGGGCGTGGTGCAGCAACTCCAGGGCATGGTCGAGGGTCGGGATGAGCTGATCGGCGTTGGCCTCGCACATCCCGCGCACCAGATCCGGTGTGGTGCTGGCGACCCGGGTGCCGTCCCGGAACGACCCTGCCGCCAGCGCGAACGCCAGCGGCACCTCCCCGGCGGTGGCGGCCAGCGCTTCGGCGAACAGGTGTGGCAGATGCGAGATGCTGGCCGCGGCGGCGTCGTGCTCGTCGGACTTGGCCGGCACCACAATCCCGCCGCAGTCCAGCGCCAGGTGCATCACCTGCGACCAGATCGCGGCGTCGACGTGTTCGTCGGCGCTGAGCACCCACGGAGCCCCGGTGAACAGCCCGGCGTGCCCGGCCGGCCAGCCCGAGCGCGCGGTGCCGGCCATCGGATGCCCGCCCACGTAGCGATCGAGCAGCCCGGCCGCGCGGACCTCGTCGAGCACCGCGCCCTTGACGCTGATGACATCGGTGAGGGGGCAGTCCGCGGCGAGTTGCCTGATGTGTCCGAGCAGCTGTCTCACAGCCGGCATCGGGACGGCCAGCACGATCAGCGCCTGCCGCTCCGAGGCCCACGTCAGCGCCTCGGTCAGTTCGGTGGTCGCGGAGAAGCCGCCCGAGGTGGCGGCCCGGGTGCCCTCGTAGGAACGGTTGTAGCCGAACGCCTCCCGCCCCGCGGCGGCAGCCGCGCGCAACAGCGACCCGCCGATCAGCCCCAGCCCCAGCACGCACACCGGTGTCTTCGTCACGCATTCCAGGTTGGCACATCCTCGGCCGGAGGGCGGACGTGCGCTGGTCAATCGGGCTGCCCAGCGACTAGCGTATGCGGCCATGGCAGCACAGCGGGCAGAGCGGGGACAAGGGCCGGGGGGGTCCGAGCCGGGCCCTGCGGACGCCCCGTACGGGTTCGCTGTGGCCGTGGTCCGGGAGGGCGCGACGTGGCGATGCTCACCGATGCAGGACACCGCGTTGACCAGCTTGGCGACCGCCGAGACCGAGTTGCGGGAATTGCGGAGCGCCGGGGCGGTATTCGGCCTGCTCGACATCGACGACGAGTTCTTCCTGATCGTGCGGCCGGCGCCCTCGGGGACCCGGCTGCTGCTCTCCGATGCCACCGCTGCACTGGACTACGACATCGCGGCCGAGGCGCTGGAGAAACTGGACGCCGACATCGTCGCGGAGGACCTCGACGACAGGGACCCTTTTGAGGAGGGCGATCTCGGTGTGCTGGCCGACATCGGTCTTCCCGACGCGGTACTGAGTGTGATCCTGGCCGAGACTGACCTCTACGCCGACGAGCAGATCGGCCGCATCGCCCGCGAGATGGGCTTCGCCGACGAGTTGTCGGCCGTGCTCGACCGTCTCGATCGGTGAGCGCCCGCGCCGCCGACGATGCCGCGGCCACAGCAAGCGACGAGGCACTGATCCGCGCGGCGATCGCCGCTGCGCGCGAGGCCGGGCCCGACGACGTGCCCATCGGAGCGGTGGTGTTCGGCGCCGACGGCGTGGAGTTGGCCCGCGCCGCCAATGCCCGCGAGGCGCTGGGTGATCCGACCGCGCACGCCGAGATGCTGGCATTGCGGGCTGCGGCCCGCGTGCTCGGCGACGGCTGGCGCTTGGAGGGCACCACCCTGGCGGTGACGGTCGAGCCGTGCACAATGTGTGCGGGCGCATTGGTGATGGCCCGGGTCGCGCGGGTGGTGTTCGGGGCGTGGGAACCCAAGTCCGGTGCAGTGGGCTCGCTGTGGGACGTCGTGCGCGACCGGCGCCTGACTCACCGGCCGCAGGTCCGCGGTGGTGCTCTGGCCGCCGAGTGCGCGGCGCTGCTGGAGGGCTTCTTCGCCACGCACCGCGATTTGGGCTAGTCGGGCGCGAACCGTAAGATTTGCGCCGGTGGCGTGTCCGAGCGGCCTAAGGAGCACGCCTCGAAAGCGTGTGACGGGTAACCCCCGTCCGAGGGTTCAAATCCCTCCGCCACCGCCAAAGCCTGTCGGTCGAAGCGCCTTCCGGTAGGACGCCGGGCCGCAACCGAACCAGCGGTGACACGACCGCGTGAGCACGCTCTGCTCGGCGTAGCCCAATTCTCGGGCCAGATGCGACAGCGTGATCCGGGTGTCGCGAAGGTAGCGTTCGGCCCGCTCGCGGCGGACCTCGTCGACGATGGCAGCGAAGGTGGTGTCGTCCGCCGTGAGCCGCCGTTGCAGCGCCTTGGGATGCAGGTTCAACTGCTCGGCGATGAGGTCGAGGGCGACCCTGCCGCTGGGCAGCAGCTGGTGCACCAGCGTACGCACCGAGGCGACGGTGCGCGGTTCGGCGGTGGTGATGCTGGCGAGGTACTGCACGACGGCTTCGTGGGCGAGCTCGTCGGGGTTTAACGGACACTCCAGGTCTGTCGATCGGATCGTGAAACCCATTGCACGGTCGGCGAATCGCGGACTGCAGCCGAAATAAGCGCGATAGTCCGCGACAGCGGTCTGCGGCTCGTGGGGCAGGTGAACCGACAGTGGGCAGAACTGGTTGCCGAGCAGGAAACGCAGCACTCGCAGCGTGACGCCCAGTGACAGTTCGACGACCTGCGGGCTCGTTGGCACGTCGGGGTCCAATACCTGGTACTCGATGAACGAGCGCTGCGGATCGGCCAGTGGCGTCACCCGCAATCCCAGCCCGGGACTGTAGGCCGCCAGGAAATTCTCGAAGATGCGCAACGCGTCGGCTACGGTCGCTGAGGTCCGGGCGGCCACGCCTACCGGACCGAGGATCTCGATGCCCTGCAGACGTGCCAACCGGCGGCCGAAGTCGCGGGTTCCGGTCGAAGTCGCCGCGTTCTCGATGGCGGCGACGACGCGCGTCAGGGGAACGAAGACGTCGTTGCGCCCGGCCACGGCGGGGTCGATGCCGGCCCCCCGGAGCAGAGCTATCGGGTCGCCGCCGAGTTCGCTCACGAGTCGGGGATAGTTCGACAGCGACGTCGCGCGCACCACCGACATGTCTCCAAATGTGAAATTGTTGTCACCGAATTGTCAAGGCTCCACGCAGTATCGCTCAGCTATCGTGGTGGCCAACCCAAGCCGACCTCGAGGAGACTCGTCATGGCCGAAGATCCCGCACTCGTCGTCCTCGCCGCCTACCAGGACCTCGATGCCGCCAAACGTGATTTCGACGCCCTGACCGCGCAGGTGGCCGCCAAGCAGTTCGCCATGCGCGGCGCGGTGCTGGTGTCCAAGGACGCCGACGGCAATGCCAACCTGGTCGACACCGGCAATCACCTGGGCCGGCGCGGGGCGAGCTGGGGAGCGGGCGTCGGCCTGGCGGTCGGCCTCTTCGCGCCGACTCTGCTGGCCGCTGTCGCGGTGGGAACCGCCGCCGGCGCGGTGGCCGGAAAATTCGCCGATCACCGGCTCAAGTCCGGGCTGGAGGACAAGATCGGGCAGGCGCTGGCCGCCGGCATAGCCGAACTCGGCAGTGAGCACACCGCGCCGCACTTCGCCGCAGCCTGGGCGCACGCGAACAACGCACCGTTCCAGTGGGGCAAGCAGATGGCCAGCCACCTCGGCGGCACCCGCAATCCGATGGTGATCTCGTGGCCGGCGCGCATCAAGTCGGACCCGACTCCGCGCACCCAGTTCACCCACTGCATCGACGTCGCGCCGACGATGCTGGAGGTCATCGGACTGCCGGTGCCGCGCAGCGTTGACGGCATCGAGCAGGAGCCGATGGACGGCACCAGCTTCGCCCACACCTTCGACGACCCACGGGCCGAAGAACGTCACACCGTGCAGTACTTCGAGATGTTCGGCAGCCGCGCCATCTACAAGGACGGCTGGTGGGCGTGCGCACGGCTGGACAAGGCGCCGTGGGACTTTTCCCCGCAGACCATCGCGCGGTTCGCCCCCGGTGTCTACGACCCGGACAAGGACGTCTGGGAGTTGTACTACCTGCCCGATGACTTCTCCCAGGCTCGTGACCTCGCCGCCGAGAACCCCGACAAGCTCGCCGAACTGAAGGAACTGTTCTGGAGTGAGGCTGAACGCAACCGGGTGCTGCCGCTGCTCGGCGGTATGTCGGTGTTCTTCGGGCGTACGAAGACAAGGCGCCCTACGCGTTCACCGGAACGGTCAAGCAGGTCGTGTTCGATCTTGCACCGGTCGATTATGAAGCGCAGAAAGCCCTCCATGAGCACGCGGCTGTCCAGGCCGTCGGGCAGGGCGCCGCGGGCTGAGGTCTGCGGCGGAGGAAAGGAGTGCGGGTGTTGGACAGAGGGCGGCATGCGAGTGCCGGCTGCGCGGCGATGCTGCTGCTCGGCGCGAGCCTGACTTTCTCTGCCGCCCCCGCGGCCGCGTCGGTGTGCGGCTCGGTGGGCGGCGCGCACGTCGACGTCAGTGGGTGCTCCGATCCGTTGTCGGAGCTGAACGATGTCTACCCGCCCCCGCCGCCACCTCCGCCGGACGCCGCGCCGCCACCCCCGCCGGCCTACGTGCCGCCGCCACCTCCGCCCGATGTCGACGTGTGCGCCAGCGCCGGGAAGCGGGTCACCGTGAGCGGCTGCGTCTAGTTCGGGTGTCCTGCAAAGCGAGGTCTTTGTCTTGAACTGTCAAGACTTCGAAGCCGCGTGTCCGCAATCGTGGTGTCCATGACCCGAACGATTGAGACCCGTGCCGTCGTCGCCGCAACCTCGCAGTGGGCGCTGGGCTGAGGTGGCGATGCCCTCGGGGTGTGACCCGTGCCCCAGCCGCGCCGGCGTGAGGTCAACACGTCAGCCACCGCCCGCCGTGTACCCCTACGAACCCGGAGATCCGAGATGAGTGAAAACGGTGTTGCCTTCGAACGGCGAGGCGCCGTCGCGATCGTTACGATCGACGACGAACCCTACAACCGCATGTCCTTCGCCTTCATGGACACGCTGGAGCCACTCGTTGGCGAGATCGCCACCGACGATGGTATCCGCGCAGTCGTGATCACCGCTGCGGGGGATCAGAACTTCTCGGTCGGCATGAATCTCAAAGAACTCATTGGCGCGCTGGGTGACCGGAGCAGGGTCGATCACATCCTCGACCAGCGGCTGCGAGTCCTGTCGGCCATTGAGAACATGAGTAAACCCTGGATCGCAACACTTTTCGGCAATTGCCTTGGAGGGGGACTGGAGTTGCCGCTGGCCTGCCATTTCCGCCTGGCCGCTCAGGACGGCGCAAACATTGGACTGCCGGAACTTCACCTGGGGACCGTTCCGGCCTGGGGCGGCAGCGCAAGACTGGTGCGTTGCATCGGCCGCGACCGGGCAATCGACATGATTCTCCGGGCACGGACGGTATCGGGCCCGGAGGCGCTGAACTTGGGATTGGTCAACGAGGTCTGGCCCAACCCCGAACTCAAGGACCGCGCAATCGCCTTAGCCGCCGAACTGGCCGCCCAGCCCGCAGCCGCCATGGCAGCAATGCTGCGATGCCTGGTCACCTCTCCGGAGAAATCGCTCCAGGAGTCCTTGTCAGACGAGAGGGCGGCGTTCCACGCAACGCTCGGCCGACCCGACATGGTCGAAGGCATCGCTGCATTCATGGAAAAACGGGCGCCGATCTTCAACCGCGCCCATCAGGACTGATCTTTTCGGCAGTCGCGCTGTTCCACCCTGCATCGTCGTCGCATTGACGTGTGACTCGCCTCGCAGCTATGGTTCATCGCGAACTCAGCAAAATCTCAGGGATTAACGGGGACGGGGGCTGTCGATGTCGGTTGCCAAGCGCGGCGCTCGCTCAGGGGTCGCGGCGCTCGCGCTCGGATTGTCGCTGGCCGGACCGCACACCGTCGGGACCGCCGCGGCCGAGCCCGCCGAGAACGGCTCCCCGTCGGTGGCCAGCCCGCAACCGGGGCCGGCGCGCGACACCCCGGCCCGAGTGCGGCCCTCCCGGCCTGCGCCGAAAGGCGATTCTGACGCCGGAATAGTCCATCGCGGACGGGGGACCGCCGAGCCGGCGGCCACCACCGGTTCGGCTGAACCGACGACTGCGCCGAGCGCCGATCCACGGCCCGTCCGCCGCGCTGCCGGTCACCGCACCTGGCAGGATCAGCCAGGCGATTCCGGAGCGGGAACGCAACCCAAGACTGCGCTGCCGGCTTCACCGTCAGCTAACCCGGTTCAGTCGAACAGCAGCACCACCTCACCCCTCGGCTCCGCGGTCCCGGCCTTCGGCCTCAGCGCGTCTCCTGCGCCTGCCGCCGCCGTCGCGGTCGCCACGGCGACGCCCCGTCCGGCGGACAGCGTTCCCAGCATCTTCACCACCCCACCGCCGGCCGTGGTCAAACCCATCGCGTCGATCGGCGTGGCGGTCACCAGTTTCTTCGACTCGGCCGCCAACTTCCTCTCCGGTCTGCCCGACGGTCCGATCACCGACTTCTTCGAGGGCGCCCTGCTGCTGGTGCGCCGCACCCTGTTCAACGCCTTCCCGGCCCTCAACGCCGGTCAGACCACCGGCACGGAAACGGTGAACCCCGCGTACTTCACCAAGGACGAACTGCAGGCCTACCTGCTCGACCTCGCCAAGCAGCAGTACGGCGACCTGTTCGGCCAGACCGTTCCGGTGTACGGCAACGCACCGTGGCCGGAGTACTACAAGACCGATGCGACGACGGGCGTCGTCTCCGACACCAACACCCAGGTGTCCGGTGTCGACGAGGCCGACTTCGTCGAGAACGACGGTCAGTACATGTACGTCGCGCACAACGGCCGGCTGTCGATCGTGCGGACCGATCTGTCGGTGGCCTCGGAATCGACCCTGTCGGGCAACGTGGTCGGCGAGTACCTGTCGGGTGACCGCC
>Ga0315289_10006487_pt1 | contig 17185 bp, 18 predicted proteins | sample YL17G11_40_MG_FD_203452 | JGI IMG/M metagenome (GOLD analysis project Ga0315289, IMG submission 203452) | Sediment microbial communities from Yellowstone Lake, YNP, Wyoming, USA - YL17G11_40 | ecosystem: Environmental > Aquatic > Freshwater > Lake > Sediment | place: USA: Wyoming | collected... | reverse complement strand
CACTAACTCCGTTGAATTCAACGCGAATGGGGTTTTTGGTATGGACACCTAGTCGACGGTTACGAGATCGCGCTTTGATTTCTCACCTTGTGTACACCATTCTGGTTTCAGCCTGGTAAAAACCCTTCTTGACAAACCAGGGGCAAATGATATAGGGTCATAACATTGATGAGACGAACATACTTCACGGTTGAAGTCGCCAAGGCTGCGGGGATTTCCCGAATGACTTTGATTCGGTGGTTGCGCGCTGGGAAGATTAGGCCACCGCAGCGCAACGCGCATGGGTACCGCATTTGGCGTAGGGAAGATATAAAAAGGGTGATCTCCTACAAGAAGGACCATTATCGGAAGCGCAAGACGTCCCCGCGCAAGAAGGCGGGTGGTATCAGGTCAAAGAAGAGCAAGCCGTAGGTTGAGTTGATTGAGCGGGAAGCTGAAGAGTTGGAGGCTCAACAGCTTCCCTAAGCAAGCCGAGCCGATGATACAGGCATCAGCTCAACCTGCCTTTCAACTTTGTATCACATTTCCTCCCGGCTCCCCAAGCCGGGAAGAAAGGCAGGTTCTCTATGGCAGGCCATTCCGGCCGTCCCAGGTTTCTTTCCAGCCTTTCTCTTATCCAGGCTGATTCCGAGAAGGCATTAGGCCTCTCGCGCGGGCCACTCGGTCACCGCTTGGCAGATCTGATCGCTCAGTATGGCCTCAAGGCCGTAAAGACCGCCGAGCGGCGGCTAGCTCTGGCGGCCAAGCTCCAGCAACTTCATCCCAAAACCCAGGTGATTAACGGTCAGCGGCTACCTGTGGGTCGCCAAAATTCCGTGCGGCCTAGGAATTGACGGTTAATTCTCCGCAGATCGGACCAAGGTCCGATTCCTGCCTGTGTGTCTGGTCAAGGCCACTAACTCCGTTGAATTCAACGCGAATGGGGTTTTTGGTATGGACAGGCGGGGATGGGAGGTAAGAAGCCATGAACCTGCGGGAACGGACGCTTGCCTACATGAAGTCCCGCCATCTGAGCCGCCGTGCCGTGGCTGAACTGGTGGATGTTAGGTGCTCGAACCTGTCAAAGTACCTCGACAGCCTCCCTGGGTGCAGCAAGGAAGTGATTGAGGCGGCGCTCGGGGCCTACTTCCTGAAGCTGGAAAGAGCCGAAGCCCGGGCCAGAAGGCCGGAGTTCATCGAGACGCAGACGGCGAAGATCATCTTGGAGAAATGTCAGGAAGCGGATGAGCGGCGGGAGTTGGCGCTGCTGTATGGGCCGTCAGGGATTGGCAAGACGTTTGTGGTGGAGGAGTTCATCGAAAGGTGCGAGAAACAGGCAAATTCCGAGAAGCCGGAAGTTCTCTTTGTCACCGCCCACGCGGCCTCGACGCCGAAGTCCTTGATGGCTGCCCTATGCCTGCAAGCAGGAATACCCCACAGTGGAACGGCTCCGACGCTGGCTGAGAGTCTGGTGAGGAAGCTCGAAACGGGGCACTTCCTGATCATCGTGGACGAGGCGAATCACCTGGAAATCGAAGCCATGGAGCTGCTGAGGTACGTTTACGACCGGGGCCGCCTCGGGGTGGTTCTGATCGGCACGCTGAGGTTGTACGAGATCTTCACGAATGGCAGCCGCCCGGCGTCGGAGTTGGAGCAATTGTGGAGCCGAGTGGGGATCTGTGAGTTGCTGCCGGGTCTGACCGAATACGAAGCCCGGCAAATCATCCAGCAGGCCCTGGGGCGAATCCCTGAAACCACAACCAAGCAGATCCTCCGGCAGACAGGAAATTCAATTCGGCGGTTGACAAAGCTGTTGGAGCACTTGAAAGAGCTTCAGGAAATCAATCGGGACCGTCAACTTGAGGACCTGCTTCCCGTGGCCGCAAGCGCTCTGCTAGTCTCTCCGCGCTGATCTGCCTAAGGCCTGTTCCCTGACCAGAATCCGCCAATTCTGCCCCGACGCTTGCCAAGCTGCCGTATAATCCTTTCCAGTAAAAAGATTGACACGCACCACCGCTTCAAGCCGTGTGCGGGGGAGACGAGCTCTCCGGGAGAAGGGCGAGGGACATGGCGCGCGCCAAGGGAACGACCGCTGGGAAGTCGAGCAACGGCGCAAACCTCGGTTTCGAGCAAACGCTCTGGCAGGCGGCGGACAAGCTGCGCGGCAATATGGACGCGGCGGATTATAAGCACGTCGTCCTTGGCCTGATCTTCCTAAAGTACATTTCGGACGCCTTCCAGGAACAGTTCGAAAAGCTAAAGAAGGAACCTCACGCCGATCCCGAAGACCGCGACGAATACACAGCCGAAAACATCTTCTGGGTGCCAAAAGCTGCTCGCTGGCCGCACCTACAAGCCAACGCCAAGCAGGCCGCCATCGGCAAGCTGATTGACGAGGCCATGCTCGCCATTGAGAAACAAAACCCTTCGCTCAAAGGCGTCCTGCCAAAGGACTACGCCCGCGAGTCGCTGGATAAGCACCGCTTGGGAGAACTGATTGACCTCATCGGCACTATTGGTCTGGGCGATAAGGAAAGCCGCTCGAAGGACATCCTGGGCCGCGTGTACGAATACTTCCTCGGCCAGTTTGCTGCTGCCGAAGGCAAGAAGGGCGGGCAGTTCTATACGGCGCGATGCGTTGTCAAGCTGTTAGTGGAAATGATCGAACCTTACAAGGGGCGCGTGTTCGATCCCTGTTGCGGTTCGGGCGGCATGTTTGTGCAGAGCGAGAAGTTCGTGGACGCACATGGAGGCCGCCGCACAGACCTTTCCATCTATGGGCAGGAGTCAAATCAGACCACTTGGCGGCTCTGCAAGATGAATCTGGCGATTCGCGGCATTGAGGCCAACATTGGCTGGAACAGCGAAGGCTCTTTCCACAATGACGCCTTCAAGGACCTCAAGGCCGACTTCGTGCTCGCCAATCCGCCATTCAACGATAGCGATTGGGGCGGGGAGCGTCTGCGCGAAGACATGCGCTGGAAGTACGGCGTGCCGCCTGTCGGCAACGCCAACTTCGCCTGGGTGCAGCACTTCATCAGTCACCTTGCGCCGAACGGCATCGCGGGTTTCGTTCTGGCGAATGGTTCAATGTCGTCAAACCAATCCGGTGAGGGCGAGATTCGCAAGAAGATGATCGAAGCGGACCTGGTGGACTACATGATTGCCCTGCCGGGCCAACTTTTCTATACGACGCAGATTCCTGTGTGCTTGTGGTTTGTGACGCGGAATAAAGCGAACGGGAAGTTCCGTGACCGCCGGAAGCAAACGCTTTTCATTGACGCCCGCAAGATGGGCTACCTCGTGGATCGCATTCACCGCGACTTGTCAGACGATGAGATAGGCCGCATCGCCCGGACGTACCACGCTTGGCGCGGGGAGAAGGGCGCGGGCAAATATGAAGATGTGCCCGGCTTCTGCAAGAGTGCCACGACTAAAGAGATGGCCGCGCACGGCTTCGTGCTCACGCCGGGCCGCTATGTCGGCGCGGAGGAAATCGAAGAGGACGACGAGCCGTTCGAGGAGAAGATCAGGCGGCTGACGGCGAAGTTGGGAGAGCAGTTCGCAGAAAGTACCAAGCTGGAAGCGGAGATTCGGCGCAACCTAAAGGAACTGGGGTATGTCAGGTAGCTCAGAATTCGCTCAGATTTTTTGGCTTGACAACCCAAGCGCTTGGGTTTATCGTATTCGGCGAGAGATTTTCTCCCCGTCGGATCAGCCGCAAGGCCTCCGGCGGGGTTCTGTTTTTGGGGGGTGTGAACATGCCACCTGAGCCCCCTGAGAAACGAACTGCTGCTTTTATCGACGGGCAGAATCTCTTCCACGCGGCCAAGAAAGCCTTTGGCTACAGCTACCCAAACTATGACCCTTTAGCGCTGGCCCGACGTATAACTGCTGCCCGCGGTTGGGTGCTGTCGCAGGCGTTCTTTTATACGGGAATTCCAGACCCCGCTGACAACCCTTTCTGGAACCATTTCTGGACAGCCAAGCTTGCGGTGATGGGAACCCGGGATATCCGAACCTTCTCACGTTCCCTTCGTTACCGAAACCAAACTGTGCGACTTCCGGGAGGGGTCACGACAACGATTCTGGTTGGAGAGGAGAAAGGTATTGATGTCCGCTTGGCCCTCGACGTGGTGCGGACGGCGCGGGAAAACCTCTATGATGTAGCCCTGATCTTCAGCCAGGACCAGGACTTGTCCGAGGCCGCCGACGAGGTCAAGGCTATTTCCACCCAGCAGGCTCGATGGATCAAGGTCGCGTGCGCCTTTCCGTCCAGCCCGACCGCCGAGAATCGCCGTGGCATCAACGGCACAGAATGGATCACTATCGATCGGGCGACCTATGACGCTTGCGTCGATCCCTTGGATTACCGGCCAAAGAGGACATGAGTAAGACGAGCCATTCGAGGAAAAGATGAAGCGGCTTACGGGGGCGTTCCGCCAGCAGACAGACGAAGCCAGGAAGCTCGACGCGACCATCGCCGCCAACCTGAAGGAGCTTGGGTATGGCGAATGAGGCCTGGCCGGAAGTGCGTCTTGGTGACCTATGTAAATTGCAGGCGGGTTCAGTGTTTCCCCCAGCCCTTCAAGGCAAGGCGCACGGTACCTACCCATTCGCGAAAGTAAGCGACATGAACCTAGCCGCGAATATGTTCTGCATTCGCGATGCGAACAACTGGGTCGACGACGCTGATCTCCAGCAAATGCGAGCCAAGCCGTTTCCTGCCGGCACGACCGTCTTCGCGAAGATCGGAGAGGGACTCAAGCAGAACCGCCTGCGGTATCTGGTTCGGGAGACCGTCATCGACAACAACATGATGGGTGCGACGCCGGACACCGCGAGGCTCGACCCAAGGTTTTTCGTCTTCGCTCTGTCAAGGTTCAACCTTGGCGAGATCGCTGGCGGCACCGCGCTGCCGTATCTGACGGTGAGCGCGTTGTCGGACTTGACCTTGCCTCTGCTGCCTCTCCCTGAACAACGCGCCATCGCGCACACGCTCGGCATGCTGGATGACAAGATCGAACTGAACCGGCGGATGAATGAAACGCTGGAGGCGATGGCGCGGGCGATCTTCAAGTCCTGGTTTGTAGACTTCGATCCCGTGCGCGCCAAGCTTGCCCTGAGCGAAGCCGAAGGGGCCGAAGGCCGCCAGCCCTTCGGCATGGATGTCGAAACCGCCGCGCTATTCCCGGACTCATTCCAAGATTCCGCTCTGGGCAAGATTCCGAGGGGCTGGACCATCAAGCGCCTTAAAGACGTTGCCATCCGGGTCACCAAAGGAACCACGCCGACCACCCTCGGTAAAATGTTCGTTGCGGAAGGGGTTAACTTCGTAAAGGTTGAGTCGATTTCGGAGACCGGATGCTTCATCACGGAGAGATTCGTGCATATTGACGAGGAGACAAACGAACTCCTTGCGCGCTCAGTTCTTCAGGAGGGCGACATCCTTTACACAATTGCAGGAACGATTGGAAGAATCGCTCGGGTGCCACAATTCATTCTTCCTGCTAACACAAATCAAGCCGTCGCAATCATTAGGCCGGACAGAATGCAGGTTGAACCCGATTTTGTACGCTATTCGCTCGCGTTACCTGAGACAAAACAGAGATTGTTGGCGCGAGTTGTTCACGCTGTCCAGCCGAACTTGAGTCTGGGCATCTTGGGTGAGGTTTCTTTGATTTGCCCTGGCAGCGAATCAATGAAACGGCTGTTCGCCCCGATTAACGCAATTTCGGCCAGCATTGAAGCGAACAAAGCACAGTCCCGTACACTCGCGACCATCCGCGACACGCTCCTGCCGAAGCTGATTTCCGGCGAGATTCGGGTGAAGGACGCCGAGAAGTTCATAGGGGCGACCACATGACGGCAGCCTACAACATCTATTGCGACGAAAGTGGCCACCTAGAGAATGACCGACAACCCGTCATGGTCCTGGGCGCTATCTGGTGTCCGTTGGACAAGGTTCGAGAAATCGCCGTTCGGATTCGTGAAATCAAGGCGAGGCACAAACTGCCACCCGGGTTCGAAGTGAAATGGGGTAAGGTCTCGCCTGCAAGGGTTAATCTTTACGTCGACTTGTTCGATTACTTCTTCGATGATGATGACCTGCATTTCCGCGCTCTGATAGTTCCTGACAAGGCCAAACTGAAACACGACGCGTTCAAACAGACCCACGACGAATGGTATTTCAAGATGTACTTCGATATGCTGAAAGTCCTGTTCAATCCTCACGCCGAATATCGAATCTACCTCGATATCAAGGACACTCGGAGCGCCGACAAGGTTCGGAGCCTGCACGACGTTCTCTGCAACAACATGTACGACTTCGAGCGAAAAATCATCTTGTTCGTCCAAACAGTCCGATCTCATGAAGTTGAACAGTTGCAGCTTGCCGATCTCCTTATAGGAGCGGTCGGCTACGCCAACCGAGGAATAGAGAAGAGCAGCGCGAAGATGGCACTGGTGAAACGGATGCGGAAGCGGTCGGGGTACAGCCTAGATAAAACGACGCTGCTTCGCGAGGACAAGGTCAACCTGTTTCGATGGCAAGCGCAGGAGCCCCAGGCATGAATGGAAATCCTGAATGGCTTCCACCACTTGTGTTGCTTGCCGATTACGACGGCGAGTGGGAGCACTTCCTTGAAGCCGTCTACGGGTTCTTTCGTCAGGATTTCGTTACGTCCCGGCCACAATGGAATGGCACGCCTGTGGGCATCAAACGAAGCCCAGTTGAGCAAGGCAAAGAAGCTGGCTTCTGGCATTTGATAACAGAGGGGAGAACGGAGGCTGATCGTCTTCCTGACATCCGGAGATGTGAACGAATTCGATGGCCAAAGCCGATTATCGAGGAGAGAGAAGCCGGACGCGTCAAATGTTGGAGAAATCGGCGTGGGCGTGACAAACGCGTCGTCATCGCCCTAGGCGACTTCAGCTATGTGGTTATCCTAGCACCTCGTAAGGGATACATACTTCTGTGGACGGCGTACTGTATTGAGGACGAACATAGAAGAACGAAACTTAGGAAGGAATACGAGCAGGCCCCAAAATGCTGAAGCCGCCCGATTGCTCGGACGGCCTCGTTACTCCTTCCACGCATGGTGGATGAGCTAGATTTATGATAGCCCTAAGCTAGCAAATGTCAAGCTCTATTTGCGGGGTGGCATAATTCACTTCCCCTTCAAGACAAATCATCCAGGCGACTAATGAAATCCGTCACCGAGTCAACTGTTGAAGAAGCCGCCCTCGAAGTGTTCTCCGCGCTTGGCTACACGGTCCTTCACGGTCCCGACATCGCCCCCGGCGAGCTTTTCGAAGAACGAAAGAGCTACGGCGATGTTGTCCTTGTCGGACGGCTACGACAGGCGCTCGCCCGAATCAATCCAAAAGTTCCCGCCGAAGCCATCGAAGAAGCCATCCGTAAAGTTCTCCGCACAGAGAGTGCCAGCCTGGAGGAAAACAACCGGCGATTCCATCGGTTCCTTACTGATGGTGTGCCCATTGAATATCGAGGTGAAGGCCGCGTAATCCATGACTACGTGCGCTTGGTTGACTTTGACGATCCTGGGAGCAATGACTGGCTGGCAGTGAATCAGTTCACGGTCATCGAAGACAAGAACAACCGGCGGCCTGACATCGTGGTGTTCGTCAACGGTCTGCCGCTTGGAGTTATCGAACTAAAGAACCTGGCAGATGAGAATGCCACAATCAAGGATGCCTTCAATCAACTCCAGACGTACAAGAAAGATATCCCCAGCCTATTTTCATATAACGAAGGGCTGGTCATCTCGGATGGCCTTGAGGCGCGGATCGGTACGCTGACTTCTGGTAGGGAATGGTTCATGCCCTGGCGGACTGTCGAAGGCGACGACCTCGCTCCCAAAGGGTCCCTGGAACTTGAAGTCCTAATCAAAGGGGTCTTTGAGAAGAGCCGGTTCCTGGATTTGGTGCGCGGTTTCGTGGTTTTTGAAGATGCGGCGGGCAAGCTCGCCAAGAAGATGGCGGGTTATCACCAATTCCACGCCGTCAAGAAAGCTGTGGATTGCACCATCAAAGCGGCTTCCCCGAAGGGCGACCGGCGCGTCGGTGTGGTCTGGCACACGCAAGGTAGCGGGAAGAGCCTGACGATGGTTTTCTACGCGGGGAAGATCGTCCAACACTGGGGAATGTCCAATCCGACCCTGGTTGTCTTGACGGATCGGAACGACTTGGACAACCAACTCTTCAGCACGTTTTCTGCTTGCAGCGATCTCTTGCGCCAAAGTCCTGTCCAGGCTGAGAGCCGCGAACACCTTCAAATGCTATTACAGGTGTCTTCCGGCGGAGTAATCTTCACAACCATTCAGAAATTCCTGCCTGAAGGCAAGGGTGAGCAGTATCCGCTGCTCTCAGACCGCCGCAACATCGTTGTGATTGCTGACGAGGCCCATCGCAGCCAGTATGACTTCATCGACGGCTTCGCCCGGCATCTGCGTGACGCCCTGCCCAAAGCCTCGTTTGTCGGCTTTACGGCAACGCCTCTCGAAATCGGGGACAAGAGTACGCCTGCGGTGTTCGGCGATTACATAGACGTTTACGACATCCTCCGGGGTGTAGAAGACGGCGCAACTGTCCGTATCTACTACGAGGGGCGACTGGCGAAGCTCGAACTCAAAGAAGAAGAACGCCCAAAGATTGACCCTGACTTCGAAGAAGTAACCGAAGAAGAGGATATCCCCACCAAGGAAAAGCTAAAGACCAAATGGGCACGCATGGAGGCGATGGTCGGCACGGAGAAACGCATTGGGTTAATTGCCAAGGATATCGACGAGCACTTCGCGCAACGGCTGGAAGCGATGGAAGGCAAGGCGATGATCGTCTGCATGAGCCGCCGCATCTGCGTTGACCTCTATAACGCCATCGTCAAGCTGCGTCCTGAATGGCATAACGAGGACGACGACAAGGGGGCAATCAAGATCGTGATGACCGGCAAGCCCTCAGAGAGAATCGAATGGCAGCCGCATATCCGCAACAAGCAGAGGCGGGAAGGACTTGCTAAGCGATTTAAGGACCCCAGTGACCTACTGAAGCTCGTCATCGTCCGAGACATGTGGCTGACCGGGTTTGACGTGCCTTGCCTGCATACGATGTACGTGGACAAGCCGATGCAACGGCATGGGCTGATGCAAGCCATCGCTCGCGTGAATCGCGTGTTTCGAGACAAGCCCGGCGGCTTGGTGGTGGACTATCTCGGCCTGGCAGACCAGTTGAAAAAGGCTCTGGCGGACTACACGGAGAGTGGTGGGCAAGGAAAGCCTGTCTTCGACCAGGAAGAGGCCGTTGCCAAAATGCTTGAACTCTACGAAGTCTGTGCGGCCATGTTGCACGGCTTTGATTACTCGAAATTCAAAACGGGCAGTCCCAAGGAGAGGACGGCACTCATTCCGCCTGCCGCTGAGCACGTCGTGGCACAAGAGAATGGCAAAGACCGTTTTATGAGGTCCGTCACGCAGCTATCGAAGGCCTTTGCTCTATCCGTGCCACACGAGAAGGCGATTGCGATTCGGGATGACGTGGGCTTCCTCCAAACTGTTCGAGCTGCGCTGGCAAAGACAACTCCGGGGAGTGGTAAGCCCGAAGAGGAACTGGACGCTGCTGTCCGCCAGATCGTGTCAAGGGCCGTTGCCTCAGACCAGGTGATTGATATCTTTTCGGCTGTGGGCTTGAAGACCCCGGATATTTCGATTCTCTCGGATGAGTTTCTCGCCGAAGTTAAGGAGCTTCCCCACAAGAACCTGGCTTTTGAAGTCCTAAAGAAGCTTTTGAGCGACGAAGTCAAAGCACGCGCAAAGAAAAATCTTGTCCAATCTCGGCTGTTCTCTCAGATGCTCGAAGAGACGATTCGCAAGTATCAAAATCGGTCCATCGAGACTGCGCAAGTCATCCAGGAATTGATTGACCTTGCGAGGGAGATGCGCGAGGCCGCTAAGCGGGGCGAGAAGCTGGGCTTTACGGACGAAGAGCTGGCTTTCTATGACGCCTTGGAAGTCAACGATAGCGCCGTGAAGGTCCTGGGCGACGAAACGTTGAGAACGATTGCACGGGAATTGGTGGACACGGTCCACCGAAACGTCACGATAGATTGGACGGTCAAGGAAAGCGTGCGCGCCAAGCTGCGCACGATGGTCAAGCGCATCCTACGCAAATACGGCTATCCCCCGGACAAACAGGAAAAGGCCACCCAGACGGTCCTTGAGCAAGCGGAGTTACTGTGCAGAGACTGGGCGGCGTAAGCGCCCAGGGGCGGCCAGTTAGCGCATTTAATCTGCCCATTTCTCACAAACTGTGCACGGTCACAAAGGAACTTGCCGCCGCGCGATTTTTCTCTTGCTTTTTCGCTTTTTATTCGCCTATGATAAACTCTCACTTGGGTCTTCGCTCCATTGGCCCTTTTTGAGCAGAACGAGCCATCACGGAATTGAGGGTGCCAGGCGGCAGGAAGACCTAGCGGGTCATCGATTCATCGGGTCATGGGGAGATTGCACGCTGAGCGCTGCTCGCTCATTCCAAGGGAGAGAGGCCTATGGCGCTGACGCGTCGGCAGAAGCAGGTTCTGGATTTCCTGGTGGGCTTCATCAATCGGCATGGTTATTCGCCCAGCTTCGAGGAGATTGGCGAGTCACTCGATCTTTCCTCTCTGGCCACGGTGCACAAGCATCTCGAGACGCTGGAGAGGAAGGGCTTCATCCGCCGCGGTTACAACCAGAGCCGATCGATTGAGGTTGTGGCGGTGCCGGGCTCGGTGCCGTTTGCCAAGACGGCCATTCGACCTTTCGGGCGGGCGAAGTTTGCCGGAGGAAGGACGGCCGCTAATGCCATGGAAGTTGAGCCGCTGCCGCCCGCTCTGCTTGGCAGTCTGGAATTTCCGCTCCTGGGGAGAATCGCCGCCGGCCAGCCGGTCGAGGCCATTCCTCATCCCGAGACCTTTTCGCTGGGCGACTTCACGCGCGGCAAGAGCAATATCTATGTGCTGCGGGTCAAGGGCGATTCCATGATCGACGACCACATCTGCAATGGCGACTACATCCTGGTCGAAGGCACAGACACGGCCGAAAACGGAGAGATTGTGGTGGCTCTGACGGCAGGCACCGACGCCACCCTCAAGCGTCTTTTCCGTGAGCCCAAGGGGCGCGTGCGGTTGCAGCCGGCCAACACCCAGATGGACCCCATCATCCTCCCGGCGCGCGAGGTGAAGATTCAGGGACGGGTCATCGGGGTCTTGAGGAAGTACTGAAGGAAGCCAGGAGTCAGAAGTCAGAAGTCAGAAGGCAGAAGGCAGAAATCCCTCTTCGCTGAGAGTCTGACTGGGAGGGAACAGGCCCCATAAGCATGAACCTACGGCGCACAGATCGCAGTTTCTTTGCCGCGAGTTTAGCGCTGGCGGCCTCTTTGATGGTGATCCCCGCAACTGGGGAAGAAATCACACTCCACAACGGCCAGAAGATTGTCGGGACCATCGTGGGCTTTGAAAACGACATGTTCCGCGTGGAAACGGAGTTTGGCTTTGCACTGATCCGCAAGGACAGAGTGGCGACGATCGGCTTTGGGCCGAGCAGTCCGAAAGAGGCGGGGCAGAAACCTGGCGAGCGCAAGAACCCACCCCCGGCGCCTAAATCGGCGCCTGGCGCCCTAGAGAAGCCAACCGGGTCTTCACTTGAAGCGGCGAAGCCAGCGGCTGAAAGCGCCTCGGCACCGGTGGCCTCCTCAAGGTCGGCCTCGCCCGCGACGACGGCCGCACCCGCCAAGGCGCCTCCTCCGCCGCCTGTTAGTCGTCCGCTTGACGCGCCTCTGCCGGCTGACATTCAGGAACACCTGGAAGGGAACACTTACGTCAACGACACCTTTCAGTTCGCCATGTACAAGCCTCCGGGCTGGAAAATCCACGAAGGAGTTCCGCGTGAGACCGGGCGGGCCATTGTAGCCATCGGGACCGAAGACGAGCAAACCCTCCTGATCGTCGATCGGCAAGTGTGGAGTGGCACGCCGGACTTGAAACGCGACACCACGGAAGCGAGTCTCCGGCACACCTACGAGGACTATCAGGCGCTTTCCGAGTCCTCCATCCAGATAGACGGTCGCGCTGCCCTGCGGCGGGAATTCCAGGGGCTTATGGATGGGGTTGAGTGGCACGGTGTCTCGGTGCGCGTGCCGCGGGACAACACCGTCTTCGGACTCATTGGCCTGACTTCAGCCGAAGCCTTCCAGTTCCAGCAAGCTTTGCTGAATAAAATCATCAATTCATATCGCTTCCTGCCCGGCAAGCCGTAGTTACGGCGCAAGGACACAGGGAATGGAGGATTGATGATTGTCGATTGATCATTGCCGATTGCTCAACGGCAGTGACGAGTGACAAGAAGAAGGCAGAAGTCGGAAGTCAGGAATCGGAAGTGAGGAGGACAAGGGAACAGGTTCATTGTCTGGGTTTGTGATCGCAGCTGCGTCGCGCCACTCACGTAGCACGGGCAGCCTGCCCCGACCCGTCCCGATTACCTTTATCGGGATCTATCGGGGTCCCGCCCGTGAAGTATGTAGCGGCGATTTCATATCGCCACGGGGCATCGGCTGACAAAGCCCACAGCCGAGACGGCCGTGCTACGACAAGCCGCATACTCGAAGACATCAAAGCGCGATGTCCCCGCCGCAAGCGGTTGGAACAGCACCACCCCTGGCTGCCGGCTTTACTCGAACGCCCCAAGTTGGTCAAGTTCGTCGATGTCCTGGTCGCCAGTGATGAGTCCTGGGAAGCGTTCGTACAGTTGCAGGTTCTCGATGACGGCCTCCTTGGTGTCAGCGGGAAGATCCCAAATGCATGAACACACCTCAGGGTAGTCACTGCAATATGTAGAATACCCGTTGCCCTGGCATTGGTCGCATTTCTTTACGAGGTTCATTGCCTCCTCGACCTTCTCCAAGAACCTGGCCGCCCGAATCTGCATAGCATTTCCGAACTGCAAGGGTTGTCGAAGAATAAGGTTCGCCTGCTTCAGGGTCATCAACTGCTCCACGCGCTTGAGGCTGTTTCAACCGTCCGCAAGTGGCCCAAAGTTCTCCTCTAAGTCTGCGGTTCTTGCTTCCGCTCGGCTTTGGCGAAGCTTTCGACGGGGTGGGTGGGGTTCTGTGATTCGACAAAGCTTTCTAAGTCTGATTCACGGAACATTGTTCGACGACCGACATTCGTCTGCTTTAGCTTGCCGTCTCGTACCCACATTCTCAGCGTCCAGACCGACAAACCGCCAAGCTTCCTAGCGGCAGCCTTGATGTTGATTAGTCTTTCCATCGGTTCACCTCCAGTGGTCTCGGGCCTTTATGGCCGTTGTCACTCGCAGGATAACGGTTGACATGGGCTTTTGAATCTCCGTATACTCACCCCCACTCAACATGATTGAATTCCGTATATCACGCAAAGGTGAGTTCGATTATGTCAGGCCACCTAGACGGCGTCTCTACCTCGGGGAGGCTGAAGCACTGACCGCGCTTCTGAACGAGGTGCCATCCGCTGAGACCCGATCATCACTGGCCGAGTTCGGGCGACCCCCTTCTTATTACCGAGGCAGAGACCGAATAGGCTCCTCTATGAGCGGCGCAGCGGGCTGCTTGATGAAGGTTATCACCGCTGATCTCCGTCAAGTCGGCGATGACGGCTGGCTTGCGGACGCCGTGGGCTCCTGCCTCGAAGTGGGTCGGGGCCCTTGGGTTAAGGAAGCCGTCACGGAATACCTATACAAAGCATCTGGAGGGCAAAAGGGCCTTTGGTTCACTTGTGCAACACTGCTATTGCTAGGCCGGGTGAAGCAGGTTAGAACTCAAACGTCTGGCAGGCCTGCGTTTCCAGGTTCAGCGACAAGCCACCGGCCCCTAGGCCATTTGCTAGACTTCTTCGCTTCCCATGATAAATCGCTAGGAAGCGTAGTCAGCCTCTGGGTTGATATGAAAAAACACGGGAACGGCAGCTTTTTGGCTGAACGTCGACGCATACTGCGGTGCCTGGCGAAGGACGGTAACTCATCTAGGGAGTGGGTCGACGGCGAGTTAAAAGCTCTGGAATTTCTTGAGACGAACTTAGCGGAAATCGATCTGTTCTTCAGTCACATCGCCAGATGCGAAGATTTTTCGATCCGGCTGGGTGTGCAGGTTTTCGAGCGCTGGATTGACCGGAAGCTGAAGGCCGAAGGCTTCGGCTTTAGGCTTCTCCTCGATCGGAGGACATCAACGTACCGTGTAGTGCCTTGTGAGGCATGCTCCAACGCGGACCGTCCCGACCGAGTTGAACTGCGCCTAATCTGCCCGCACACGGTCCTTAGTGCCTGTTTGATCGCGTATTTGACGCCACCGGGCCTTCAAGGTCGCGTTGAGGGGTGGATCGAAGCGGTGGACCTAATTGACCGTCTGGCTTTCGGTGGCGTCCTTGAGCTGGTCCTTCGATGTCCGGTATGTGGTCACTGGATGTACGCGATGCACAGCCGCCGCGAGTACTGTGGGGACAAGTGTAGGTACAAACTTTGGGCGAAAACTCCAAAGGGAAAGGACACGCGCAAGAAGGCTTCCGCCGCTTTCCGCCGTAGAGAAACTGATGCCATAATCCGCGCGACGCCAAATCTGAAACGGCGACCCCGAAAGCAGTGATTCCCTAGTTGCAGATTGTTGACGGAGTGTCCCGCGGTGGTCCTTTCCACTAAAACAACCCCTCCTGCTGTGTCTTGGTTTTCCGCTCGGCTTTGGCGAAGGTTTCGACCCGGTGGGCGGGATATTCCAGTTTCTTTCCCGCCAGCAGTTCCGCGATGGTGAGGATTTGCAGGCGAGGATAGCGGCCCGGAAATTCTTTCGACTCGTAGAAGCCCGTGGCCGCCGCTTCCGTGAGCATGGGTTTCGTAGGCTCGCGCAAGGTGATAAGACCGCCGATGGCGGCCTTCTCGCGCTCGATCACGCCTTTCAGGTCGCGCACATGATTCACGCCCACGTGGCCACTCTTCACCTGCACGATCACCTGCTTGGCCTGGCCGCTTTTGTCGTCGAAAAAGTTGATGTAGTCCGTCGATGCCGGTGTCCGCGTGCTTCTTGTCCTATTTGGCGCTCCGGTTACCTGAAGAGCGGGGCGCGAGGTGATGAATGCTCGCTATGTCGTGGCCTTGACTTGAGCAAGAAGGCTGCTGACTATCTTCTTCGTCTTATCTGAATTGAGCACCTCCCGGATGTAATCCAATAGGTCGTCCTGAGATTCGATCGTTAAGGTGCGGGGGAGGGGGCGGGTAGAGAGGCCTGTTTCGGGCGTTGGTGCCACAACCGGGTATTGCTCGGCCCCATGTTCTATCCAAAACAGCTTATAGGTGTAGTTGTCCAACGAAGGGGCCACAACATTGAAAGAATGAGTAAACCTTCCACCCGATGTGGTTATCGTCTCTACTTGTCCTTGCAGGAGGTAGTTCGTCTTCTTGGCGAGCGCGGCGGCCTGCTGACGCAGGATTGCAATGGGAGGTACGACTTGGGTTTGTTCAATATCTGGCCAGAGGTCCGGGATAGCGTCTGCCATTCTTCACGCTCCTCTCACAATTGTATCTCAAATAACAGCGGCAGGTGGTCGGAGAAACTTTGATAGTTCGGCCTGCCGTCACCGAGCAAAAGGGATACTTTCCCGACTTTTGTCAGTATTCTGATTCTCTCGCCATCGCAACGATCCATCAGGTCCGGTCGCACGATTACCTGGTCAAGGATGTTCCAGTAGTAGTTCACGTGCTCGGAACGGTCATAGTAGTAGGTCCCTGGTGGATGGTCAACGCGGTCCCCGAAGTGCGCCCACATCGGGTTGAAGAAAAATGGGTACTCTCGTGACATCACCACCCTGCTTTTGCGGGAAGCAACCGGCCGGCTCATCACAGCGTTCAGCCCGTTGGCGCTTACCAGTCCTTTTTCGAAGGGATTCATGTTAAGGTCCCCGACAATGAGTGTTCGCTGATGGCCGACCCTTTCTTCCTGCTCGATGATGGTTCGTGCAATCTCTAAGCACTCGAAGGCTTGGCTATCTTCAGACTGGTAGAGTTTGCTGGCGAGGTGCGCCGCAACGACTAGTATCTCCAGTCGGGCTGGCAATCTCAGGCGACGAATCGAAATCCATTCGCTCTCGTACGTGGGCCTGAAAAAGTTGGAAGAGAACCGAGTGAAAATCCGAATTCGCTCGCACAGGCCAGTGGCAATGTGGAAGCCTGCGCTCCTCCCCGAGTTCAGATGCTCAAGCATGGATACCGGATTGCCCGCGAATTCACTGAGAATGATGACATCAACTTGATGTTCCTGCACCAGTGCGCGGATTTCTTCCTGAAGAGACTTGCGATTTGTATTCCAGAACAGAAACGTAACCATTTTAGTTTACTTGGTCCTACGCGGTATTTTTGCGGGAGAATTGTACCACGATGGATACCTGCGGCACTTGTGATGTGCAGATGCGGGGTTTTTCGTTGATGTCATGGAACGCTCGGGCCATCCTCTGGACTGAACCTCGTACCCTCAGATCGAAATAGCCCCCAGGCCCGTTGGCAGACGTCGAAGTCCCCCTTTGTCGACAACGTGTTGGCGCTCTTCGCCTGTGCGGGCGAGGCCTGCAGCAGGTCGGCGAGCTTGCGCGGACCACTGGTGACGATCCCCTTGTACACCCCCTCCGGTTCCAAACCCCAGCCCCAGGTGTCCTCGAAGGCCATGATTTGCGCGGCGGATTCTTCGCCGCTCTTCTCTTTGAACAACACGTTGTAAGTGGCCTGAGAGTTAAAGGGCGGGTCGAGGTAAATCAGGTCCACGCTCGCGCCGGGAACATACTCGCGGAGGATTTTCAGGTTGTCGCCGAAATAAAGCTTGTTCTTTTCGTCCATCTTGCCCAGAGCATAACACAGGCAGGCCGGGCGGCGCATCTACGAGGGGAGCGGCTTCTCAAGACGTTTCAAAACGTGTTGAACTCCAGATCTGGTTCCGAACGCACGCCGCTTGACATCTGTAACCTGTTCCCTGTCACCTATTCCCTACGTATACCGCAGCCAGCGGAGGAGTTCGACCACTGACGGCCGCTTGCCGTACATCAGGATGCCGACCCGGTAGATCTTCGCGGAGAGATAGACGATGCCGATGGTAGTCACGAGCATCAGAGCCAGGGAAAGCGCAATCTGCCAGAAGGGCGGCATTTGGA
>Ga0315289_10006486_pt1 | contig 17188 bp, 16 predicted proteins | sample YL17G11_40_MG_FD_203452 | JGI IMG/M metagenome (GOLD analysis project Ga0315289, IMG submission 203452) | Sediment microbial communities from Yellowstone Lake, YNP, Wyoming, USA - YL17G11_40 | ecosystem: Environmental > Aquatic > Freshwater > Lake > Sediment | place: USA: Wyoming | collected... | reverse complement strand
GTCTTGCTCCTGATTCACTATTCTCTGAGACGCGGAATAGCTTGCCATACACGATGGTCTGTTTCTGTGAGATCAGGAGAAGAATCTCCCAACGAGGAGAGGAGTAGTTGAGTGTGTGTGCGCACCAGCAGACCCACCTATGAAAGGCCTGGTTCTTCGTGTGGTTCCCGGGTGGCTCTTCCACTTGGCGTTCAAGCCGCATTGAGTACTCTGTCGAGCTGCTTATGCGTTTTGTTTTGTTCTTCACTTCATCTTCATCGTTTATGGTTGGCTTGAACGCGGCACTCACCTATTCGCGCGCATGGCGCATTCAACGAGCCGCTCTGGAAGGTTGCCCATTCACACACCCGGCCGCTACTTGGGTCAGGGTCACTTCGGGCTTACCAACCACGAGAAATGACTCACACGCTGGCACTTGAGGCTTTTCATCCTTTCACACACACCGGGAAGGGACGACGATCCATTACAACCTAGCTCTGCCATAGCGCGAAGCGAAGCACCCACGCAACGATCAACATTGCGCCTATTGCTCATCTATGATGCTGACTGTGAAAGGAGCTTAACGCAGCCCCTTTTGCATACGGTTGACGACAGCGCCCACTACTGCCTTCGCAAACCATCCCTTGGCTAGCTGCTCAGCGATCAGAAGCCTGTCGTAGTAGTCGTGAACTTGTTCAACTCTTCCGTTCCTGAAGTGGAATGCAGCCAGCCCTGGCAGGCGTTGGTTCATACCGTCAGTTGCGGTGCCTTCGGAAACGAACTCTAGGACAGCCTTGTTTCCACCGACGATCAGGTCCGTCTCTGTAAGTGTTAGCTTCGAATAGTGTTGGAAGGACCATGTGTAGTATCGTTTGATCTCTTCCTTGCCCTTGAATGTCCCTTCTGGTCTGATGAAGGTCGCATCATCCGCAACAAAGGAAAGCATCTTCTCCACATCTCTGCTATTGAACGCTTCTACAATACCCCGTACGGCGCTCTTCATCTCCTCCTCAGACATACCTTTTTTTCCTCCTCGACCGAAACTTCTATCGTCGCGTCCCCTTGGTGTTCACGTATCCTCAGGAAGCCGGCATAGCAGTTAGCTTGCGTCGGGATTTCAGACTTTGGGTATTCCGTTGTCCCGTCACAGTTGACAAGGAAAGAGGGGGTTGTTAGGGGATTCCTCCCCTAACCAGCAGGAGGAGTGTGCGTGGGTAGGCTGGTGCGCACACACACAAATTCGAGACATTCATCGAACGAGTCGTGCGACAAACGACTGACCAGTGACAGAACCTTCAGAGCTGAACGGCGTTAGGAACTGGATCTAACCCATGTGTGTTGCTTTCCGAGACTCTGTGTCAGGTCATCACTGGAGAACTCGACAATTCCCCCGTTTTGGGATCCCAGTAGAGTAAGGTCGATCTCCACACATCGTTCGTGTCTTTACCTATGAATGCAAGGCTCCGGACTCCGTGACCCGGTATCCTACGGTATGACGATTTCCCAAGGGCGACAACAGATTCCACGACCAAAAGAACTAGGGCCAGAACGAGGGCAGGGACTGGCAGAATTGTTAGCCCCAGGTACGCAAGTACGACCAAGGAAGGTATGACAAGGAATTCATCCAGCTTGTCGTACGCTCGCGTGCAAATTCTCGCCTTTTCGGCAACGGTTTGCAGCAGTCTGGATGACGGGCGCATCCACGAGCCAGTGTTGAGGAACATCATGTCGCTCAACCTTTTGTCAGTTCCGGGCATGGGTCCTTCAGGTATGTGAGTGTGACCGAAGCACACAAATCCCGATCTTCTTGCTTCGACAGATCCCTCTTTGCCTTGTTCGAACCATCTGGAAATAGGCTTCGAAGGTGTCGTCAGATACTCGACAGTGTCTCCTCGGACTGCACCTCGAAATCGGCTGATCACCTCGCCTAGCACCAGAGAGATGCCCTTCCACAGGGATTTCTGGAGTAGCCTCCAAATACTCACAAGAGCCGAGGGTAGGAACAGCCCGAAAGACATCCACAATGCGAAAGCAGTCGAAGAGGGCCAAGAATCTAGAGCAAGAAGGGCGCCGACAACAACGAACAAGGCTGTAAGGATCTTGAGTATGTTTGCGCCGTTTCCTCGACAAACTCGGGATAGAAAGCCTTCCATTAGTGTGTAATAGGGATCAATGAACGATTCGAGCTTCAGACTCAGAGGCCCGAAGGCTGACATGAACTGATGGCCGTGCACGAAGAAGCATGTCTTCCCTCCGATTTCGAGAACCTTGTACTCGCATATCTCAAATCTCTTCATGACCGGAATGGGCTTCGGCGGGATATCGGGAATAATGTAGTCATGGTTGCCTCTCAGATAGAATACGTTAGTCTTTTCGGTAAGAACTCGTGCAAAGTTAGCAGTGAAATCTGGCAGATTTGAGATTTTTCCATCCCAAAGGTCAAGAAAGTCCCCTGATATGACGATCGCCCTTGGAAGGTCAAACTGAAAGCCGCCTTCTTCGGAGTCGACATGAAACGTGGAGGTCGACACTACGAAGTCTACAAATGCTTCGAAATCCTTGCCAAAGATCTCACCTTCTGGCAACCCGATGTGTACATCGGAGAAGACGAGTACCGAATCATATGCATCTGATTGTGACGCCATTCTTTCAAGTCCCATGCTGCTTTCTGCGTCATATCACTTCGATACGTCTACAGGATGCTTAGGTAGGACGGCCGACACCGACAGAGTTCAACCAGTCGCAATACAACTTGAAAGATGGTTCTGTATACGCGACTTCTTGGCCTTTGAGCTTGTGAAGACCGAACCATCCTTCCTGTGGAGGATTATTGAAAGCTGAAGGTTCGGTGAAGGTTACCCACGGGAATGTTCCCTTTGACGAAGAACCTTCAATCGAGGCTAGTGCAATCCTAAAGAATTCCTCCTGCATTTCTTGAGCCGACGGTTTTCTTAGTATAAGTGCTTCAAGTGTCTCAGCTGGCGAACGATATGTTGAGTACCCGAATTCGCAGTTGATGACCTGTTTTCCGGATATGCGGCGAGCATCGTCTGCCTTTGGTCCAATCTCGCCGCCCAGTACGGGCCACTTGCGTACGTAGTTTGGATAGTTGTCGATTCCGATGAGATCAACATCTAACTTGTCTCTAACACGTGCCATCTCAATCTTCCAGTCTTCGAGATAATCGCCTACTTCCTCGTCTCCTGCAATCAAGCCATTTTTCCGAAGATTCCTTGTCGACTTGTCGAAGAATTTGCGCATTTGAACGAGGTAGGTATCTAGATCATCAGCCTCCACATTAGTCATCGTCAATGCTTCAGGAGCGGCGTCATGGATTCCATTCAAAATGTTGTTGAGTCTCTTGTACTTCTTCTCCACGTCGATGGATAATGCAAACCATGTTGTTGTTTCGCCTCGCCATTGAGCAACTGGAGATGATTGAAGTATCCATTCTTTGATGTCAATCTCATTCTCGACCCCGAAGATGATCTTGCGCCCATGCGAAACTGCTATCGAATGGAGTTTGGAGGCGGCTTTCTTAGAGTAGTCATATGATTCTTCCACGAACTCATCCAAACGCTCTAGGGGGATTTTGCCCACATTTTCAACGCTTCCAACATCGATCGGCACTATCAGGTTGTACCCAGCCTTGCAGAGCTCCTCTATCCCGTCAAGATAGCTGAGACCATTGTCCGCCTTCTCGTCGAGGAGGCGTGTAGGCGTTTCATGTATCCGGAGCCACCGGATAGGCTTCCCTTTCAGAACCTCCAGGCAAATCTTAGGAATCGACCTGACATGCGTAGCTCTAAGGTTCATTCCACGAAGAAAGGACTCACCGATCTTTGAAAGCGGGTCGGACATCTACTTTCTCTCCCTTTCTCCCATTTCCGTGGGGGCGATTCGTCGCCTATCCGTTTGAGAAGACTCTCTCACTTTCTTCCCCTCAATAGAGGACACTTCTTGTCACTGCACCCCTCCTCGGCGCTCCTGTGTCCACAGAAGTCAGCGAAGTCAGTACACGCGAACAGCGAATCTCAGAAAGCCAGTAGAGTATCGCACCCGTTTGGGATTTGAGACTTTGGGTGCTCGAAACTGACAGAGCGAAAAAGGGGGGTGTTTTCAGGGGATATTTCCCATAACTGGAAGGTCTAACATGCGGGTATCACCTTTGGTGTGGGCGGCACGATTTGAACCCGTAATTCCTTTGTGTGCGCGCACCCGGCGACCGCGACTATAAGCCACCAGAAGAGTTCCCATACGCTCCTGTGCCAACTCGGCTGACGTTTGTCGATCTGTTTGGAACGTGAGAATCTTTATGGTATTGATGGCGACGGCGGCCGCCCCCCCAGGGGAGGGTACCCCCCCTCAAGACGGGCATACTGGGAATGCACGCGCACGAGGCTCGTGAACGCACCAAGAGACCCACACACTCGACCGGTATCGGTCAGGATCTCTTCGGGCTTACCAACCACAAGAATGACTCACACGCTGGAACTTGAGGCGTTTCATCCTTTCAAACACAATCGCTCGTGCTCCTGTTCGTGCTCGTGAAAGTCTCGTTTGGGGGAAGGAATCTCCTAACAACCCTCATGCTTTGTATCGCAAGTCTACGGTGAGAGGAGACTAAGCTCAAGCGAGAGAAAGAGACCGGTTGAGACAAGAATGGCACATATCGTAGCAATATCGACCATTAATGCTAGTCGTTTGTAGTTTCTGGTTCGAACTCCCATAGCTTGGCTGTGGACCCAATGCAGAAGCTTTGATAGCCTGTTCCAATCAGAGGACAAGCTCCACATAAGCTCCGTTATGCCAAGTTCGTTTTCAAGTTGCTTAATTGTGAAGTACTTTGTTCCGGTCATGATCAGAAAATAGCATACGGCAATCCAAAGCAGCAGACCTAGAATACCCAAAAGTGCGAGCGGACGAGATAACGCCTTGCTCGCAACAAAGTAGAACAACGTCATTTGCATCGTGAAAGAGGAGATGCCCCCGGCGACATACGCAAGCATCTTCTTCACGTCAGCATCGTATAGGAGGTTGAGAGCAGTTTCGTCTCTGACGAGCTCAAGGATTGCCTTTCCAACATCTACTGGATCTGGCTTCGCGTATACGATCTTTGGGAGGCACCTTCCTAGTTGCTTCATGTCAATCGTGGCTGACTCAAAGCTGCTAAACAGACAATTATCGCAAACTATGAAAGCATCGTGATCGAGCGCAGAAACGGCTGTTACAGCGTCGCGGGCAACATTTAGATCATCCACACTTTTGCCCTTGTCTCGATCACAATCAGAGATTAGTGCTCGGAGTTTCTCGTATAGGCGACCTTCATCCTCTCCGCCAAACTTGGCTAGGCCATATCGTGAAATGTCCCGCACGGCAATCTCGGTCGGTTCTATTTTCACTGGTAGTCCGAGTTCCCTGAGCTCCGCAACTGCCCGATCTACCTTCACATCATAGTTGTGCACTTCACGAGCGACTTTCTCATCTACTTGGACGTGAGTCACACAGAGAACCGTTCCGGACTTCGTGCAACGACCAACGAAATCTGCGACGATGTCAGTGCCCTTCAAGCCTGCGAGAGCAATGAGAGCTCCAGTATCAAGAAGCACTCTCAGAACCATGACCATCATTCCAAATAGGTTCACATTCATCTAGAAGCGCTTTTCGTCATCGAATCTCTCTGCACAGGTGACGTGACCTAGACTGATGATTTGTGTGTGGGTAAAGCGCTTGCTCTGCAGAGGGCGTCGGAACCATCACATCGAACCTCTGTGAACTGTCACTCCCGCCACACTATTCCTTGAGACTCATTAAGACACTTTCGCAGACAAGCCACCTGATCTGTCTATTCTGGCTGCACTGTTACTGTCTGCGTGTGTGCTCGTCGTGTGACTGTTAGCGCAAGGCGGGAAGCAGGTAAGTTGTGATCAAGAGTAGTAGAACGAAGTATACGACCAGCAACCCGACTGAGATCAGCAGATTCCGTTTCCACTGTGGGCTCCAAGCGATTCCGAGTGGTAACCCGAGCGTGAAACCGATTATGTGCGAGACGTATGCGACGTCGCTTTGGAGCTGGTAGTAGACCGCGAGGCCGTTGTAGAGAAAGTAGAGGATGGCTACGAGCCCGACAGGCATGAGTAGCAGGAAAGAGAACCTCAGCGGCTTAACGAGCATGACAACAGCGGTTAGCGTGAATATGGCGGCTGAGGCGCCCACAAATGTCGTATCGGCCGGAAAGAATGGTAAACTGAGTAGGAAGCTCAGAATGCCGCCGGTGAAGAATGCGGTAAGCATCCGTCCTGAGCCTGACACGCCCTCTAGAGTGTTGCCGAACACGTAGAGGAAGATCATGTTACCGAGCAAGTGAAGCAGGTTGGCGTGCACGAAGATGCCTGTGACAAGCGTCCAGACCCGCCCCTCCAACAAATTGTCGAGGCTGAAGGCTAGATCATTGCTGACCGTGGCAGGCGGCGCGGTCCACGCATAGAGGCTTGCCACGATACATAGCAGAATCAGAACGGTTGTTTTTCTCATGCCAACAGACAGATGGGGGGATGCTGAAAAGCGTACTCCACCCTTCCTGCTCGAGCGCCAGCAATCCTGAAGAATCTGATTCCTCTCAGATTGAGCGGAGGCTTGATTTCTTGGCCTCTACCTCGCGTCTTTCGTGTCCTCGTTCGTTCGTTTCACGCTAGATCCTGTCCGTGAAACGTTTCGCGTCTAGTTTCTGTTGGAATTTCTGATCATCGATGGCCTCTTGGTCAACCCCAGGCTTCGTTCGTTGACTTCTGCGTTTGACTCGTCGAGTTTTGGGTCTGGATGATCTGCGATTGTTCTTCTTGGCTGGCATTCATGGTCGCCATGCTTAGGATGAGCCATGATTGCCTACGTTTTGAGTGTTCCGGAGGTCACGTAATTGTTGCATCCCACTTTCCGGAAGTGAAAGGACAACGAATCCAAGGATTTGTCGTATCTCACTTAGCCTAGCCTTGGCTGACAGGGTTGCGGTTTGGATCGCAAACCACTTGTAGTTCGGAATCGCAGTTATAATTTGATGAGGATTTTGAGACAGCTCGCAACACTGGTCTTGCTCCTGTTTCTTATTGGTGCCCTAGCCGCGCCGAGTGCTCAGGAGATTCGCATCGAGGAAGCAACCACTACGCCGACGCTGTATGTCAGTTTGGTTCCTCAGCCTCAACCGCTAAGCTGGGTTGGGTTCTATGATACACTTTTTCCCATGAGTATTACAGTCACAGTCAACAACTTGTCGGATAAGAATTTCCCGGGAGGGAATCTTACCGGATTTGCCAATTCACCTTCGGGAAAATGGAGCATACGCGACTGGCGCATTAGTGTACCTGAATTGCCCGCTGGCAAATCGCAGACACTCTTTCAGTCGCTTCCGATTGAGGAGGCAGGGGTATACACGGTCAGTTTCACGAGCATGGACTTGCAGACGCATGAGTATTGGCAAGTCTCCGGTGGGTTTCTAGTAGTTCAAGTCGAACCGCCTTCGACTTTGTTTCAATTATTGACTGTTTTCCTCTCGGCGGTCATTGCCGTGGTCCTGATGTCAATCGTGGTGCTGCTCTGGCGCCGACGAAGAATAATCCCAAGCAAGGACCAACGTCTCGAACCGCCAGCTTCCATGATGGTGGCTTTCAGTATGTCCGAAGCCGGCAAGAAGATGGAGAGCTATCTCTTAGAGGAGAAAAATAATAGGAGATTCGAGTCGGCCGTCTCATGGCTTCTCGAAATCCTCGGATTCTGGACTATGAAGTTAGATAGTGAAACAAAGGGAGAGGTATTCAAGGAGGGAGCGCAGGATATTGGTTCTGCCGACATCTTGGCTTATGACACGCTGCGCAATAGGTCGCTAGTTGTGGGTTGCACTGTCGGAATCGCTGACACCGCGGCACTGCAGAGGATATCAAACTTGGCTAAGAAGCTGGTACCTCACATTGGTGACTGCGATCCAGTTCTCGTCAGCTACGAAAGTTCAGAGCTATCCAAGAAGGACGCACAAGCGTCGGGTGTGATCTTGCTTGATCACGCTGGTCTGGAATCTATCGTGAGTCTTGTGGGATCGCGGCGATTTGAGAAGGCTAGGAGAATGCTGGAATAGGCTGGTCGCGCCACATTTGCAGCGTCTCGCCAAATACAGGTGTACCAGAATGAGAATAATCAACGCGATCTGCGGGAGTTAGGCTACTTATGCGTGTGAAAAGAATCGAGGTGCGAGGTTTCAGAAGTTTTCTTGACAAAGTTGAAATCAATGATCTAGCACCCGTCAACACATTTGTAGGCAGAAACAACGCCGGCAAGACTAATGCTATCGAAATATTGCGCTTTGTTCGACATTTGAGTCGAGGCGAAACTTACAAGCAATTCGTTGACATCGTTTCTGCCGGCTCCACAACAGTGGAAATCAGCCTTGCAATGGAGCTTGATGAAGGCGAGCGAAGAAACCTGATCGAGAAGATCTTCGTAAAGAGCAAAGTCAAACCGGACGCAGTTATTGGTTCTCGGTTTGTCAGGACTCTCAAACATAAGCTTCTCTTGTATGATGGCGGAATTAAGAGCCAAGAAGTTACCATACCGAACATCATAGATGGTGACATATCTGTCTGGCGTATGAGCAGAGATGGAGCTGGGTTAGCGCTCGAATCTGTCGATCTGTTTCCTGCAGCCGAACAGCTCGGGCAATCTGAGGACTTGATTACAAAACCGGAAAGCCGCGGTGGCACGAACTCCGCCGTATGGGACCTCTGGTGGAGCGCCGGGGCAACGGACATACTTCCCAGCTTTCTACGAGACTTCTATTCGTGGAAGATTGAGTGGATTCCTCCCATCAGACAATCATCGGTTCGGGCGACCTCCACAGAAGCGCGTGAGTTGGATGATAGCGCAGGAAACCTGCCTCAGGTTATCAGTACGATTGGCATGGAGGAGCCACGCAACATTGTGGAAATAAGCCGCATACTGGCCGATGTTGCAAACGTAGATACTATCCAACCTCGCCTCAAAGGGAATGAATGTTGGCCTGCCGTCAAAGAGAAGACGGGCCTTAGCTTTGATCTGGGGAACACTTCAAGCGGAATTCATCAAGCAATGATTCTGGTAACGAAGATCGCGACATGTCCGAAAGGTGGTATCCTGCTGATTGAGGAGCCGGAATTGCATCTACACGCTGAAGCTCAGCGAGCTCTGCGGAGATTTATTCAGAATAGTTCGAAAATGATCCAGTTTTTCATCACAACGCACTCTACGATATTCGCAAATCTGGGTTCAGACTCACGTGTCTACCTTGTGACCAAGAAAACTCGTCAATCCCTGATCAGGCCGGTTGAAGAACCAAGCGAACTAGTGTCGGTCAAATGGGAGCTCGGGCACAGCAATGCGGATCTCTATGGTTTCGACCTCGTGCTCTTTGTCGAGGGAGATTCCGAAGAAGTAGCATTCCCGATTATAGCGAACTCCTTGGGTTATGATTTCGGCACGCAAGGAATCAAGCTAATCAACATAAAGGGGAATAAGAAGGCTCAGAAACTAGAACAGTACCTTGAATATCTCAAAGAATCAGACACTGCTCCGTTCGTAATCTGTGACTCAGACGCAGAGACTGCAAAGAGACTCCAAGACTGGGAAGAATCCAGACTACTTCCTCATGGTAACTACCGAATTTGGCCTCTTGAGTTCGAAGACCTCTTCCAAATCGAATTGATCGTCCGCTGTTTAGGCGAGCTAGGGTACACGGAAATGGACAAAGGGAAGCTGGTTGCACTCAGAGGCACCTCTTCAATTGTTCACGCAATCAAACGAGTGATCCACGAAACTGCTCAAGCTGATCTAGACAAGCCTTCATTGGCAGAGGCGATAGCAAGATCCTTGACCTCAAAGCCAAGCGATATCCCTGACAAATTGATTGAAGCGTTGAAAGCCGCCGTTTCGGCTGCAACGGTTAGAAGAGAGCGTTCCTGACCTATTGTGTGTGTCTCACGGTGCGACCATCGTAATTTGAACCGTCGTCGTCATTGGAGTTGATTCTTGCGTGTGTGAAAGGATGAAAAGCCTCAAGTGCCAGCGTGTGAGTCATTTCTCGTGGTTGGTAAGCCCGAAGTGACCCTGACCCAAGTAGCGGCCGGGTGTGTGAATGGGCAACCTTCCAGAGCGGCTCGTTGAATGCGCCATGCGCGCGAATAGGTGAGTGCCGCGTTCAAGCCAACCATAAACGATGAAGATGAAGTGAAGAACAAAACAAAACGCATAAGCAGCTCGACAGAGTACTCAATGCGGCTTGAACGCCAAGTGGAAGAGCCACCCGGGAACCACACGAAGAACCAGGCCTTTCATAGGTGGGTCTAGTGGTGCGAGCGTCGTAAATTGAACTCCGGTGTGTGTGGGTCGGCTGGTGCGGACGCCCAGATTTGAACCTGGCAATTGCCCGAATCTCTACGCAGTGTGCTACACAGGGAATTCTTACGGCTACGCATTCATGGTAGGTTTTGATCTGTTCGGGATGTGAGAATACGTATGGTATCTAGAAATGAGCCTCTACACCCCCAGGGGTACACTGGTAACTTATCGGGTGGTGTGTCATGCTCGACTTGAATCTTAGAGAGCAGTCCGGTAATCTTGTGGGCAAGTTCTTTCATCCTTAGCATTTCTTCTAGTGTCAAGTCGGTTCCGTGGTTGTCCATGCATTTGAAGAGGAAATCTGCGAAGCCTGCTTCTGCAATGAAGCATTCGGAGAGCATAATCTTGGTTTGAACGAGTCTAGTTGGTTCCTGATGCACCGTACATTGCCTCGTGCCCTTTGGGGTCAAGGAGTTTTGCTAGCCGACTAGCTAGATGCTCATCAATCTTCTGGCATGCGGCATCCACTTTGCTCTTGAGCGCGTCCAGTTCAGCTTGAGTAGGCTTCGTCTCCCTGTTCATCATTGCCTGAGTTTCTGCCACCAAGACAATGAGGTTCAGCAACCATAGCGTCGTATCCTTTTGCCACATGTATGTTGCGCGTGACGAAAAGTCCAGACTCTTGATGTATGCGAGAAGTGGATTCTTTTCTTGTTCTACTGCTTTCTTTGCCGTTTCGAGACTAGCTTGCTCGGTTTGTCTCTGTGCGTCTACGTCTCTTAGATATTCTTCATAGCGTTGGTAGATGAGTTCACTGATGTATTCGCTAGCGTTTTGTTGCTTTCTTTGTTTCTCGGTCATCTTTCTGCAACCACTCTAAGATTGCTTGCTCTATGCTATCGCTCAGGTCGCCTTTCTTCCCACCTGAGGTGGCAATTGCGATACGCAGTTTCCGTTCAACATCATCAGCTAGTACGATGTTGATTCTTCCCATTTGATCACCAGTCAAGGTAGTAGTCATATACACATATAGGCTTTTCGGCGTATGCGCAATGCTTAAGTGTGTAGTGTGTGCATATGTGTATATGGCGATACAGATGGCACAAGTCAGCCCGACTCGAACGATACGCGGGTACGCAATTATAGCGAAGGGCGACGAGCCGCGTAGAGTCAGCGAGGGCGTGTATGAGATTCGTTCCCAATCGGGCGTAGGCTCCTACCGCTTGACGAAGCACAATACGGGATGGTCATGCACATGCCCCGACTACGTGAACCGACACGAGCAAGTCGGTGGCTGTAAACATGTCAGCGCTTTGCGCCTATGGCTCCGAGCAAAGCAAGAGACTGAGAGAACAGATGTCTTTGAACTTCCCAAGACCGTTCTCACATTCAATCATTGCCGCTTCTGCAATTCCGTTGATCTTGTCCGTTGGGGCTACCGAATGACGAAGCAAGGCAAGAAGCCACGCTTCAAATGCCGAACATGCGGCAAGCGGTTTGTCGGGGATGAAGGCTTTCTCAAGAGCCACCATGACCCGAAGATCGTCACGCTCGCACTCGATCTATACTTCAAGGGCGCATCTCTGCGAAAGGTGACTCAACACATCGCTCAATTCTATGGCGTCAAGGTCAGCCATGTCTCGATCTTGAAATGGGTGCGGAAGTTCAGTGAACTCATAGACAGCTATGCCCAGACACTCAAGCCGCAACTCTCCGGTGTGTGGAATTGCGATGAGATGAAAACGAAGATGGCACATGAGCAACCGATCAACGGTGAACGGTTCTACTGGTTATGGAACGCGCTTGACAACGGAAGCCGATACCTAGTCGCATCTCACCTGACGAGGGGGCGCGGCCACAAAGACGCGATAGAGTTCTTCGAGGCCGCAAAGAAGCAAGCGAAGAGAGACCCACAAGTGATTTTCAGCGATGGCTTGCCCTCATACCGAGATGCATACGATCCGATTAGCCTCGCCAACTATGGCAAGATCGCACACATAGCCAACGTTGGCATTCGTAGCCATATGGGAAACCACCGCGTCGAGCGGCTTCACAATTCAATGCGTGAACGCGAGAAAGTCATGCGGCACCTGAAACATGCGAAGTCAGCCGAGAAAGTCTTCAAGGGCTACCGAGCATACTACAACTTCGTAAGACCACACATGGCACTAGAGAACCACACACCCGCAGAAATGGCCGCAATACCGATCCAACTAGGTACAAACCGATGGTTAGACCTAATCAGACAAGCCTCAAGAAACCGAAATTGAGCCAATTTTTGCATTAGTGTTAAGAGTGCAACGAGGTGAATCAAGACATGTATGGAAATTGTCTAGGCGACAGAAGAAAGGTGGAGTATTCATCATATTTGCGCTCTTAATCGCGCTTGTTGCGATTAATAGCTATACAAGCGGAAATGTGCAGTTGGCTCAAGGTCTCGGTGTTGTTGCGGTTGTTGCATTTCTGCTGGGGCTGTCTGATTGAGAACCAGAATCGCTGGTTGGGCGAGTCTGATTGCCATCATCTTGGCCATGGGTTTCTTTTTTGGGATGGCGTGGTCCGCCCCTGACAATGGAACACGGATAGGGTATTTGGGAATCTTCGCCGCGTTACTTGTGGCGCTTGGTCAGCAGTTTGATTTGCTCGGCTTGTACGGAAAGAAAGAAGATGACACTGGTGCGTTGGCGTACCGTGCTAGTCAACTCACAGCGTCACTCAAGACAATCTACTCTCAGTTATCGGGTGAGACTTGGAGTCGGACCACAGAAGATTCTGTGAGAACTTTCACCAATGAGATCCAAGGCAAGGGTCTGCTTCAAGTTCTCAACAAAGACTGTCCAAGACTACCTGAACTATTCAGCACGCTGCAATCCGTTTTGGCTGACATACGGAAGAGTAGGGTGCCCGTGGAATATGCGAAACGGATTGCCCAAGGTGTACATGACGGCCACGGGGACTTGACGGATGATGTGTTTCGGTTTCTCGTTCGCAATGATAGCCAAGTACAAGAGCCCGTTGCTCAAATCAAGAACGAAATCGAACGAACCCTAGGGAAGTACGGTGGAACGACCTCATCGGACAAGCGGCGAGACTCGCAAGACAAGGGTAAACCGTTTGAGAGAGTTACGAGTGATAATAATGGGGCTCACCCATGATTCCAGCCTTGTTTGTCGGAATTGCCATCATGTTTCTGTGTTTGGCAATTGCTTCCTACATGCTCAAGTCATCAATTAAGAAGCCTCACCGTAAGATAATTGAGTTAATGGATAGGGAGATAGAGGATCAGAAGAGCGGAAAACTATCTGAAGCGGGTTGGGCATCTGCCACCACCTACCTCTACAAGACTGCAAACAACCATTTCTATCTTGAATTTCTAGGCTTCATAGTAGCTGCTATTGCCGCAATTGCCGAGTTCCTTGCCTACGGTTGGTGCTAAGTGACCACCCGATAAGTTACCAGTGTACCCCAGGGGGTCCCCTCCGGAACTACATACTACAGCTTAGCCCAAAATCCGGGACGAGATGATTGATACACTCATCAAAGCCATCATGCAAGCCGACCTACAGGCGAAGGCGGCCCCGGAAGCGATTGAAAGCGGGGTTCCGCCAAAAACACGATGGTACCAGCTCGTAGGCCACCTCGTCCAAGTGCTCGACGATGTTTTCAAACGGGCCCCGTTTGGAGGATATGCAGAAAGATGCATGTGTAAGACGCAGTGTCTTACACAGAGGATTTTGACGCAGACGCTCCGCGACTAGCCAGCGTAGGGGCTACCAGGCTGCCCGGTCTGAAAAATGCCGCATCTTGACGGTTAGATTAGAGTTGGAGGATTTCTCTGGCTAGGATGAGTCTTTGTATTTCGCTGGTGCCTTCGACGATTTCGAGGATCTTTGCGTCGCGGTAGTAGCGTTCGAGCGGGTAGTCCTTCGTGGGCCCGTATCCGCCTAGGATCTGGATTGCGCGTCGTGTGGTCTCAACGGCGACTTCGCTTGCGAACACTTTCGCCATTGATGCTTCCTTGATGAAGTCTTGTTGCTGATCCCTAAGGTACGCGGCATGATAGGTCAGCAGTCGCGCGGAGTGAATCTGACGTAACATGTCCGCGAGCATCCACTGAATTGCCTGGAACTTCCCGATCAGTCGACCGAACGCTTTCCGCTGTTTAGCGTAGTTGGCTGCGATGTCGAATGCGGCTTGGGCGAGTCCGACGCCGCCGGCGGCGACCCCTATCCTGGACTCGTTGAGGGTCATCATGGCGATCAGGAAGCCGTCGCCTTCCTTACCCAACACGTTCTCTTTCGGGACTCGGCAGTTGTCGAAGATTAGCTCGGCGGTGCCGGTTCCCCTCAACCCCATGACTTCAATTTTCGATCCGACCCTGAACGGCGACCTTCTCTTATCGACCAGGAAGGTCGTGCCTTCTTCGCCGTCTTTTCCAGGTGTCTTTCCGAAGACGAGAGCGAGATCAGCGACCTCGCCTTGCGTGATGAAGGTCTTCGTCCCATTCAGGACGTACTGGTCGCCTTCCCTGACAGCCTTCGTCTCTATGGCGGCAGCGTCTGAGCCTGCAACAGGCTCGGTAAGACAGAAGGCACCAATGCGCTTGCCGGTCGCCATGTCGTGTAGGTACGCCTTTTTCTGTTCCTCGCTTCCGAATTTGGCGATAGGTGCCGCTGTGACGGCGGCTTGAATGCCAATAATCCCTGAGGCGGACATGGAGACCTTCGCGATCTCCTCAGCAGCGATTGCAGAGGATAGGAGGTCTAGGCCGGTTCCTCCGTATTCTGGCGGGGTGCACATGCCGAAGAGTCCCTGCTTCGCCATCTTCTCGAAGAGATCCATCGGATACTTGTTCTCGCGGTCGATTCGGTCCGCGATCGGGGCGATCTCTTTCTCAGCGAACTCCTTCGCCATCCGACGTATCGACTCAGCCTCGGGTCTGAATTTGATTTCCCATGACTCGAGCATGTCGGATCAGTTGACCGTCTAGAGTCCTTAACACCTTTGGCAACTCACGTAATCGCGAGATGGTCACGTGGATAGAGAAAACTGGGTTAGAAAAAGGTGGGAAAGGTGGAAGGGACTCGCTCTATTCAGATCTGAGTCGTTGTCAGGGTCGTGTTTGTGCTTGGGGCTGTCACGGTTATGGTCGAGTTGGCGATCGTACTGGTTACGGTCTCTGTGAGGGTTACTGTTGCAGTCGATGGGGGCTCTGTTATGGTCTGCGTTACAGTCTCAGTCATTGTCTGATTGCCAGGTTCTGTGACGGTGGCGGTGCTCGTCTGCGTGACAGTCAAAGTCTGATTCTGAAATTGCGTCACAGTCTCTGTGACCGTGTTGCTCTGGGTTATTGTTACCGTGTTGTTTCCGTAGTGGTGATCGTGGTCATGCTCGTCGTCGCTCTCAGTCATGCTAGTGGTCGTGGTTGGCATCGTGACGATCGCTTGGCCCTTGAGGGAGAGGAAGTACAGTGAGGAGAGTTTGCTTTCCTTCGCGTCGAAGGTTACACTGTCGCCTTGAGTGTCGCCGTGTAGTTTGAGTTCCAGCTTCTTGCCTGCGCCGCTTGTCTTGGCGTTGATCTCGATAGTGCCTTTCTTGTTGACTTCTCCGCTACCGCTCGTTATGGTGTAGTTTGCTATTCCGATTTGTAGGCTGCCGGCAAGGTCGTCCAGTTCGAGTCCTCCGTTGCCCTTGGCTGCGACTGAGCCGTACAGTGTCAGTGCCGCGCTGGAGAAGGTGCTGCTGGCTTTGCCTTTCTGGTTCTGGAATGCTTTGCCGTCCGCTTTGATAGAGACGACCGCGGATCCGTTCTGCGATTTCTCGAGCGACATTGTTGGGTAGAGTGCTAGGACTGATGCTGTCAAGAGCACAAGAGCAAGTCCGTATTTCCGTTTCTGTGTCGTCATGGCTTCCACTTTTCTTATGTTTAATTGGCATGGGCGTTGGGTATATTAGCGTTCCGCACATGAAACATCCATGTACCATGACCATCAACTCACAAGACCACTCCCACGCGACCCTTCAGCACTGAGAACCGGACACGTGAACAACACGAACCCATGAGGCCATGTCCACAAGCCCCGGAAAACCTAGGGCGTCATACACCTGAAAATGGGTGTCATACACCCAGATGAGCGCGACACCCATCCAAAAGTGAGCATAACCCACCTCCTCCCAGCCGAAACGAATCACCCCTAATATGAGCTGTTCAGCATTCGGTCGCCCTCGGGGAACCGACACCGCCAATGACACCCTCAATAGAAGACGCTGATGCGATCGCATCAAAGGCTGAGGCACTCATCCGTGAGGGCGACCTTGAGAAAGCATGCGCCATCCTCGACCCACTGGCATCTGGACATACGAAGTTCCCTATCCTAGATCGAGTGGGGATGAGGCTCGGACAGACTGACCTGGGAAATGCCACTTTCCTGGAGGCGCTCGATCGAATGATCTCCCGCGGGTCAGTAGGCTACTACGTAATCGTGGGTTCAGCGCTCGCACAATGCTTAGGGTCGAACATGGCAACCTGCCTGGAAAAGACAGCCGAGTACGTCGTGATCGGAGAGAACTGGGCGAAGTGCGATTCCATCGCTGAACGAGTATGGGGCGAAGCTCTAGTCTGCAACTTTCCTCGAGCCTACAAGTACTTGACGAGGATAAGGGATCATGATAACCGGTGGATTCGCCGCGCAATTGGCGTGGGGTCCGTTGGCTACGAACAAGCGTGTTGCGGAAGAGATCTTCACCAAATGCTACCTAATGGAACTGGAGTCCGCTCCGTCGTTCAAGGTCTGGGCTTATAGACGAGCAGGGTGGGCTATTGACGAACTCGACCAGGACATTCTGGCGATCT
>Ga0315289_10006485_pt1 | contig 17190 bp, 10 predicted proteins | sample YL17G11_40_MG_FD_203452 | JGI IMG/M metagenome (GOLD analysis project Ga0315289, IMG submission 203452) | Sediment microbial communities from Yellowstone Lake, YNP, Wyoming, USA - YL17G11_40 | ecosystem: Environmental > Aquatic > Freshwater > Lake > Sediment | place: USA: Wyoming | collected... | reverse complement strand
CCTTCGGCCCGCGAAACGGCTGCGGCGGCGTGCGTGGGATATGCCAGGCGGCCGGACGGGTTGTATATAAGGACCGCATCGGCCATGCCCAAGGCCACGAATTGCTCGAACGCAAGAGGCGGCGCGAAGCCTGCCGCCTGCTCCATCGCCGCCTGCCGCGACCGCCAGAACTTCTCCAGCCGCTCATGGACGTCCAGGAGCTGCTGACGGTACACGTCGGTCAGCCTCTGTCGCACGGCCAGGCGCTCGTTGCGCATGGCGGCGTTCATGAACCACAGCACGCATGCGCTGGGCACCAGCACCGCCACCAGCAGCGCCAGCAACACCGGCCAAACCCCTCGCGACGTGCTCGGTTGTCGCGGCATCAGCGTCATGTCACGGCATTATCTCCGGTCAAGGGCGTGCACGCATTACCTCCGTGCACACCCTGCGCTACATCCTAGCCGTAGGGTGTGCACGCGTTTGTTTGCGTGCACACGTGACGCCCGCTACGTCTTGGACCGCTCACATGCCCCGGATGAGCCACCAGTCGTCAATCTTCACCAGCGTGGCATCCAGCTTGAAGGTGTCGCCCTTCTTGAGCCGCAAGGATTTCGGCCCTTCGCCGACCGACACGTCCGACTTCATCGTCACCTTCCAAGCAATCGTGGCGGCGTTGTGCGTGGGCTTCAGATCGGTGATCTCGATGGGCGCCTCAGCGTCCACCGCCGCCAGGACCTGTCTGATCGGGTCATCAGGCGTCGAGAGCCCTTCCCTGATGTCCTCATAATCGTGCCCGTACGGCATGACGGCGGCCATCGCTCGCTCCACGTCGCCGGCGGCCGTAGCCTGGGTGAAGCTGCGGACGGCCGCCTCGGGGCTGCTCAGGTCCAGGCTGGCATAGACCTGCGGCTTGCTCTTCAGCATCGCCTGTTTCAGGCCTTTCTCGGCCTCCATGTCCGGCAGGTCGGCCACCAGGTACCACGCGGCGTAGTAGTGGATCGCCCGGTCGTACCGGCCCTGTTCCAGGTACGTCGTCGCCAGGCCGTTGTACGCCGCCGTGGCGGTCGGCGCAACGGCGATGGCCTTCTCCCAACACCCGATCGCCTCGTCCACACGGCCTTGCTGCTTGGCGACCCAGCCCAAGCCGTTCAGCGCGCCCGGAAGGCTGGAATCGATCGCGACGGCCTTCTCGAACGACTCCGTCGCATTCAGCGGCTTGCCCTGGTTGAACTGGCTCCAGCCCAGCCCGTTCCAGGCGTTGGCGTTGGTGGGGTCCAGCATCACAGCCGTCTTGAACTTCCCCTCGGCCTCGGCCAACTTGCGCTGGTTCCACAGCCGCCAGCCCTCGGTCGACAGCTCCTCGGCCTGGCGCGCGTACACCGGGTCCACGTCCGCCTGACGGACAGGCTGCGCCTCGTAGAGCGACCGCTTGAACCCTTCGGTGAACTCCCCCACCGCCTTGGCATTTGGCAGGGCGTCCACGTCGCGGATGAGGAACCGATTGCCCTGGCGCTCCAGGCCAAGGCCCATCGACATGAGCTTGCCGTCCGCTTTGTTTGCCAGTCCGGACAGGACGACACAGGCGCTCTGCCCCGACGCGAGCGCCTGGTCCACTTTCGCGGCCGACAGGTCCATCCGGTTGGCCAGCTCCGCAAAGCTGTTGGGATGGTCCGCGCGATATTCGGCCGTGGCTAGGGCAAATGCCCGCTCGACCTGGTTCTCACGCAGCGCCGACAGCAACTGCTCCCCCACCTGCCGGGCCTCCGCGGGGTCCGCTCGGTTGTCGCCGTCGGTCTGGGCCGACACCACCACCTCCACCACATGATTGGTGTTGGCGGGGACCTGGTCGGTCCAGCGGTGGATGGCCATTCCCGCCACCTGGGCCACCGCATCCGCCGGCCGGGGCTGCTCCATGACCTTCTGCCCGCCCATCAGGACGAGGTAGAAACTCTCCAGGCCCGGGGCTCCCAGCTTGTTCCGCATCTGCAAGGCGTAGCCGTCACCCTTCCGCTCCAGCGGCTTAAGCGTCGTCCGTCGCCAACCGAACAACCGCTGCTCGCCCGGCTGGATCGGCCGGCCGGGGTTCCACATCGCCTGGTAGCGTCCGCCCCGGGCGTCCGCGCCCCGGTCCTGGAGCGTGATGGCAGCGGTCCGGCCCGTCTCATCGAAGAACACCAGATCGTCATAAGAGACGTTGCCCAAGTTCACCTCGCCCGTCAGCGGTTGGACGCCTTGGTGGCGGAACGGGATGAACCCGCCCACGCACATCTGTCCATTCGCCACCCCGTACACGTGCGCGTTGGGATACAGGCCCTTCTGGCCGGCCTCCATCAGCGTCTTGACGTGCTCGCCGATGATGTACCCCATCACCTCGGCCCGCAGCTCGCCGGTGACCTGCGCCGCGCCGCCCGGGCCAGTCGCTGGCGTCGCCTCCAGCATCGCCAGCGCCGCCTGGGCATTGTTGGCCACCATCTTGTCCGGGTCCTTCAGGGCCTTCTGCAAGGCCGGGACGGCGCGGCGGTCGCCCATCAGCCCCAGCCCATACGCCACCGCCCGGCGAGCGTAGCCGTCGGGGTCGTTGAGCGTCAGATCGATCATCTTGTCCAGGCTGGCGGTGTCCTTGCGGGCCCCCAGCGCGATCCCGGCCATGCCGCGCGTGAGATTCTCCTCGTGTGAGAGCAGTTCCCGCAGCTTGGGGAAGCCCTCACTCACATCGTCCAGGTCGGCCATCCACAGCAGGTAGATCGCGGCGCGGCGCTGGTTGTTCACTTCGGAATCTAGCCAGCCGGCCAGCTCGCGCACCACGGCGGCGTCCTTAACGTCGCTGACCTTGCTTATCTGTGCCGGCAGCTTCGGGTCGCTCTCGACCATCGTCGAGACGGCCTTGACCGCGCTGGTCACGATGGCTTTGACCTCCGCATCGCTGATACCAGCCCGCGCCTGCTCCAACTGCTTTCGGCCCTGTGCGACCAGGTCCTGCTGCTCCGGGAAATCCGCGATGAGCTTGTTAAGCAGTCCCATCGCCTCGGTCCGCTGGTCCTTGGCGATATGGCACATCGCCAGGCGGTAGTACGCCTGCGCGACGTAGGGCCGATTGGCCTGGGCCTGCTCGATCACCTGCCGGTAGAGCGCCATCGCGCCGTCCACGTCACCGACTGTCTGCTCGGTGTAGATCGCCTTCTCCAGCAACACAGAGAGTGGCATCTGTTGGTCGGGCTGGCTGGCCGCACCGGCTTCGGGACGGGCGCCTGCCCCTGCGGCCGGATGTGCCTGCGGCCCGTTGCCCGTGGCCGAGGCCGGAGCCGCTGCCGTCGCCGCCCCGGCCAGCGCCCCCATCAACGCCCCCACCATCACACACATCGCCAATGCGGCGGTGGTTTGTCTAATCTTGGCCTTCATCGCATATTCCTTTCAGATTCACTGGTTTGTTGTCGGGCATACTTGCCCGACCTATCTCTATTGTCGCGAAGGATTGTTACCGGATGGTTACCGTGAGATCCTTTCTGCGCCCGATTTTTCAAGTCATCCCCGAAACCCTCGCAACGTGAAGGGACGCATCGCATCCCTGCGACGCAAACGAGAAGACCGCGCACCGATCTCCACGCCGTGCGCGGGGCTTCCGCGCCAGGGTGTACCACAAGCGATGAACTCAGATGGCCGCGCGGAGGACGGCCGACAGCATAGGCGCATCGAGCACGATGGGGTTGTACTTCATGGAACTGGACTGCTGGGCCAACCCCACCAGCTCCTCCACGTGCTGGAGGCCGACCCCGAATTGCCGCAAGGGCGGGATACGCAGCGCCTCGGCCAACCGCTGGGCGCACGCGGCGGCCTGGTCGGCGGCTGCGGCATCGTCCAGGCCCGCCTGGCCGCACAGAATCCGCCCCACCGTCGCGTAGCGGGCCAGGCAAGGATGGCCGGCATCCGCCCGCCGCAGGGCCGACACGTTGGCCCGGATTACGTGCGGCAGCAGGACGGCGCAGATGGCCCCGTGCGGCACGGGGAAGTTGGCGCCCATCGGCGCGGCGAATCCATGCGCCGCCCCCAGGCCGGCATTGGAGAGCGTCAGCCCGCTCAGCAGTGCCGCCATCGCCATGTCCTCCCGCGCCGCCAGGTCGGCGGGGTCGGCGCAGGCCCGCTCCAGCGACTGTCCAGCCCGCCGCAGGCCCTCCAGCGCCAGCGCGTCGGTGATCGGCGCAGCCCCGCGCGAGGTGTAGGACTCGATAAGCTGGCACAGCGCATCCATGCCGGACCGCGCCGCCACCTCCGCCGGCACGCCCGCCTGCAAACGCGGGTCCACCAGCACCACGCGGGCCAGCAGGCACTCGGAGCGAATGGAGGCCTTGAACCGCCGCGGGGGATAGCCGATCACGGCGTTGCGCGTCACCTCCGCGCCCGTCCCGGCCGTGGTGGGAATCGCCATCCACGGCGCGGCCGGCTGACTGATCTGCCGCCCGGCCCCCACGACCTCCATGTAATCCAGGGCCGACCCGCCGTTGGTCAGCAGGCCCGCGGCCGCCTTGGCGGCGTCGATGGCGCTGCCTCCGCCCAGGGCGATGACGGCATCGCAGCCTTTGGCGCGGGCCCGCTGCACGGCCGAATCGACATCCTCGACCGTCGGCTCGGCGCGCTGCTGGACGACCACCTGGCCAATGCCTTCGCGCGTCAGCCGCGCCAGCAGCTCGTCCACAATCCCCCCGTCGCCGGGCTGGCCGACGTTGGTGATTACCATCGCCCGCCGTCCCAGCGGCCGGGCGAGCTGGCCTACCTGCTCAAACCGCCCAACCCCAAAAGCGATCCGAGGCACGCAGTAGAAGTCGAAAGCGTTCATAGTGTGAGTCGGGCCACTATGCCTGACCACCGGGCGCCTATTGCTGCGAACCGGCCAGCGCCTTGGCCCACTCGCGGCCGATCGAGTTCAGCACCGCCAGCTTGTGGGGCAGGTTCTGGCGGCGAAGCGGGATCATGTCGGCTACCTCGAAGTGCGACGACTGGAGGACCCAGGCCAGGCTGTCGGCGCAGCGCGGGGCCCCGCCCCCGCCGCCCCCCGCCACGCAGAGCCCGATAACGGGTTTGCCGGCGATGCCGGCTCGACCTTGCTCGTGGACGCACTGGCGGCGCAGGCGGTCCAGGAAGGCCCGCAGGCTCTCGCTAAGGTCGCCGAGGTACACCGGCGTAGCCAGCACGACCGCGTCGGCCGCGCGAATCTGCCCGACCAGATCATGCAGGTCGTCCTCGATGATGCACCGCCCCTCGCCGCGGCAGCGGCCCCAGCCGTTGGCGTCGCACTGGCGGCACCGCTCGACCCGCAACTCCGGCAGGCGGACGGTCCGGACGATGGCCCCCTCGGCCGTCAAGCCGTCCGTCAAGGCATCGAGGGCGCGGCTGGTTTGGCCGGTGGGGTTCCGGCTGCCGGAGATGGCGATCACGTTCACAGGTGGCCTCCCTTCTGCCTGTGAGGCGATATTGCGCCGACGGGCCGGCGGCGTCCAGCCCAAATGAACGTGGAACCGGAGGACGGGTCGAATGTAGACTAAGGGGAGCCTCTGCCAGCAGGAGGAAGCTATGTATAGGCACGCCGCCGTTGCGGGGGTGACCGTATTGGTTTTGTCCGCCGCCGCGGGGGCCCAGGACTCACCGGTTCGCGGTCTGAGGGCCCGCCTTCAAGGGCTGGTCTTCGAGGCCAAAGACTGGTCCAGTCCGCGCGATGCCTGGCTCAGCAACAAGGACTCTCCCGACCGCTGGAATCTTTGGACGCAGGAGACGGACGTCTGGGAAAGGCGGTCGATGGGCGCGTCGCTGCGGTCGCCGACCATCCAGCGCCACCAGTCGCTCAAGGACGGGGCTCCGCCGCTGCACACCGTCATCACCGGCATCCCGGAGGGCCTTTACCAGGCTTACCTGGGACCCACCACCCGGGTGCTGGGCTATTCGCTGGACGGCGGGAACTGGCTCCGGTCGGCCGGCGGGAAGGAGACGCCGCTGGGGCTGATCCATATCGCCGACGGCACGTTTGAGCTGTGGGTGGACGACTGCTTCGCGACACCCGGCCAAATCGGACCGGCCTATTATGACTACATTCGCCTGGAGCCGACCGACCCGCCCCACTTTGACCGCACCGCCATCCGGCGGCTGGACGATGACCGAGTCGAGGTTTGTTGGACCAGCCAGATTCCCCTGGAGATCATGCGGGCGCGGGCGACAGCGGGCCACCAGCAGCTTGAGGTTCCCATTGAGCAGGGGCTGTACCGGAATCACTGCGTGTGCCTGCCTCCGCTGGAGGCCGGCTCAATGCTGCGCCTGGCGCCGCTGGCCAAGCTTGGCCGAAGCGCCGAGGCGCCGTGCCAGGCCATCGAGCTGCCGGTGCCACGGCGGCCTGAGGGCGTGTCGGCGGCTGACCGGATCGAGCTGACGGTCACTGAGCCGGCCGGCCTGGACCGCCCAGCCTGGCCAGTTAGCTCCGGTGTGCCATTTGCGAGGGGGGCGCTCTGGCGGGCCGAGGACTGCCGCCTGGAGGATGTTACCGGAACGCCCTGTCCCGCCCAGTTCAAGGCTTCTAGCCGCTGGGCCGACGGGAGCGTTCAATGGCTGCTGGTGAGCTTTGTCGCCCACACGCAGGCCCAGCAACCCAGCACGTACGCCCTGGTGGTGGACCCCGCGGGCTCACCGCCGACACAGGCGCGGGTGCGAGTCGATGAGGAAGGCCCTCGCGTGCGCCTAACCAACGGCCGCGTGAACTTCGTCATTAACCGCGAGCGATTCAACCTCCTGGAGCACTTGACGGTGGACGGGGAGGCGTTGGGGCTTCGCGGCGGCGACGGGGGACTGTGGATGTTGGATGCCAACGGCGGGCGTCTGGTTGCCGGCAAGCCGGACGCCGTTGAAATCCTCCAGCGCGGGCCGGTCTGCGCGGTGGTCCGCGTAGGGGGGCCTTTGGCGCCCCCCGATGGCCGACCGCTGATGCGCTACAGCGTCCGACACGATCTGTGGGCCGACGAGCCGGCCGTCCGCCTGGCGGTATCCGTCACCAACGACGGCGGGTCGGACAGACTGACGCCGGTCCGCAGCGCCTCGCTTGCTTTACCGCTGGAGGAGGGGCGATTTGCATCGGCTTGGATTGACGGCCAGGCTGTCAGCGCCTCGCCCGGCGCACCGGCCCTGTTGCTCCAGGACGACCAAGAGCATTTCACACTCCGGGACACAGGCAGCGTGCGCGAGGGTGTCCAAGGCCAGGGGATTGCCACCTGGTCCGACGGCCGGCGGACCGTGAGCCTGGTGATTCGCGACTTCTGGCAGCGGTATCCCAGGGCCGTGGCAGTGGGGCCAAGCGGCCTGCGCGCCGACCTGCTGCCGGAGCTGCCCAGCGGCTACCACCAAGACGACCAACCGATGCAGAAGATAAGCCTGTACTACTGGCTGCGTGACGGCAACTACCTGCTGCGCCAGGGCTTGCGATTCACCACCGAATTGGTGGTTTGGCTCGGCGACGCCGCTGCCTCGCCGGCCAACCTGGCCCAGATGGTCCAGCAGCCGCTGTTCGCGGTCGCCAGGCCCGAAGTCTACTGCCGTAGCGGGGTCTTCGGGCACGTTCTGCCCGCCCAGCCGGGCCCAATGGACCAATACGAGGAGTTCTTTGGCCTGGCCTTCCGCGGCCTGGAGCAGACGCGCCAGCGCCGGCGCGAGTACGGGTGGATGAACTACGGCGACACGTTCGGCGAGCGCCGCTTCAATTGGATCAACAACGAGTACGACCTGATCTTCGGCCTGCTGCTGCAATTCGCGCGGACCGGCGACCTGGGCTGCCTGTGGCGGGCCGACCAGCAGGCCCGGCATACCGCCGACGTGGACGCCATCCACGGCGCGGCGGCGGAGTCCGGACGCGGCCTTATGTACGCTCATTCCGTGGGCCACTGCGGCGGCTTCCTGCTGGGGTCTGATCCCGCGCTGCGCGGGATACGGATCCAAGAGAGCTACGCCGAAGGGGCCATCGACCCCGGCGGGCACATGCACATTCAGGGCCTGCTGCTGATGGCCATGCTGTCAGGCCAGGAGGACTATTGGGCGGCGGGGATGCGGGTGGCCGACTTTCAGGCGGCGGATATGACGACGGATTTTGACTTCCACATCGAGCGGGCGGCCGGCTGGCCCATCATCAACGCCGTCAGCGCCTATGAGGCCACCGGCGACCCGTATTACCTCAACGCGGCCGCCCTGATGGTCCGGAAGGTGCTGGCCAAGCAGGATCCCAAGGACGGCGGATGGCTGCTGCCGCAGGACGCTTCGGAATGCAACTGCCCGCAGCCACACCTGGGCGGCAAGGCCTTCGCCGTGGGCGTCCTGCTGCGCGGGATGGTGATGTATTACCGCCACGGCGGCGATGCGGACGTGGGACGGTCCATCGTGCGGGCCGGCGACTGGCTAATGAATTGCGCCTGGAATCCCCGTACCGGAGGCTTCCGCTACAAGACCGGCTGTCCTGAGTACGAGGACGGCGCCGGCATCGGGGCCACGGGGGCGCTGGTGGCCGAGGGGCTGCTGTATGCCTCGCAGATCAGCGGCGACCCCAAGTACCGCCAGTTTGTGCTGAGCTGGATGGACCAGGCTGTAGACTGGCCGGCCGAGGACGGCAAGAACATGGCCATGCAAATACACCAGTTGGCCTACGCGGCGGACCTGCTGCGCGAGCAGGGAGTCACAACCCTGCCCCGCAGCGCCCCAACCACCGCCGCCCACGAGGGCCGGCGGAGACGCTCGAGAGCCCCGGCTGCCTCCGCGCCGGCCCAGACGGCCCCAGCCAGCGCGCCCCAAGAGCGCCCGCGCGGACAGTCCAAGCCCGCCATGGACAGATAGCACATGACCAGGACGCAGCCGTTGCCCCCGACAAGATCAACCGCCCCGGCGGCGCCACGGGACCGCTTGGTGCAGGCGGGCCTGGGAGCCTGCTTGGTGCTGGGGGCCGTGTTGGCGTATCTGCCGGTCGCCCGGGCCGCCTTCATCTGGGACGACGATGATTATGTCACCCAAAACCGGGCCCTGCTGAGCACCCAAGGGCTGCGGGCGATCTGGCTCAAGCCGGGCGTGACCCCGCAGTATTACCCCCTGGTGTTCACCACCTTCTGGCTGGAACACAAACTATACGGGCTGCACCCGCTGGGCTATCACTTCGTAAACGTCGCCATTCACGCCGCATCAAGTGTGGTGCTGTGGCGGCTGCTGCGGCGGTTGGAGATCCCCGCGGCGCTATTGGGGGCCATGCTGTTCGCGGTGCATCCGGTGCACGTGGAGTCGGTGGCGTGGGTGACGGAACGCAAGAGCGTGCTGTCCGGCCTGATGTACCTTCTGTCGGGCTGGGCCTTCCTGCGGTTTTCCCCCCCGGCAGGGCCGTCGGACTGGCGGCGGTGGCGGTGGTATGCGGGGGCGATCGTGCTCATGGGCGGGGCGCTGTTGAGCAAGACGGTTAGCTGCACGCTACCGGTGGCGCTGGCCCTGGTGCTGTGGTGGAAGCGGCCTCGCCTGCAAGGCCGCGACCTGGCGGCGCTGCTGCCCATGCTGGCGGTGGGGGCATGCTTTGGAATGCTGACGATCTGGATGGAGAAGATCCGCGTGGGGGCACGGGGGATCGACTGGCAGCTATCGCCGGTGGATCGCGTGCTAATCGCCGGCCGGGCGGCATGGTTCTACCTGGCCAAACTCGCCTGGCCCGCTCGGCTGACGTTCATCTACCCCAAGTGGCAGATCGACGCGGGCCTCTGGTGGCAGTATCTGTTCCCGCTGAGTCTGGCCGGCGTGTTGGCGGCCTTGTGGCTGGGACGGGGGCGAATCGGCAAGGCCCCGCTGGTGGCGGCCCTGTTCTTCCTGGCGACGCTGCTGCCGGCCCTGGGGTTCTTCAACGTCTATCCGATGCGGTACTCATACGTGGCTGACCACTTCCAGTACCTAGCGTCGATTGGCCCAATCGCGCTGGTGGCCGGCGCGGCGGGAACGGCTATGCGGCGGCTGAAGGGGCAGCCCCGGCTGGTCCTGGCGGGCGCCCTGGTCCTGTGGCCAATCCTCCTGGCTGGCCTGACCTTCCGTCAGACGCTGATCTACCGGGACTCGCAGGGCCTTTGGAACGACACGCTGGCCAAGAACCCCTCCGCCTGGATCGCGCACGGCAACCTGGGCATGATGTGCCTTGACCGGGGGGAGTTGGACAAGGCGATGGAACATTTCCGCCAAGAGCTGTCCATCCGGGAAGACATTGAGGAATCGCACGCCAGCCTCGCCACGGTGCTGGAGCGGCAGGGCCGGTACGAAGAGGCGCTGGCGCATCGCCGTCGCTGCGTCGAGCTCCGCCCCGACCTGGGAACCTTCCGTGCGCTGCTGGCGGGCGCCCTGGTCCAGATGGGCCGCCTGGAGGAAGCCCAGCAGCAGGCGCGGCAGGCCGTGCAAATGGCCCCGCACCTGCCGGACCCCTACAACAACCTCGGTCTGGTGCTCTTTCGACAGCGCCGTTTTGGGGAGGCCGAGGATCTCTTCCGCCGCGCCTTGGCCATCGAACCCGGTTCCGTGCAGGCCCGCCAGAACCTGGCGGAACTGATGTTCCAAAGCGGTCGGCCGCTCGAGGCAATCCAGATTCTGGAGGACCTGCTGCGGCAAAACCCTACCCCACGCGCTTACTATACCCTTGGGCTGATATATATGGATTCCCAGCAGATGGACCAGGCCGCCGCCGCGTTTGTCCAGCAACTCCAGATGGAACCGGGCAATGGGGAGGTCTGGAAGCTTCTAGGCAATTGCCACGCCGTGTCGGGTCGGATGGCCGAGGCGGCCGCGGCGTACCAGCAGGCGATCATCCACAGGCCGAACGACTCGGCGCTGCGGAACAACCTGGGGGTGGTGCTGGAGGGCTTGGACCGGCTGGTCGAGGCCGAGCAGCAGTTCCGGCAGGCAATCCAGTTGGAGCCGTTCAATCTCGAGGCACATTACAACCTCTCGAGGATACTGGCCAAGGCCAGCCGGCTCGACGAGGCCCGCCGGCACCTGGAGGAGGTGCTGAGGATTAACCCGGACTACTCGCCCGCCCGAGCCGACTTGGAACGGCTGGGGGCGCCTTCACAAACTCAAGGAGCCAAAGATGTTCAACGCTAATGGAAGCTTGCCGTTCACCATGCTGCTTGGCCTTTGGACCGCGACGGCGTGGGCACAGACACCGGAGGCGGCGCCCGCCGATCGCGCGGCAGCGCCGGCGGACCGCGCCCCAATCATCGCCGCGACGGCGCCACGGGACGCGATCTCGCTGAAGGCCCTCGAGATGTTCAATGTCTGCCAACAGCGGGAGGATGGTCCTCCCGGCAGCCTCTCCCCGTACGACTCAGACCCCTGGTTTGTGTCGTATCACATGATGGCCTACCTGGCGATGTTCGAAGGCACCGGCGAGCGTCAGTACCTGGACCGGCTGCTGGAGCACGTTGAGCACATCATGGCCCAACGGGGCGACCGCCTGGGGCTGGTGGACGAGATCCGCGGCCGGACCATGCCCGCGTGGATCACCACCGGCTACAGCGAAGGCAGGCCATACGCCTGGCTGGTCCACGCCGGGATGATTACCTATCCGATGGCCCGCTGCGCGTACCTGCTAGAACGCGATCCACAATTGGCCCGGCAATACGCCCCGGTGATCCAGAGGCTCCTAACCGACGTCGCCGAGACCCTCCACGCCTTCGACGAGGACTGGCGCGACGGCCCAGGTCAAGGCCCCAACAGCGAGGGATACTATTACTGCCCCTACCTTCAGCGCGACCTGCCCTTCAACATGCAGAATGCCATGGGGCGGACGATGGTGGCCATGTACCTGGCCACCGGGGACGACTGGTACCGCACCCGGGCCCACAAGTTGGCCTACTACTTCCACGAGCGGCTGCACCGCCTGGACGGCGATACGCGGTTCTGCTGGAGCTATTGGGTGCGCAACCCCAGCCCCGAGGACGTTTCACATGCGGCCATCAATGTGGATTTTGCGTTTGTCTGCCGCCGAGCGGGCATCGTGTTCGACAAGGGCGACATTGGGCGTTTTGTTGCCGCCTTCAAGCATGTCGCCAAGCCGGAGGGTTTCGGCGATTTTGTGGACGGCAGCAGGACCGGCGGGAGCCTGTCCGTCCAATTGGGGCGTTGGGGCCACCTGGCGTATCACGACCCGTCGGTGCGAGCAGTCCTGAGCGACTATCTGGAGCAGACTAAGGGCGCAACGGCGACCCTGATCGGCTGCGCATACCTAGTGGAGACCCAGCGGCCGTTCCACAAGGAACAGCCGGTCGCAGCCACAACCGCCCCGGCCCAGCCATGAGAACCCCCCAGCGGGCTTGGCTGCGGAGGAGGACAACATGATGTGCGAATGTGCGTTGCTGATCGTGGTGCTGACCGGCTTGGTGATGGTTTTCCTCGCAGCCCAGGCAACATCCGGCCAATCAGCGTTTCCGGGCAAACAGTGGGATCGCAGGGATCCCGCCGACCTGGGCCTGGATGGGCGGCGCCTGGAGGAGTTCGCAGCCTTCATCGGCGCCGGCAGCGACGACCCTGTCGCCAAGCCCAAGGACCGCCGGATCGGCTGCGTCGTCCGCAACGGGTATCTGGCCCACGCCTGGGGCGACCCGCAGGCCAAGTTCGACTGGTACTCCTCCTCCAAGCCGGTGGTCAGCACCCTGCTGTTTTTCGCCGTGGACAAGGGCCTGCTGCCCAGCGTCGATGCCCGCATCGTGGACCTGGGCTGGGCGCTGGCGCCCAAGGACCAGCCCATGACCTTCGCGCATCTGGCCGACCAAGTCAGCGGTTACGCGCTGGCCGAGGCGCCCGGGGCCGCCTGGTCCTACAACGATCTGGCCCTTCAGCTCTATGTCCTGTCGCTGGAGAAGGGGTTCGGCCGGCCGCTTAGCCAGGCCGCCCAGGAGTACCTGGCGCCGCTATCGCTGGAAGACGGCGACGTGTTCGACCGCCGACGGCGGGTGGTCACCAGCGCCCGGGACTTCGCCCGCCTGGGCTGGTTCTGGATGAATCGCGGCCGCTGGGCCGGGCAACAGGTCCTTCCGCAGGCATACCTGGACGCCTACATGCGCCCGCACGTGCCGCCGGACCTGCCCCGCAGCGTCACGCGCAGCGACCCCAACGACTATCTGGGGATCGGCTCCTACGGCGGCGGGTTCAATCAAGGACCCGTGGGGCCGGGCGTCTACGGGTTCAACTGGTGGTTTAACGGGACCATCCCGCGGAACGGCCAGGTGCTGGTCCCCGCGGCGCCGCTGGACATGGTGATGGCGCTGGGCGCGCGAGGCTCCTACATGGCCATGCTGCCCAGCGAGGGCCTGCTCGTGGCGGCGCAGGGGGATTGGGGCAAGGTCGATGAGCTTGACCCGCTGAACCGCGCCCGCTTCAACCAGGCGCTGGAACTGCTGATGTCCGCGGTGCGATAGGGCATGGACCGGGCGCGGCGGTGAGTGGAAGCATTTAGGCCGGCGATGCGCCGGCCAGAGTGGACTGGATGAAGGGCCTTGATGAATCGGCGGTGCTGTCCGCGCGAGCCTTGTTGTCGCGGGCGCGCCGCGTGGCCGTGCTCACCGGGGCGGGCATCTCCGCCGAGAGCGGTCTGCCGACCTTCCGCGGGGCCGGCGGGCTGTGGGACGGCTTCAACAGTCAAGAGCTGGCTAGTCCACAGGGCTGGGCGATGGATCCGGCCAAGGTGTGGCGTTGGCACAACCGGCTGCGCCTGGCCTTGCGCCGCGCGCGGCCCAACGCCGCCCATCGCGCCCTGGCCCGCCTCCAGCAGCGCGCCGCCGGCTGGGAGAGCTTCCGTCTGGCCACACAGAACATCGACGCCCTTCACCAGCGGGCCGGCAGCACCGGCGTGCTGGAGCTGCACGGTTCGCTGCTGCGGGTCCAGTGCAACGGCTGCCGGACCCAGCGGGACCTGGACCTTTACTGCGACTGTGACGATCCGCCGACTTGTTCGCGGTGCGCGTGGCCCATGCGTCCGGCCGTGGTGTGGTTCGGCGAACCGCTGCCGGCGGCGGTGTGGGAGGCCGCGTTCGAGGCCGCGCGAAGCTGCGACGTGTTCCTGTCCGTGGGCACCAGCGCGGCGGTCTATCCGGCGGCTGGGCTGATCGAATTGGCGGCCCGAGCGGGGGCCAAGGCGATCGAGGTGAACCTGGAGCCTACGCCAATGACGGCGACGGCGGAGCTGTCTCTGTGGGGCCCGGCCGGAAGGGTCCTGCCGAGGCTGCTGGAGTAGCCCGTGGAGGAGCCGGCCTTCATCTGCGACGCGATGCTGGGGGGCCTGGCGCGGTGGCTCAGGGCCGCCGGGTATGATGCCTCGTGGGAGTACGGCATCAGTGACGCCGAGCTGCTGGAGCGGGCACGGGCGGGCGGGCGGATCCTGCTGTCCAGCGACGGCCCGATGTTCGAGCGGCGGATCATCCGCGACGGCCAACTGCCGGCCCTGTTCATCCCCCAGCAGTTGGGCAAGCTGGACCAACTGCGGTTCGTGCTGCGCGAGTTGAAGCTTCCCCTGCGCCCGCCGCGATGCATGGGCTGCGGGGGCCAATTGACGGAGGTGCCCAAGCACACGGTGGCCGCCGAGGCCCCGCCGCTGGCCTTCCGCAACTGCCAACAGTTCTGGCGCTGCCTGCGCTGCGGGCGGCTGCTGTGGCATGGGACGCACTGGCAACGCATCACCCGCCGGCTGGGTGAGCTGGCCGGGTAGGGCCGGTCGTAGCGGGATGCGCCCCGGCACGGGCATCTTGCCCGTGCGTCCCAGGGGCGTTCCTCCGTGGACGGCAGGTCCGCGGCGGCGTTATGGCCGGGCGGCAACCGTCGGGCCTCGCCACCCCGCCAGACACCGGGGCGCTTCGCCGCCGCTGTCACGAAGCCGCGCCCCTTGCACGCGTGGACGGGGATGGATAGCCTCTGCGGCTTTGGAGGCGAGGTACAAACATGGCCGATGCGGGTCACGCCGCCCAGCAGCTGGGGGTCGGCAACCCAACGCACCCCTCGGCGGCGCAGCCCCCCGCCGCGACCGCCGGGGTCTCTGGGTCCTTGGCCCGCGACACCGCCGTGCGAAGCATGGCCTGGGCCCTGGCCCACAGCACGCTCAACACCGTGTTTTACAGCCTGACGTTCGGCGGCAGCATCTTCGTGCTGTTCCTGGACTACCTGGGGTTGCCCAAGGCGCGGATCGGGCTGGTGCTGTCATTGCTCCCCCTGTGCGGCCTGCTGGCGCTGGTGGCGGGGCCGGCCACCGTGCGATTTGGCCTGAAACGGACGTTCGTGATCTTTTACGGCCTGCGCAAGCCGGTCATGCTTCTGCTGCTGCTGGCGCCGTGGATGATCAGCCGGTTCGGCGCGGGGGCGGGAGGGTGGTACGTCATCGGCGTCATGTTCGTGTTCGCCGTCCTGCGGGCCATCGCCGAAACGGGTTACTACCCCTGGTACCGCCAGTTCATCCCCGACTCATTCCGCGGGCGGTTCAGCGCGATCGCCAATCTGGCCACCGTCTCCAGCGGCGCCCTGACCATCTGGCTGGCCAGCTACGTCCTGGCCGCCAGCCGGGGCGCGGCGGGCTACATGAAGCTCATCACGGCCGGGGTGATCTTCGGGATCGTCTCAGTGGCGATGATGATCCCCGTGCCCGGGGGAGGGCCCGCGGCAGGTCCGCCGTCGCTGGCACACTACTTGCGCGGGATTCGCAACTGCCTGCGGGACCGCCGATTCGTCTGGTACCTGCTGGGCGTGGGATGCTATGTGATGGGCTTGGCCATCGTGCCGTTCATGCCGCTGTATCTGCGCGACTTCGTGGGCCTGGGGCAGGCGACGGTGGTCCGCCTCGAGCCGGCGGCCATGCTGGCGGGGATCGTCTCGAGCTTCCTGGCCGGGTGGGCCGCCGACCGCTACGGCGGCCGGCCCGTCACGTTGGTGGGCGTGGCGGGCACCCTGGTGTTGCCCGTGTTCTGGGTGCTGATCCCCCGCCACAGCCCCGCCAGCCTGCCGCTGGCGTACGCGGGCGCGTGCTGGCAGGGCCTGTGCAGCGCGACCGTCGGCATTTCGACGACGCGGCTGCTGTTCAGCGAGCTGATGCCGCCGGCCAAGAGCATGGATTACTCAGCCGTCAACTATGCCGCAACGGGCCTCTTCGGGGGCATCGGCCCCCTGGTCGTCGGCAGCGCGCTGACCGGTCTGAAGGGTTGGAGCACGCGGTTGGCGGGCCTGACGCTGGACCAGTACGCCCCGCTGCTGGCAGCGGGTTTTGTGCTGGTCGCAACCAGCGGCTACTGCTTCGGTCGGACACATCGCGACGCAGACAAGCCTACCGCGGAGGTTCGGGCGTAGACGGGCGCCCCTCTCTCAAGTCATCCTCTACTATTCCCACGGTCCGGCCAAGGTGGAACCCGCAGCCGGCCCAGGGGCTATTAGCCCGCGTCTGACGGCTCTTCGCCAAACACCGCCTGAACCCGATTTTCGGGGCAGCTACTTGTCGTTGGGGGGATTGCATCGGCCACGGCGCCGTCATATTCCTGAGCAGGAGTGGCGTTGCCCTATTAGATTGACGCGGGTTCCGGGCCCCTGTAGATTCACGTCGGACGAGCCAATACGAGGAACTTACCATGAGCCACACTAAGGTAGCTTTGCCTGTGTGCGTGGTGTTGGCGGTGCTTGGGGCTTGTTGGGGATTCCTGCGCGCGCCGCAGCTATCCTTAGGCCAAGGCCAAGCGGCCACGAGTCTCTCTACCGTGCCTGCCACGCAACCTGCAAAGGAGTTGACAATGGACCTGGACCTTAGCGGCGGGGTAACGATGAAGCTGGTCCTCATCCCCGCCGGTACGTTCATCATGGGCAGCCCGGACAACGAGAAGGACCGTGACCCCGATGAAGGCCCGCAGCACGAGGTTACGATCAGCCGGCCGTTCTACATGGGCGTCTGCGAGGTGACGCAGGCGCAGTACGAGCAGGTCACGGGTAGGAACCCCAGCCGCTTCAAGGGGGCGGGACGTGCGGTGGAACAGGTGGATTGGAATGATGCCGTGGACTTTTGCAGGGAGGTTTCCCAGAAGACCGGCAGGAGGTTTCGCCTGCCGACGGAGGCGGAGTGGGAATATGCCTGCCGCGCGGGCACGACCACCCCGTTCAACACCGGCGAGACGATCACCACGGACCAGGCCAACCTCAACGGGGAGGAAACCTACG
>Ga0315289_10006484_pt1 | contig 17190 bp, 12 predicted proteins | sample YL17G11_40_MG_FD_203452 | JGI IMG/M metagenome (GOLD analysis project Ga0315289, IMG submission 203452) | Sediment microbial communities from Yellowstone Lake, YNP, Wyoming, USA - YL17G11_40 | ecosystem: Environmental > Aquatic > Freshwater > Lake > Sediment | place: USA: Wyoming | collected... | reverse complement strand
CTTCGATTAAAGAGTGGTATAAGGCGGGAGAGTTGAAAGAATTGATGATTCGGTGCGGTTTTCAGAATGTTCGGATATATAAAAAATCTTTAGGCTTGGTAGCCATTCATATAGGAGAGAAATATGAGGAATAAAAAGGAAATACTTATCGGTGTAACAGGATCAAGTGGGGTAATCTACGCAAAGTTCCTGATAGAATATCTTGTAAACTGCTCGTTCGACGTGAATCTCATTCTGAGCAAGAATTCGATAGATGTAATTAATATCGAACTCGGCACAGATATTCAGAAAGATGACATTCAGATAAAGAAGTTTCTTAATTGTAATACAAAAAAAATAAAATTGTATCGAGAAGATGATTTTTTATCACCGTATGCAAGTGGTTCACACAGGTTTGATGCGATGGTAATCGTGCCGTGTTCGATGGGAACTCTTTCTGCAATTACTAATGGTTTCGCTCATAATTTAATAACAAGAGCAGCGGATATTTGCTTGAAAGAAAAGATTAAATTGATTTTGGTTCCACGTGAAACTCCATTTAGTAGCATTCACCTGGAGAATATGCTTAAATTATCGAGATGCGGAGCAATTATATTGCCTGCGGTACCGGGCTTTTATAACAAGCCAAGAGAAGTTTCAGACCTTGTGAAATTTGTTGTATCAAGAATCTTAGACCATATTGAAATAGAGAATGATTTGGTTAAAAGATGGGGAGAATGAAGCGGTAGCGCCGACGTCTCGTCGGCATAAACATAGCCGGCAAGATGCCGGCGCTACAAATGTAAAACTAACAACGGACAACGAAAGAATAGCCACGAAAGAACACGAAAAAACACGAAAGACATTTAACTGCTAATCACGCGAATTAACGCTAATCAATATTTAATCATACGAATGTAGAGACGCAATGCTTTGCGTCTCTATTAATGTTGGTTCGCGAAATTCGTGGTTTGGTATTATCTCTTTTTACTGCTTATTTTATGTATGAGTTTTTTAGGATTTGTTTAATATTAGGTTTTGTTTCTGGTAAATTTTTTTGTAATAATTTCCCAGATAATGCTTAGATCAACTCCAAAATATTCATGAATAGCAATATTTTTTAGTGCAATCATTCTTTTCCAGGGAATATCAGGATATTTTTCTCTTATATTCTTTGGGATATTTTTAGAAGCTTCACCGATAATTTCAAGGTTTCTTATGCAGGCATCTATAATCATTTCGTTTTTTAGGAAGGTTTCGTAGTTCAAATTGGATATGTAGTTTTGAATCTTTTCCATCGCTGTTAGTATATCTTCAATAAACATCTTATATGTTCGTTTATTAAGCATAGATAATCTCGTTTAGGATTTTTTCTTTCAGTTGTGGTTTAATCGCGTTTACAGTAACAAGGTCCACTTTTTTATTCAATACTGTCTCAAGAAATTCTTTTAAGTCGAAAAATTCCCATCCAATTGGTTCAGAGAATTCTACAAGGATATCCACATCACTCTTTTTGGATTCTTCTCCTCTTGCGTAAGAACCAAAAATACCTATCTCTTTTATCTTAAATTTCTTTCTCAAAAATGATTTATGATTTCCCAATATTTTTTCTATTTTTTTTCTTGCATTCATTGACAATTTCTCCAAAGCAATTCTTTTTTAATTTCTTGATACTGGTCTTTCATAAAAAACTTTTCCTTTAGATAGAATTCTCTTTTGGAGATGCTTTCTTATGTCATTTAAATCAATTATATCAACCTCATTATCTGTAACCATAGAGACTTTTCCATAATATTTAAAAAAATCTTTAGGTTTAATTCCCGTTACTGCTATGTCGATGTCTTGTGCTGATTCAATATCTTCAAGGCAGGAACCGAATAAAAGAATTTTCTCAACACCAAATTGTTTACTAATATCAACTATTTTAGCTAATTCTTTTTCAAAAATCTCTCTTTTCATTGCTCCTCACCTATATTAATCTCAATCAATTCTGTTTATATCACCCCAATAGGAATTATTACAATAAAAAAATGAGCGAAGAAAGATAATATTGTAATTCTTGGATAGGGAAGAAAATAAAAACTATTTTCGTCTTATTTTCTTAATACAATTCCCAGAATTTTTCAGGAACTAATGTTGGAATTAATTCTCTTAATGGAATAGAGACTATCCCGGCATTGCCGTAGGCGATGAAGGCGTAGCCGTTATGGATTTTTACATCTCGGACGATTTCTCTGGGGAATATTTTGTATTCAGCCCACAGTTTAGGGAACAGTAAATTTCCACAGTCGATAATTTTTATTCCTCCCGTTCCGTCTGCAAGAAGAACAAATTGCCCATATTTATCAAGATTATAGGCGCTTCGGGTGCGAATATTTCCTTTGACTGATGGGGAAATGGGATTGCTTATGTCTACGATGACAAGACCATATTCATTCGCAGCAATGAGGGCATTGTTAGAATCTATTTTTATGTCCCAGGCGTGAGAGAATGTGTCTACTTTAGAAATAGTAGCGGGAGTCGAAGGGATTGAAAAATCATAGATTGTAAGTCCATCATTTAAATCAGTGATAAAAGCATAATTATCTTTTATCTCAATTGAAGTTGCGTCGAAGGCATTTCCCGAGACACCTAACTCAGTTATGTTAACGGGGTCTGATATGTCCAGAATTTTTAATCCTCTTGAACCGCTTGCAAGAAAAGCGGTGTTGTTAACGACTTCAACGTCCGAAGCGTTTCCAGTGTGTCCAAAATATTCTCCTGAGAGTTGAGGCGAAGTGATATTTGAAATGTCATAGATTGCCAAGCCATATTGATTATCCGCAATGAATAGTTCGTTATCTTTAACAAGGAGATTTGTTGCATTATACCCTGAGATTGCTGATACATACTGGATATTTTGGGGGTCTGAGATGTCGACTATTTCTATTGTATTCGAAGATTCTGAGACAAATACATAGTTATTGTAGAAAGCAATCCTGTTTGCTGGATGAAGTGTATCGTAAGAATAATAATTGGTTATCTCTTCAGATTTTTTCGTAGAGACGCAAAGCATTGCGTCTCTACAATAAGGTAACGTGATTTTAGAGTTTTGAGTCGAAAGTTTTAATACTCTTCCATCGCCAGATGGGAGATTTATACTAAAACTCGCCTGTGAACCATCTGTAGTGAAGGGGATTTCTGTTGAGTTGAGACAATTGATAATTTTCTTTATGCCAGTATCTTCTGTTTGAATTGACACATTGTTATCTTCGGTACAATTAGTATTTACAACAATTAGGAATCTTGTGGAGACAGAATCCTTAAAGGTCTTGATAATAGCATTATTACTGATGGATGCAGAGAACTCATAAGGAGTTAAATCTAAAACGGTAGGTGAAAGGGTAATTAATTCTGAATTTAGTTGAGTTAAAGCCGCATACATCTCGGATGGATTCTGGTGTGAATCAGTCAAGCCTTGCAGATAATATTCGCTAAGTGATTGATAAAGGAAATAAAAAATACCTTTGAAATTATGTGCAATTGAAAGGTATGCCTGACATCGAATTTCTTCAGGTGTGGGCATCCGTGTGGGAATGTCAAGAACAGAAACACCCTGAAGGATTATCCAGGCAGGGAGATTCTTATCAAGTGCGAGGTTTTCTATTTCTAATAATTTAGATACAAATCCATTCAAATCACCAACCGATTGATTTATGTCACCTATTACATAATAATCAATGAGAACCGTTTTAAGACCAATGGTATTTAGGGTATAATTCATTTGTGGTAATGGATGAAAACCGCAGAAGCTTAAGCGACTCGGATCCAAATCTTCAAAAAGACGTCTGAGTTCTTTTAAATCCTGTGCTTCGATGAATTGGGGTTCATCAAATAGATAATAGCCAAGCAGGGCATTTGAAGAGCCTATAAGATTTATTAGATTTTGAACCTTATTTCTCATAAGTTCTTCATTTAATGGTTCGAAGAATACAGCGTTGTAAATTTCAAGTAGAAGGTCATAGTCATTATAGATAATCTTAAGATTATTAGATTCGGCAGCTGCGAGCATTTCAATGGCGTTTTCGTTTAAGAAGTGATTTACAATTACGGTGTTGAAATTATGTTGTGCTATATTGTTGAATGATATATCGTAGTATCCAGGGTAGTATAATGCTCCTAATGCATCAGTAGACCAGATTCCAACAGGGAAGAAATTATTTATTGTCGTGGAAGATTTCGAATAACTATGCCCTGAATCCAATATAACATTTCCCGAGAAGGCTATATTGTTTGAGTCAGCGGTATCTATGGTCATCGAGAATTTGTAAGTTCCATCAGGAAGGGGGGTAGCGGTGTTTTTATCAAGACCATCCCAGGTGACTTTATGAACGCCGATAGGATAGATAATCTCATCAAGAAGTTTCTCTATGAGATTATCTTGATTATCTAATATGTCCATTGAGACGGTAGCATCTGAATCAAGAAGGAAATATATATCGGTAGTGTCTCTAAAATCATCATTGTTTGGTGAGAACTTATCAGGATAAGGTGAATGGAAGAAGAGATGAATATCGTCATAAAAAACAGACTGGGTAAAGTTTTGGGATTTCAGAGAAATGCGTAATAATACGGCATCCCTTGGAGGAGTAATACTGAAGCTGTAGAGTTGATAACCATTAATTGTGTCAAATGTAAAATTGTCAGAGAAGATTATTTCAGCGGAGTAATCAATAGCCTCAACAGACATTAATCCCTTGATAAGAGAAGACTGAGCCTTAGCCCAAAAAGACAATACGTAAGTTTTGTTGGGTGTGGCAATACTTATATCTTGATAGAAGTAGTTGTTAGAATTGACGGCAATTGCTGAAGAGCCGGAATGAGAATTTGTTCCACTTTTATCATAGAATGGACTACCCACGTTTTGCCAGTCTTGAGGATATGCGGGATTTTCTGTTGATGGAGTTTCGAATCCTCGGTTATCTAAAATTTCATCTATGAGAAAAACATCATCTTCAAAGACCCACTCATTTCGGTAGCGCGTGCTATTATTAATATCTGCGGAGTATGTATCTTGGGGAGATAAGAAATTGAAAAGGTTGAAGTTATATTCGTTTGTAGCAGAAGCCTGCCAAGAGTTGACATTATATACTAAATCATTACTCATTCTCCAGGTAATTGTAGATACAGTGGTTTCATTGCCAGTGTCACCCTTTATATATGTCCCTAAGGTATAGGCTAAATTCTCAGAAGCGGAAGGGTTCTGGATATAATAGTTATTTGCTGAAATTTTTGCGGCATTAGACCCTGAATGGGAATTAAGTGTATCGATATTTACGAAGGGCCTTCCAACCCGAATCCAGTTCAGTGGTTGAAAATTACTATCTAATTCCTCGAAACCTCCATTTACAACCTCGTTCGAAAGAGAAATTGATGAAAGGAAAAAAATAGTAATTAAGATGAGTAAAATGAGAATTATAGCAGTGAATATGTATCTTTTCTTTTTCATATATAGGAGGCAATGTCATTCCGAACCTGAATCAAGTTCAGGATGACATTACTTGTTTCGGAATCTCATTAGATGCTGAAACAAGTTCAGTATGACTTTATTAGGATTTATATTATTTAAAATGTTCTTAATTTGATAATAGACTTTTTGATTAAGGTAAAGTATTATTTTCGTAGAGACGCAAGGCATTGCGTCTCTACAATACCGGGATGATTGTGACAAAAACAAAAAAGAGGGTTTATGAATAAACCCTCTTTTTTATTAAAACATATAAATTATTCGCCCGGGATGATGGCATTAGTCGGACAAACTTCAACGCAAGCTCCGCAATCAGTGCATTTATCGGGATCTATTTTATAAATAGGATCACCTTCACTTATAGCTTGAACCGGACATTCTGGTTCACAAGTTCCACAAGCAACGCAATCGTCGGTTATTTTGTGTGCCATTGATAGTTACCTCCATAAATGATAGTGTTGGATGCCAATAAGGGAAAATATAAGATTTTAAAAACCTAATGAAGAACTTATATTAGCTAATCCTTTCCATTTCAAGAATTAATTTACAAAAAATTAATGCATAATACAAAATAATAAACTAAAACCCCTGAAATACTACTATTGGTTTATCAAATTTAGTAGGGGCACGTTGCACGTGCCCAATAATTACAGGGCATATGCAATATGCCCCTACAATTGGGGATTACTCTCAATTAGGGGTCTCTGAAATACTTCAAAAGCAAGATTATTTTATCTGTCATGCTGAACTTGTTTCAGCATCTCAATTGAGATTCCGAAACAAGTTCGGAATGACATAGTAAAGTTAATTCAGTATTTCAGAGGTCTCAATTAGAAATCTCGCCTACACTATGAAAATGATTATATATCTCAGTAGCAACTTCTTTTGAAATTCCTTTTACCTCTAACAATTGTTCAATAGAGGCGTTTTTGATGCTCTCTATATTGCCAAAATATTCAACAAGAGCCTTCTTACGCTTAGCTCCAATACCTCTAATATTATCAAGAACAGATTGGATTGTTCCCTTTTTCCTTAATCGACGGTGAAAGGTAATAGCAAATCGATGTGCTTCATCGCGAATTCTTTCCAAAAGGAGAAGAAGAGGATCACCGGGATTGAATGTTATTGGATTTTTTCTGTAGGGAATAAAGACTCTTTCTTGAACTTTTTTTCGTCCTCTAACTCTTCCTTTGGCTAATGCGATAACATTTATATTATTTGGTGCAGCGGAACGCATATGCTTGTCCCAGACATCTTTAATCTGGGATGCGTTCCCTACAATTCCCTTTTGTAGAGACGCAATGCATTGCGTCTCTACAGGGGTTAGGGGTGTGTAATTTGGGGTCTTTTTAAGAACATCGAGTGCAATATTTAATTGTCCCTTTCCACCATCTATGATAATTAAGTCGGGGAAAACATTTTCCTCAATTGCTCTTTTGAAGCGTCTTTGGAGCACTTCTTCAATCATAGCATAATCATTGGCACCTTCCACCGTTTTTATTTTGTAATGCCTGTAGAGTTTTTTATCCGCTTCACCATCAATAAAAGTTATCATTGAGCCAACTGGGTAAACTCCCTGGATATTGGATATATCATAGCACTCAATTCTGCGGGGAATTTTGTTGAGATGAAATTTCGCTGACATTTTTTCTAATAATTCAAAAACGTTCTTTTCTTTCCTAATTGCGCCCAACAGAAGTTCTTGAGCATTTTTTGTTGTGAGTTCAATAAGTCGCAATTTATCTCCTTTTTTAGGAACGATGAGAGATGTGCTTTTCCCACGAATTTCTTTGAGCCAATTTTCTATGGTTGCAAGGTCATCAACGTCGCTTTTGATGAGGATTTCCTCGGGAACATAATTGTCCTGTGAGTAATACTGTGTGATAAAAGAAGCAAGAAGGGTTGAGATGTTCATACCCGTATCTTTAAAAATAAAGTGTTTGCTATCTTGAAGAATTCCATTTCTTATCAAGATGATAAGGAATAGAATTTTGTTAAATTCTCGATGATAGGAGATTATATCCTGGTCAATCGGAGTCATAGAATAGACTTTTTGTTTTTCTGAGGAGAGTTCGACAGCCTGGATCAAATCACGAGTTTTTGCCGCTTCTTCAAATTGCAGATTTTCTGATTGAGTCTTCATTCTTTCGTTAAGGATATTTAAGAGTTCCTTTGTATTGCCTTTAAGAAACATAATCGTATCTTTGATTAGGCGGTCATAATCCTCTTTTGCGATGAGATTATAGCAGGGTCCGGAACATTTTTTTATCTGGTAAAAAACACAAGGACGTGTGCGCGTTTTGAACGTATTGTCAGAACATCGTCTCAAGGGGAAATAGTCACCGATGGATTTCAGCATCTGCCTAACTGAACTCGCTGAAGAATAAGGACCGAAATAGAGGGCATCATCTTTGATATGACCTCTCCTTCGAATGACTTCGACTCTGGGGAAATTGTGTTTGAGATTTATTCTCAGGCTTACATAAGTTTTGTCATCTTTGAGATTGATATTATATTTGGGTTTATGTTTTTTGATAAGGGTATTTTCTAATAGGAGGGCTTCCTTTTCTGTATCAGTAAGAATGTATTCGATGTCTACTATTTGAGGAACAAAAACATTTGTTAAAAAACGATTATCCGCTGATGATGAAAAATAGGAACGAACGCGACTACGCAAATTAATCGCTTTGCCGATGTAAATTACATTACCCTCTTTATCCTTCATCAAATATACACCAGAAGTTCTCGGAATAAGAGGAATCTTGTTTATATCGTAAGAAGTTTCCATAATTTTTTGTGCTTTATTAAAAGTTGGTAAACTTTTATAAATGTAATTTTAACCCTAAATAGAGGATGCGAATCAAGGAAAATTGATTATAAGGAGGAAATAATTAATAAGTGATTGTTTAAAAACTTACATATTTGTCTTAACTACAAGATTGCTTCACGATAAGACTGTTCGCAATGACACTTCTGATGTGTCATTGCGAGGAACGACAGTGACGAAGCAATCTCGCTTTTGGGCGTTTTTAAACAATCACTTAATAATATTATGTAACTGCGAATTACACTAATCTAAGCTAAAAGCGAGGTCACGTGACCTCGTCTACATTTATTTTTATTCGCGAAAATTTGTATGATTAGCGGTTTAATTTTCTGTATTTTTTTGTGTGATTTCGTGGCTATTAATCATTGTTTCATTGTCAGCAATTTGTGGGCGGTTCGCGAACCGCCCCCACAATAAATTTTCTTAATCTATCCTGTTCATCCCTGTTAATTTTAAATCCATTTACTGGTCCAGAATTTCCCTCACGATTTTTGCAAACTGTATAGAATGGTAAGGTTTTTGAACGAATCCCCTTACGCCCTTATTCAGTAATTTCCTTGCCACACCATTTACAGAATACCCACTTGATAATATAATTTTCTGTTGGGGATTAATTCTCATTAATTCGTCAATCACCTCGGGCCCGCCCATTTTGGGCATTGATAAATCTACAATGACAAGGTCAATGAAGTTCTTAGCATCTGCTTTGCTTTCCCACTCTCTTTTGTATATATTAATTGCCTCCTCGCCATCCTCTGATAGGATTACTTTATAACCATATTTCCCCAATATGGCATTTCCTAAGTTCCTGATAATCTCCTCATCATCGATAAGTAGTACGGTCTCATTTCCACCTTTCACGATAACTTCTGGTGGAGTACTTTGTTCCTCTTCTTTTTCCTCAGAGATTCTTGGAATATAAATCTTAAATGTGCTTCCCCTACCCACATTACTATAGACATTTACCCATCCACTATGTTGTTTCACGATACCGTAAACCATTGCGAGACCCAAACCAGTTCCCTTATCAACACTCTTTGTGGTAAAAAATGGGTCAAAAATTCTATCAATAGTCTTATTATCTATCCCACAACCAGTATCAGTAACGCTGATTTGAACAAATTCCCCCTTCTGAGTCTCGGGATGTATCCCGCAATATTCCTCATTAATTATCGTATTATGTGTTTCTACTATGATCTTATGCTGGTCAGTCTTAATAAATGATAATGAAGGTTCTATCGTCTCCTTTTCAATCTGCTCTTCAATAGCATCTTTTGCATTAATAAGTAAATTCATTAAAATCTGACTTATCTGTGACTTATCGACATTTGCTATCCCCAATCCTGGATAGAGTTGAGTTTCTACAATAATCTTGGGGTCAATTGTGTGTTTGAATAATTTTACTGTATCTTCAACGCAAGAGTTAAGATTAGTGGGTTTGGGCATAATCATTGATTTCCTGCTGAATCCCAAAAGCTGACGCGTTAGTTCCGCCGCCCGCTCGGATGCCTTCTCCACCTCTTTCAACCTTATATAAAAAGGATGATCCTGTGGTGCATCAAATAATAGCATAGAAACGTTGCCCAGTATCCCTGTTAGAATATTGTTAAAATCGTGAGCTATGCCACCAGCAAGGGTTCCAATCGATTCCATCTTTTGCGAATGGCGAAGCTGAGCTTCAATGCTCTTTCTTTCCGTAATATCAACAATATTCCCAAAGATAGCTGGCTTACCCTCATAAGTCACTAAATGAGAATGAATCTCGCCCCAACCTGTACTTCCATCTCTTCTAATGAATCTCAATTCATATCTGGGAGGAGAATCCTCCCCCTTAAATCGCTTTTTATATCGCTCCCTTACCATTTCTACGTCTTCAGGATGAATAAACTGAATCATATCCTGACCTATGAGGTTTTCTACTTTATCATTAACCATATCCGCCAAAATTTTATTAACAAAAAGTAATCTTCTGTTTATATCAATCACATAAATCCCCACTAAAGAGTAATTAATCAGAGTTCTGAGTCTTTCCTCATCTTCTTTTAATTTGTCCTCCATCTCTTTCTTAGCTGTCATATCCCGTGTTATACTAAGTATACTTACAACATTTTCGTTTTTATCTATTATTGGATAATGAATGTGTTCAACCGGAAACTCTTCACCGTTTCTTTTCAGAAGAACCATCTCAAATTTTACTGAAAGTTTTTCCCTTATAATTTGTTCTGTAATTTTAGAGAATCTTTCTATTTGTTCAGGTTTATGTAGAATGGATATGGGATTCCTTACTATTTCTTCTTCCCTGTAACCAAACATTTTTTCTGCACCAGGACTGAATGAAGTTATTATATTATCTAAATCAGTTGTAATGAATGCCTCTTCCTCTGCGGCTTGAAGTATGGAACGAATATGGGATTCGCTTTTTATCAACGCCATATTCCGCTTTTTTACAATTCCTGATAGAAAAACACTCCAGATTATTAATAAACCCACTACTCCCAGCAAAATCGAGAAAATTGGGAAAACATAATTTAACCAATGTGGAGTAGAGATTTGTTTCCCATACCATTTATCGTATATTTTCTGATACTCTCCAGAAATTTTAATCTTAAGAAGTGCCGCATCAAATTTGTCTCTCAGCTTAAAATTCCCCTTTTTAACAGCAATAACTCTTGATGGTGAAGGAATTTTCTCGCCAATTATTTTGATGTGTTTATAATTATTTTTGTGAATAAGATAACGGCCTGTGTATTCATTGCCAAAAACGGCATAAGCATCGCCGCGAACCAATAATTTAATGGCTTCCTCTTGGCTTTCAACCGGAATCCTTAGGGATTCAGGGCAAAGCTCAATCAATTTCATATGAGCTACATCTTTGTTCTCCACTGCAACTGTATGATTTGCCAAATCCCTGATACCAGCAATACCGTAAGTATCTTCCCTGACAAATATCACTAATTGGCACTCAAGCAGAGTTTGAGTAGTAAAGGTGAAATAGATTTTCCTCTTCTCCTCCACAGACATACAAAGAGCACCAATCTCGCCTTTTTTAAGCGATTCTAAAGCCTTCTCCCAGACCATTGGCTTCCACTCGATTTCAATACCCATCTCTCTCGCACAAGCACTTAGAATATCTACATCAAATCCCCTTACCTCTCCATCAATAAAAAACTCATGGGGTGGATAACCCATATTAATTGCAGCAATAACCCTGTCCACATTACCATAGAGATAACTAATAAATTGTAATGATAAAACAAATGTAAAGGCTATAACTATCTTACTTATGAATCTTTTCATTTAGTTATCTTCATTTATTATTTAAGATTTTTGAGATATTGGTATTATTTATATGAGCAAAGTAGGGGCACGTTGCACGTGCCCAATAATTATATTGGGCATATGCAATATGCCCCTACAATTTGTGTCTTTCCCAATATTCGATGTAGTCACTCCACCCATACATACAACTACTAATATTATCGACTGATTTTTTTAATTCATTACTAATTGTAGGGACAGAACAGTGTTCTGTCCCTACAATTAAACAATTGTTGTCGCATAAATGCGACCGCTATAATGTTTTAAAACCCTGAAGGGGTTTTGTATATCAGCCCAGCCTCATCACGCTGGGTATTATGAAATACCAAAGTTCTCAAAACCCTGAAAGGATTTCGTATAAATTTTTGTTCTCAAGTGAGTAGTGAACAATAATTGTCCGATGTTGTATGAAAATTTAAAATTCTTGACAAAGTGCTCATTCTCATCATAAGTTTCCCAGAAAGAATTGTGTTCTTATAAAAGCGAAGTCATGTAATCACAGCTAAAGTAATTTTTGTGAAAATTGTCATTCCGAATCCTGAAAGTGTCATTCTGAACTTGGTTCAGAATCTCTTCAGGGCAGGCTTGTTTCGGAATCTAATTAGGACGTGAACAAGAGATGCTGAAACAATACTGAATCAAGTTCAGCACAAGTTCAGCATGACAGGAATCGGTAATATTACATTTTGAGAGTATGTTCTATGCATCCATTTAAGAAAGTTATCATATTTGTTATTGGGGCGATTATATTCCTTTTTTTCTCAAATATAATTATTTCAGAAGATATTAAGAAAAAGGGAAAAGCGGAAAAGGACAATCTTTCCAAACCCTTGGAGGGAAAGAAATTGAGAGATGCCGAAGTGAGGCAGGATATCCTGTTAGAAATTAAACTTCCGGAGACGGAAGAAATTAATTTAATTGAAGAAAATGGGGCGTTCAAATTAGTTAAACCTGAAGGAGCTGTCTCGGTAAAGAATATAAATATAAATAAAGGCGTGGTTAAATTTAACATCGAAAATAAAGCTGATAGAAAACTTAGCTTTGTTCTGAACAGACAAGGTGCTGAACCCGATGATCACATTATTGTATTAATATTAAATCCCGGGGAAAAGGTCTCCCATAAGGTAGCCCTCGAAAATGGTGCATACGTTTTTTATTGTCCGATTAATCCAACTCCTCAATATATATTAACCATTTCACAACCAATAAAGTAAAGACGCGATATATCACGTCTCTAAAAATAGAGACCTCTGAAAAACTACGTTTTTATATTTGTGTCATTCCGAACTTGTTTCGGAATCTCAATTGAGATGCTGAAACGAGTTCAGCATGACAAATAAAATTATCTCATTTTTAAAGTATTTCAGAGATTTCAAATAGGGAACGGTTATAATTGTTCCCTACTTGAAATTGGGATATTTTTCTTTCATTAATGGGCGACGATGAAGAAAAGCAAAATGCTCATCAATAAAGATGTTTGTCAGAATTTTAATCTCGCTATTGAGAAAGAATGGTTAGAGACAAATGGTATCGGTGGGTTCGCCTCCTCAACTATAATCGGCGCTAATACAAGACGCTATCACGGTCTCCTCGTAGCTAATATAGGACCTCATATCACAAGATTGGTTATGCTTTCTAAGTTTGAGGAGAAGCTTGTCCTTCCGCAAGGGGAGATAGATTTTTCCACCAATCTTTATCCTAATTCTATTTTTCCTAATGGTTTTGCTTATCAAGAGAGCTTCGAACTAAGTCCTTTTCCGAAATTCACTTATAAGTTCGGCAATATAACATTAGAAAAAACTTGTTTTATGATTCATAAAGAAAATACTACAGTTATTATTTATAATCTCATTGATGGTTCGGATTCGGTTGGTTTAAAAATCAGACCACTTCTTGCATTCCGCGATTATCATAACTTAACAAGGGCAAATGATTATTTTAACCCGATGGTTCTCGTCAAAAAAAATTTACTGAAATTCAAACCCTATCGTGATTTGCCACCAATGTTTTTCTTGCATAATGCAGAAGGATTAGATGAATCATATTTCTGGTATTACAATTTTGAGTACATTGGAGAACAAAAACGAGGCTTGGATTTTCGCGAAGATTTATGCTCACCCTGCGAATTAACTTTCAGAATAAATAAAGAGACTCCTGCATTTGTCATCGCATCAGATACCCGCGAAACTGTTCCCGATATAATACAGGGAGGACAAACGATATATGTCTGCCCTCTTTATTTGAATGAGTTTGAAAGACGAAATAACCTTATCCCAATACAGGGTATTAAAAATAGTAAGGATGAGATTGGTGTTGTGGTGCGAGATTTATCTCGCAGTCTTTGCGACATAAATGTCGCACCACGCAATGACACTTATAATGTTACCGAAACACTATTTCATGCAGCCGATTCCTTCATTATTACAACAAAAGACGGGTTCAGGTCTATCATTGCCGGTTACCATTGGTTCACAGATTGGGGTAGAGACTCAATGATTTCCTTACCAGGTCTTACTTTGATTACTTCTCGTTTCGATGATGCCAAAGAAATACTTTTAACATTCGCCAAATTCTGTGATAAGGGAATAATCCCTAATCGATTCACTGATTATAGCTCTCAACCTGATTATAACACTGCGGATGCGTCGCTGTGGTTTATTAATGCAATTTACCAATACTTTATTCAAACAAATGATATAAAAACTCTTAAAGAATCTTTTTATCCCGTCCTATGCGATATTATTGAATATTATAAAAAGGGAACGAAATACAATATCCATCTCGATTCTGATAATCTTGTATATCAAGGCGAGGCAGGAGTCCAACTAACCTGGATGGATGCAAAAATCGGTGATTGGGTTATAACACCAAGAAAAGGCAAGAACGTAGAAATTAATGCCTTATGGTACAATGGATTAAAAGCAATGGCATTCTTTGCAGAAAAAATTGGTGGAAATGACGATACTCAAAAGTTCGAATCGATGTCTTTAGAAACAAAGAAAAGTTTTAATGACATCTTCTGGAATGATAAATTGGGCTGTCTTTATGATACAGTAGATGGATTTTTTAATGATGATTCAATTCGTCCTAATCAAATATTCGCCATAAGTCTCCCGTTCACTATGCTCTCTACTGAAAAAGAAAAAAACGTTCTTGATGTAGTAGAAAAGCATCTTTTAACACCCTATGGATTAAGAAGTTTATCTCCTGAACACAAAAACTATATAGGACAGTATATTGGTAATCAGACGTCAAGGGACATTGCGTATCATCAGGGAACGGTCTGGAGCTGGCTTATAGGTCCTTATGTAGATGCATACCTGAAAATTTATGGGGACGATAAACAGAGAAAAGAAGAATTATTAAAGAGGTTTGAGCCCTTGATTCGCCATATTTTTGAAGATGGAGGAATAGGTTCGGTCTCGGAACTCTTCGATGGAGATGCACCTCATCAACCTGGTGGTTGTATTGCTCAAGCCTGGAGTGTCGCAGAACTTCTAAGAGTTTATCAAAGACTAACCAAGTAATGTCTAATCCTTGTGTTTGCCCCTTAATACACACACGATTCTTGTAGAGACGCAATGCATTGCGTCTCTATGACTGTCCCAAATCTTCTTACCTATTTTGCCCTTAAATTCTCTTTTGAAAAAAGTTGTAGCGGTGTGATTCATCACACAATAAACACACCCCTAACCCCTCTCAAGAGGGGATTAACGTCGGATAAATCCGACCGCTACATCCTTTATTGTCTATCCCCGATTATTCTTTAATAAAACATTTCTATTGACATTCTTCCCAATAACTAAGAAATTCCTTGCCTTTAACTTCTTCGTTTATAGTAATATAAAACAAATTATTAATGTAGCGGTATGATTACCCCCCTCCTAACCCTCCCCCTCAAGGGGGGAGGGAAGGGTGGGGGTATAAATCCGACCGCCACAACATATTGAATAGTCAATAATTATAATTGGGGAAGATTTTTAATGTTTGCCATTTTATTAGCCGCCGGGAGTGGAAAACGCCTTTATCCTTATACAAAAGATATTCCTAAATGTATGTTGGAAGTCGGTGGAAAATCTATTATCTGTCACCAGATTGACAAACTGCGCAAATGTGGAGTAAATGATATTGTTGTCGTAACAGGTCACGGAGCTGAAAAATTAAAAGCCATTTGCGGAAACGACATAACATACATTCATAATAAAGAATACGATACTACAAATAGTCTGTATTCTCTCTGGCTTGCTCGAGACTATGCTCAAAATGGATGCCTGATTTTCAATGCTGATGTTCTTTTTCATATAAATATTCTGAAAAGACTCATTGATTGTGAATATGAGAACTGTGTCGTAGTTGACTTAAATCAGGGCGATGATGAAGAAGCAATGAAAGTAAAGATTGTCGACCATAGAGTTACCTCGATGAGTAAAGAACTTAGAAGGGGAGAGTATCAGGGAGAAAACTTAGGATTAATAAAATTGAGTTCTCGAGGAGCTAAGTTCCTTTTTAATAAAATTGATGAAATCATATCAAAAGGGACAGTGAAAGTATGGGTGCCTTATTCTATTGATTATATCGCCAGTGAATATATTATAAACGCTATTTCAACAGATGGACTTCCCTGGATTGAGATTGATTTTATCGAAGACCTTGAATTGGCAAGAAAAAAAATTTATCAACTTATTAATAAAAATACTTGAAAATAATGATTTTTTTGTTAACATCAAAGTATAATCTTAAATATAGTGGATTTTACCCAAACTTCTGAAACTATTACATAGTCTATGATTATAGTTGTGTCACAATGTAGTGGTGCGATTCATCGCACATAATATACAATGTCGGATAAATCCGACTGCTACAACATAGAAAGGAATAATATTTAAGATAAGCATTCAATAGTTTGTAAAACGACACAATTTGAAAAGTGAAATTTATATTACAGAATTATTGCTCAACAATGTATAGTATTATAATGATAAATAATTGAATATTCTTAAGTAAATCTGGTATATATTTTGCTCTTTTAAAATTCGAGAAGAAACCGGCTAAGTATAAGGGCATTTTTAAAAGAGCAAGGATTTTAATTCATACTGTTGATTTGAAACAAGTTACGAAATTTTATGAAATCAATTGTTGGCTGGTTAAATTTTGAGAATAAGTTAGACCAGCTTAAGATTGCAAAATTTTGACACATTCTTCAGCATTTAATGCGGAAAGTGTGACATTGTAAAAGTTTTCTCACTTCTACCTTCCTTAGTTGGTAACTATTGCTAAATCTTCGGATTTAGTAGATTACCAACGAAACACCCCCCTGGGGTTATGGTCCTCCCCTACCATAACCCCAATTTTTTTGTAAAAACATTCGGATATATAAAAAGAGGGACAGACGATTTTCGTCTGTCCCTCTTTTTATATTATTACGTAGAGACGCAATGCTTTGCGTCTCTATACCATTTGGAGTGCGAAAGCTTGCTTTCGCTTTTCTATGCAGAAACTTGTTTCTGCTGTAGGGAACGGTCGCGACCGTTCCCTACAAATAAGCGAGACCAAGGTCTCG
>Ga0315289_10006483_pt1 | contig 17191 bp, 16 predicted proteins | sample YL17G11_40_MG_FD_203452 | JGI IMG/M metagenome (GOLD analysis project Ga0315289, IMG submission 203452) | Sediment microbial communities from Yellowstone Lake, YNP, Wyoming, USA - YL17G11_40 | ecosystem: Environmental > Aquatic > Freshwater > Lake > Sediment | place: USA: Wyoming | collected... | reverse complement strand
TTTTCGCCTCGCATATCGTCTCCATCTACCATTTCCTCCCCGCCCTCTATGCTACAGTAATTTCCAGGGGGGCAAGTGTCTCATCCATATTGGCAGAGAGGGGTGTTTGGTAATTAAACGCATCAGGAATGCGGAGGTGAAACTTTTGTACATTTCTCCCGAACGCCTGCAAACCGAGGAAACCATAAATTTATTAAGATCTGCCGCCTTGTCCTTTTTTGTGATCGATGAGGCGCATTGCATCAGCCATTGGGGCCATGATTTCCGGGATGAATACCGCCAGCTCGGGATCATCAAGGATAATTTTCCCGGAATAAACATACACGCTTTTACCGCTACCGCGACCAAAGAAGTGCAGGCGGATATTCTGGCCCAGTTAAGGTTTGATCGCCCGCAAATTAATATCGCTTCGGTTGACCGGCCGAATTTGGCGTACCGGGTTATGCCGCGGGCGAATGTTATTTCCCAGATCACGGGAGTTTTAGAGAAACATCCCGGAGAGGCCGGGATTATTTATTGCCTGCGCCGCAGTGATGTGGATAATATTTCCGCCAGGTTGAACAAATTGGGATTTAAGAATTTGCCTTATCACGCCGGGCTTTCGGATGAAGAGCGTCGTTTGAATCAGGACCAGTTTGTCCGCGAGGAAGTAAATATTATCGTGGCGACCGTAGCTTTTGGTATGGGGATAGACCGATCGGATATCCGTTTCGTGATCCACGCGGCCATGCCCAAGAGTATCGAGCATTATCACCAGGAAACCGGCCGAGCCGGCAGGGATGGCCTGCCGGCATACTGCTACATGTTTTACGGCGGAGGGGATTTCGGCGTCTGGAAATTTTTCTCCGAGCAGTCGGCGAATCGGGATGTGATGCTGGAAAAATTGCGGATTATATATAAATTCTGCACCCAGCCGCAATGCCGGCATAAGGTTTTTGTCAATTATTTCGGCCAGGAATACGGGCAATCTTCCTGCCAGGCCTGCGATTATTGCCTGGGTGAGGTGGATATGATCGATGATCCTGCTGGCGTAGGGCAGAAGATTTTGAATTGCATCGATAGCGTTAAATACGGGGATGGCAGAGGTTTCGGCGCCGGTTATATCGCCAATGTCTTAAAAGGAAATCCGACCAGCCAGATCGCCAGGTGGGGCCATCAGGGTAACCCAAATTTCGCGGCCATGTCCTCTGAAACGCTGGTTTCTATCAGCTATCTGATTGAGCAGCTGATCGGACAGGGTTTTCTGGAGCGCCAGGGAGAGTATGATACCCTTTCCTTGACTGATTTTGGCCGGCGGCTTTTAAACGGAGAAATTACTCCCATCTTAGCCAAGCCGCTGGTGGCAGCCAGAAAAAAAGAGATTAGCATCCGTCAGAAAGCGAAGAAAGCCCAGGATTGGGCAGGTGTAGACGAGAAATTGTTTGAACTATTGCGCGGAAAAAGAGCGGAATTGGCCCGAAAACAAGGCGTGCCCGCCTATATCATCTTTGGCGACAGATCCTTAAAAGACATGGCTTCCGTCAAGCCGACAACCGGCGAAGCCTTTTCCGGAGTCTTCGGCGTCGGTGAGCGAAAGCTGAAAATCTACGCTGAGCCGTTTATCGACGTAATTAAACAGTATTTAAAATCTTGACGGGATGTGGTTGTGGTTCCGATAGTTCCGGTTTGTTGTGAAGTTTATTATTGGCCTATGCACTTGACCGGCCTAGTTGGAAATAAAACATGATTTGACTTCAAATCAAATATTAGATTGCTTCGTCGCTTGCGCTTCTCGCAATGACAAAGACAGTGTCATTGCGAGCCCGAGCTTGCCGAGGGCGCGGCAATCTCCGAATTGAGATTTAACATCTCATTCCCTGAGAATAAGAAATTTTTGGTTAAGGCCAGTCAAGTGCATAGGCCTAATTTATTAATTGATTTTGGATAAAGGGTCTTCCTGATTACCGACTGCCGGCCACCGTCATTTTTGAGTAAATTCTGGGGTCAGGTCTTTACCTTGCTGTTTGCGATAATTTTTTCCATCTTTTATTTGAGAGAGCGTTCTTGATAAATTGACTTTTCCCACCCTCACCTCCGAGGGAATTGACGATTGCGCGAATTATGGAACAGGTCTTGACGTGGAGGACACGCTGTTTGCTTGTTGCTTTGCGGGAATCTGACTGGAATGGTAAAATTTATTCCAAGAAAACCTTCCAAATGGTAAATAGATGACTAATAACGCTGAAGCCCGGAAAGTGATTCTCGACATCGTCGAGAAAATAAAAAAGGAGTATCAGCCGGAACGGATAATTCTCTTCGGTACCTTCGCTTATGGTACACCGGACCGCGACAGCGATATTGACCTGTTGATCATCAAGGACACCCCCGAACGGCCTATTGACAGGAGGGTTGCCGTAACCAGGATTGTTTCTGATCCGAAAAGGCTTGTCCCGTTCGAACCGATCGTTCTCACCCCGCAAGAAATCGCCGCCCGGCTCAAAATTGGAGATCAATTTGTGAAGGAGATCCTGCAAAAGGGTGAGATTCTTTATGGAGCGTGAAGAATCCCAATACCCCAAGGATTGGTTCAGGGTCGGAGACAGAGAAATCGAGCGGGCCAGGAACCTGCTTAAGCTCGGTGATCTGGAGGGAGCGGGTTTCAATATCCAACAGGCGGTTGAGAAATATTTGAAAGGATACCTTCTTTCCAAGGGATGGGTGCTCAAGAGGATTCACAATCTCGAGACCCTTCTCAACGAAGCTATCGGATTTGATCCTTCCTTTGAGATGTACCGGGCTTATTGCCAGAAGACAACTCAATATTATGTTGAAGAGCGCTACCCGTTTACGATCGCCTCAATGTTAAACGATGCGGAAATCAAAGAATCGTTGTCCGCAGCTGAATCAATAATCATAAAAATTAAAGCCCTGACCGGCGCCTGAAATTGTTCAATATTAAAAACAAACAAAATTGACGAGGAGGATAGAGTAATGACAGCGGCGGAAGCAAAGGCAGAGATTTTCTGGACAGCTTTTAAAACACTTCCCAGGAAAGAACAAAACCTGGTTTTAACCCGTCTGGCCAGTGATCGTTCGCTCCGGAGGGACCTGATGGATATTTCCATTGCGATGGAAAGGATTAATGAGCCGACGCGCCCGCTAAAGGAGGTTCTCGAGGAAATCCGGGGTGCCGGGAAAAGCAGATAGTGACTTATAAAATCGAGATTGCTAAAAAGGCGGAGAAGGAACTTAAAAATATTGATAGAAATACAGCTTTGCGTATTGGCATAAAATTAATGGATCTTGGAAACGAGCCTCGTCCACGGCAATCAGTAAAATTGAAAGGGACGGATTTTTATCGTTTTAAAGTAGGAGATTATCGAGTGATTTACCAGATAAAAGATTCAGAAAAAATTGTAAATATTTTAGGTGTTGGCCATCGCCGGGAAGTATATCGAAGAATTTAACCGGCACGATCCCCTCCGAGAAAAAACCGAAACAACTTTGGAACTGTGGACGTCTTGACGGGACGTAGTTCCGATAGTTCCGATTTGCTGAAAAATATTAAGATTTTAGTCTGTCATTTTGATTGGTGACATCTAATTTTTTGATTTCTTTTCCCCACCTATAACCTACCACCTATCAGGCAATATCATTTTTTTATCCGGGCCTCGGCCAGGCGCCTGATCTCCTCCAGGCGTTTCTTTTTCTTCAGGGTTTTTAATTTTTCCTTATCAGGCGCGGGGGTTTCCGCCCAGTCGCGCACGGCTCGCATCCAGACCGAGCTTAAGATCGCCTTGATCGCCACCGGCGCGTCGGGGACGGATTTCAGGACGTAGTCGGCGATCGCGCCCATCGAGGAGAACGAGTAGCGGTTCCGCAATATCCCCAGGGTCATGGTTCCTCCCGCGAGCGGGATGAGTTCCCAGGAGCCGTCCGCGGTGTACTGGTCTCCCCGGAGGTGTTTCCAGGAGATCTTCTTGTCGGGGGTGAACTCCACGGCCATCTGGTTATGGATTTTCCTCGTGTAGATCGGCAGCTTGATTTGAAAATGCAGGTCCAGTTCCCCGGTCGAGTCGTTACGGGAGAGCCATTTCGCGTTATCCAGGATGGAGATGTACCCCACCTGAGCGGGGAAATCGGCGAGTTCCCGGTAGACCGCTTCGGGGGGCAGGTTAAAAATGATCCAGCTCGTGACCTGAGGCAGGACGCCGGCGGCGGTTTCCTCCGGGGTGGGATCCTCAAAGAGCACGATCGGTCCCCGGGAGGAAAGGCCGATCAGGGTCTCCACCGGGGTCTGGGAGAAGTCCGGCTCCGGCGGGGCCGCGGCCGCCGGCTTCCCTTTTTCCAGCCGGGTTTTCAGGTTTTTCACATAGACCGAGGCGCTGGAGACGCTGATCATCAGGTCCAGGGTCGGATCGTTCTCGATGAACATACGGAGGAAAATCGACTCTGGGGTGGTCCAGGAGGTGAAGTAGAACATCGTCTTCTTCCCGCCCTCCACCGGGAAGAGCTCCATGTAGCCGTAGGTTTCCTTCAGGTCGCCCCCGGTACCGACCCAGTCCACCCGGCGCGGGGGGATGATCCGGTCGGTCACCGTGTAGTGGATCCGGTACGGGATGAAACCGAGCTTGAAAAGGAGGGTGTGCTCGACTTCGGCCCGGTTGCCCGTGACCTTGACGCTCGCTTTTTCGGTCTGGGCCATCCATTCCGGGTAGCGGGCGAAGTCGATGAAGGTGTTGAAGGCATCAGCCGGGGGAGCGTCGATGGTGATCCCGGCGGAGACCAGCCAGGGGATTTTTTCCCCGGTGGTTTCGTCCACGATAATGAGCAATCCCCGCTTCATGACCGATTCGAGGGTCTTGAGATCAACCCCCTGGGTTACCACCGAGCGGTTGGCGGTGAACTTGACCAGTTCATCGAGATTTTCCTCCTCGGCCCAGGCGAGGGAAGACAAAAGCAGGGTAAATCCCAGGAACAGACCGAGGAGAAGAAAACGGGAAAAGGTTTTAATTGAAAAAATTTTATGCGGCGACCGTTGATAGCGATTTAGGCTCGGCATTTTTCTCCTTTCTTTGGGATATGGAATTTCCCAGGATCTTTCCACTGGAACATCTTAATTCTGTCATTCCGCACTTGATGCGGAATCTAGTAGACCGATTCCCAATCAACATATCAACAAGATGGGTAGCCGCAACCTTCAGGTTGCGACATTTTCGCAGGCTAAAGTCTGCGGCTACCGTTTATGATTTGCCATGGTATTTTGGAATCGTTGTATTAGTTATTTTATTTTTCTAGATTCCTCCCGCCGCTGGCGGGACGGGAATGACAAAAGGCAAATTAACAATCATTTTAAGCAAGATACCCTGCGATCTCTGCCGCATTGAACTTCATTTAGCATCGTACATATTTTGATAAATTTTCCCTTGACAATCCGAAAGCAATATAGCAGAATGACACACCATTCCGCAAGTATTAATTAGAAAATGAAAGTAAAAAGAAACCTGGCCGGTATAAAAAAAGACAACGAGCAGATTGACCTGGCTCAATACCGCCGCCGGCAGATAATTCGGGCGGCAGAGAAGGTCTTTGCGGAAAAGGGCTATCACAAAGCCAACATCGCGGATATCGCCCGGGAATTAAAAATCGGTCACGGCACTTTTTATCGATATTTCAAAAACAAGCGGGAGATTTTCGAAAGCGTTGTCGGCGACATTATCAAAAGGGTCTCCACGGTGGTGTCCGGGGAAGACCCGGGGTCAACCAACACCCTGGACGAATACATCCGGCAAGTGCGACGGCTCGGCGAGAAACTCTTCGCCCTGTTTGTGGAGGATCCTAACGTCGCCCGGATGCTTTTCTACGAGTCCTGGGGACTGGACGAGGAGATGCGGGAGAAGGTCTGGCAGATGATGGACACCTTCGGGCGCTACACCGAGCTTTACCTGGCAAACGGGAAAAAGAAGGCATTTCTCCGGGAGGATCTGGAGACCCGGGCCACCGCTCTGGCGGTCAACGCCCTGATCTTCGAATCCGGCCGACGAATTGCCAAGTCGGAGGATCGGGAGAGGGAAAAGAAAACCTGGATGAATGCCGTGATCAACTTGATGTTTCACGGGATAAAGAAAAAAGAATGAGACTGGCATTGTATCCTTAACCGGGAAATCCAACCTGCGTTTGGTTATTGGCACTTGGTGATTGGTACTTGGCCATTGGTGCTTGATTTAACAAAAGGAGGTGGAAAATGGTACAGGTGGATGTATTCTGGAGTTACGCGTTCGGGGCGGGCTTTGCCATGTCCGCCGCCCGACAGCTGATCCATGACCGGGAGAAAAACGATGGCAACTTTTTCGAGAACAAGTATTTCACCCACACCCTGCTATTCCTTTCCATCCTGTTCGTGCCTTCGGGGGCCAGCCTGCTCTGGGCTTTTCCCGATTGGGAGACCATGCAGGTGGCTTACAATAAGGATAGCCTGCCGACCTGGCTGGTGACGGCCTTCACCATCACCAACATAACTCAGGGGATCCTGGGGTTCTGGGTTACATACCACTTCCTGATCAAGAAGAAATTATACGCGGCTTTTTTCCAGAGCTGGATCTCCTATTTCCTCTTTTTCTTCATCCTGGTGCACGGCTGGGACGGCACCGGCTACCAGCGGTTTTTCTCCTTTACCCAGGCGGACTTCCACAGCTGGAGCTGGGCCAACGCGAAGGTGTGGCTGACCTGCCCGGTGGCGTTGACACTTCTGTTCTGGGGTATCTTTCTGGTGCCCTGGCTGGGCATAATGTCCGCCCGCTGGGTCGTTGACGGTTACAACTACGGAGGCGTGGATGTCGAGAGGGCCAAGAAGGCCAGCCTGACCAGCGTTTGCATAGGATTTCTCAAACTGATCTTTATTCACGGGCTGGGTAGCGCGATCGCGGCGAGTCTGGTGATTCATGGCGCCGAAAAGCTGACCGGAAGCTTCGCCCTCGGGTGGGTCCTGGGGGTGCCGGCTTTCGCCCTTCTCGCGTATTTTCTGCTTCTCCGGAGGGGAGGGCTATTTTACCGTTTCGCGGACAGCATGGTCCTTCCGGCGGGGGAGTTGACCTAGGATAAAACCCGGGCAGAATCCGATCGAAGATAAAATAACTTAAAAAAATATCCCGGTGGGTCGTTTCGCCCATCGGGACATTATTAATGGGATTAATGGGACCGGCGATCCGGAGGCCCTGAAAGAATTGCGCCCTATTTCTTCTTTTTGGAAATTTCCACCAGCTTGATTTCAAAAACCAGGTTTTTCCCGGCCAGGGGATGATTGGCATCAAGGGTAATGGTTTTATCGGTCACGGCTACGACCAGGACTGAAATCGGCCGTCCGTCCGGCTGGGTAACTCTCACCCGCTGGCCCGCCTGGGCGCTTTCGCTCCCGGTGAGTTTGGATCGGTCGATGGTCTGGATCAGGTCTTTGCGGGGAGGGCCATAAGCCTGGTCGGAGGGAATGGTGACCGTTTTCGTTTCGCCGGGTTTCATTCCCGTGATCGCCATTTCAAAACCAGGGATGGTCTGCCCCTGGCCCAGGGTGAATTCCATGGGCTCCCGATCCTTGGAACTGTCAAATATCGTCCCGTCTTCCAGCTTTCCGGTATAGTGGACTTTAACGGTATCGCCGTTCTTGGCCGCCTTCTTGATCAGGTTGCAGCCGGACAACCAGGCGGCGGTCAGGATGAGGGAAACCGTCAATGCCACATTCAGGTACCGAACCGGCATTTTTTTCTCTCCTTAGTTGAGGGTAGGGATTTTGATCAAAAAGGAGTAACCACTTCTCTGTTTTACCCTCTTTTGAAACAGGAAGGTCAGTTAAACCTGCATTCTGCGGATCAGTGACGCCCCGCGCAGTCGGGTGGAAATATCCTATCATTTCCCGGTTTTTTAATCTAATCAGTTTGAGTTTTCCAGCCGCCGTACCCATTTCCCCGATTGAAACCGCGGGGGGCCCGCGGTCACGGCTTCTGGCCCCAATGCTCCAGGATGAGCTTGGTCCAGAATTGGAGATCCTCCTCGGCCAGGGTCATGCTGGCCATGCTTCCGGTAGCATTGAGCAGATTCACCGCGTTGATACTGACATCGCCATCCATCACCTCGATAAAACTGATTCTTTCGGAAAACCCCTGGTTTACTATTTCAACCGTATCGTAGAATTCCGCAAAATTGGCGAGTTGCCAGTCCGGGTTCTTCCCATTCCGGGCCAGAATAAATTGAGTGAAGAGATACATGGTAATGAAACGATAGGATGCTTCCCGCCAGGATTGAAAGGGCAGATGAAATAACACCATGGGCCTCATCTTGCTGAGAATGGGGCACCCGCTGGAAACCATGTAGATTCCCATCAGGGCTCCGGCGATATCCTGAAGCGAGGCCCGCTTGTAATAAGTCCTTTCCATGGCCCGAACCCAGACTTCCGCTTCATCGTAGGAAGCGAAATCCTTGAAGAAATCAAATAAATCCACCAGGCTCACCGCGACCGGGCAGCGCGGGTGGGAGGATTCTTCCAGGGGGCAGTTGGGACATTGGTGGAAGGTCAACGCGGTCCAATCGGGCAAGGTCTCTCTCGGCTCCTGGAGAAGATTCAGCGTATCGTAATCGAGGTTAACCGCAAACGCTTTATCCTCGCCCTGGTCGAACTTAAGTTGGTACGTAAACGTTAAAACCCTTTGCAGTGCGTTGCCGTTTTCCGCCATTTTATTCCTCCCAGGTTTAATTTATTTTCTTACGATTGCCTCCAAAGGTCAATGAATCAGGAGGACTGGGAAGCCAGCAAAGCCGGAGCTTAAGCTTTCGGTTCATCAGCGAGGAAGCAATAAATGAAAGCAAGGGACCCCGCTTGGGGGTAAAAAAATATATCGGGGCCGGCAGAACCGGCCCCGATAGGTCAACCAAATGAAAAAAATGGATTAATCGGATTGGAGAAGACGGATTATCTTCGGAATCCGCCTCTTCCACCACCGCCACCCGGTCGGCCACCACCGCCACCCGGTCGGTCGCCTCTCGGTCCACCCCGGTTATCGCCGAATTGCGACGTGCGGGGGCGAGCCTCGTCAATCTTCAGGGCGCGCCCTTCGTATTCCTGGCCGTTCAGGGCTTCTTTGGCTTTTTCGGCTTCCGCCGGGCTGGACATTTCCACGAAGCCAAAACCTTTCCCCTCGATAACGGTGATTTCTTTCACCTCGCCGTGGGCACCGAACAATTCCGCCAGTTTCGCGCTGGTGACCGAGTAGGGAAGGTTTCCCACATAAAGTTTACTGTACTGCATTTTTTTCTCCTTTCAACTTACCTCTGTTCTCTTCAATAACATTTCTCGGGGAGGCAGACCCAAGGTCCTTTACCTCTCGGTCGATAACATTATTAAAGATTTGCCATAACCGTTTAAACGCATCATCCTTAATTTATTTAATCCGCCTGATCACCTCCTTTAGATTGTATGATTCAATAACATTGGCTGATTCCCGCTGCCAGAATAAAAGCAGGAGAACAGCTCAAGCTAGGTGCAATTTTTTCAGTGATTTATTTTGGCTGGCTTAGAAATCCTTGCTCTATAAGCTTTCTCGAGAATCACATACTAGTTAACTTATGGCAGACCAGACTCGAAATGTCAAATGCCTTTTATACTTCGCAAAGCGCAAAGGGCAAAGGGCAAAGAGCGGGGGGTAGAAAATTCATCCGATCTATCTGGTTCTTCTGGTTGATTTGGTTTCTCCGGCACCGGGTGCTCTGGTGCTCCGGTTTCCTGGTGTTCCTCCCCATAACCTATGACCTATGACCTATCACCTATCACCTATTTAAGTTGAGTACTTCAACTTTCCCTCAAAGAATACTTTTTCAACCTTTCCGAGGTTTTCGATGTCGGCCAGGGGATTTTCGGCAAGGATCACGATATCAGCGAGCTTGCCTTTTTTCAGACTTCCGATCCGGTCGGACATCCTGATGATTTTCGCGTTGTTAATGGTGGCCATCCGGAGGATATCTTTAGGGGGGAGTCCTGAGCGCTGGAGGATTCCCATCTCGAGCGCCATCGCCCCCGGAAAGTCAAAAGGGATGCCCCCGTCATTTCCGCAGCCGACCAGGGCCCCGGCCCGGACTAGGCGGTGCAGGTTCCGGCTCCCGATCACCGCCGCGGCGGTGAAGATCTTAGGCTCCGGGGTGATCATCAGGTGCCAATGTTCAAAATAGTCTGGATCGGAGAGCTTGCGGTAGTTTTCCAGCGCAGTTTTCCGGATGCTCTCCTCGGCGAATTCGTCGAGTATTTTCGGGAGGCGCGCTTTCTTGTCTTCGATTATTTGTTTTACTTCCGGGGCATCGGCATAGGGGTCACCGTTCCGGGGAAAACTCAGAGCCCAGGCCACCGAGGCCGTGGGATTGATCCCGGCCCCGCTTTTCACGAAGGCCTCGACATCGGTGTCGGTCAGCTCCTGGTCCCGCGGCATGTGTTCAAAGGACTGGATTCCGGCCCGGAGGTTTTTTCGGAACCCTTCCACCGAGGTATGGTGCACGGCCACCACCTTCCCGTGCTTTTCCGCTTCCTGCTGGATGGCGATGAGTTCCGCGTCGGAAAGGACCGGCAGGGCCGGGGTCGGGATCCAGAGCTTGGTATATTGCAGAAAGGTCTTGATAAAATCCGCCCCGTCCTCGCAGGCCCGGGAAACCTGTTCCTTGACCTCCGCGACCGAGCGGATGGCGCGGACCATCTTCTCCCCCCCCAGCAGGGCGAAATCTAGGCCGTAACCGCCCCGAACCTGGATGCCGATCCCCCGCAGGATCCGAGGGCCGAGCATTTTGCCGGAGGCGATATTCTTTTTCATCTCTTCGAGCTTGCCGGGGAAGCCCAGCATGTCCCGGACCGTGGTGACGCCGTGGCGGAGGCATTCCTCGGCGTTGCGCTCGCACTGTCGGCCCCAGGCGAGGAGAAACCCGAGACCCAGGTCGGCCGCCCCGGGGAGGGTTAAATGGCAATGGCCATTGATTAACCCCGGGATTGCGTATTTGCCCTGGAGGTCCAGGGTCAGCTCCGCCGGAGGAAAATCGGAATATTCCGAGATTTGCTCGATCGCTTGGTCCCGGAGCAGGATGTGCCCCGGGAAGATAATCCGGTCATCCTCCACGTCCACGATCCGGACGTTTTTCAGGAGGATCCGGCTTCCCGGCGCGACCGGGAAATCGAGGGGCTGGAGCGGAGGGCTCGCGGAAGCGCAGCCGAGGGAGGTAAACGGAGCGAGGAAAGCGGTTCCGAGCCAGGCCGAGGATTTTATGAATTCCCTGCGTTTCATAAATTGTCGATTTGTCATTTGTTTAGGCCTTGGATTTTTAACGTTTTACTTTTCACTTCTCACTTTTTACTTCTTGGGGGTGGAAATAAGGGGCAGAATCTTGATCAGCAAGGACACCTCGCCCTTGGCCTTGATCTTGCCCGACATGAAAGCCACCTGGGGATCAAGCTCCCCCCTGGAAATGGCGAAGAGATCGTCTTTATGCACGGTGATGGCCACGGAGGGGTGCTCTCCCTGGCTGAAGCGGATCGTGTTTTTAAAAGGTTCTTTCCCGGGGCGAAGGATTTCCATCTGCAGTTTACCCTTGAAGCTCTTCAGTAATTCGTAGGATTTCCGATTGATGATGGTGGGATCAAAGAGCTGGTCCTGGACGCCCCCCATTTCGCTCCCCTTCGTGACGGAAAGCCGCCAGTCCGCTTCGCTCATCTCGAACTCGACAGTCGGGTCAGGGATGCCCCCCGGGATCACCTCCAGCTTTTTCGCGTCGGAGATCTTCAGGCAGTATTTCTCCCCGCCCAGACGGAACTGCAGGGACAAAACCGTTCCCTCCATCCCCGCGATCGGGTTTTCCTTCATCATTTTTTCAAATTGCGGGGGCACATCCCGGGTAAAAAATTCCTGGGGCGAGGTTCCTTCCTTCAGCATCTCGAATCTGGCCATTTGTAAACCTCCTTTAAGTCTATCTGGTTTGTTTAGTCTATCTGGTTTCTTTAGTTTCTTTGGTTTGTTTGGTTTAACTCGAAACCAGAAACTAGAGACCCGAAACTATTTTCATCTGTCTGGTGCTCTGGCTTCCTACTCATTGCTCGTTGTTTTTGTTCTTTGCCCTATGCGCTATGCGCTTTGTCCCATGCGTCCTGCTCTTTGCATTATGCCCTTTGCTCTCTGCGCTATGCTTTTTTATGACCACCATGGTTACGTCGTCGTCAAAATCTTTCGGTCCGCAGAAACTCTTAACCTCGGCGATCAGGAGATCCGGGATCTCGCCCGCCCCGGAACCGGCGAATTTGGCCAAAAGCTCGGTTAGTCTCTCCAGGCCGAATTCCTTGCCCGTTTGATTGCGGGCCTCGGTCAGACCGTCGGTGTATAGGAAAAAGCCTTCCCCCGGTTTCAGGGAGATCTTTTTTTCCTCCAGGGCCGGTGCGAAGATCTGGTCGTCGAGCGCTCCCAAGGCCGGGCCCCGGGAGGGGATTTTTTGGACGCCGCGCGGCCCAAAGTGGAGCAGGTCCGGATGGCCGGCAGAAGCCAAGGTGAACTCGTCCCGGGCCGGGTCAATGACGAGGAAGGCCAGGGTGACAAACAATTCCCGCTCCAGGTCGCGTTTTAATAAACGGTTGAGGGAGATCAGCAATTCCCGGGGGCTCCGGATTTTTTCGGCTTCCATCTCCAGGATCGTTTTCAGGGTGGTCCGGGTGATGGAAGCGATCCAGGCTCCCTTCAAGCCTTTGCCCGCCACATCCGCCACGATCACGCCGAATTTTCCGTCCCGGAGGGGGAAAAGATCGTAGAAATCGCCCGAAACCTCGTAGGCCGGGTGGTAAAAACATCCCAGGGAAATACCGGGAATGGCCGGGAGGGAGGCGGGGAGAAGCTCTCTTTGCATCTGCCGGGCTATTTCCAGTTCCCGCTTCATCCGTTCCTGTTCGACCAGATTATTCTCGGCGACCTGGATTTCCTCGGCCATCTGGTCGAGGGTGCGGGCCAGTTCGCCGATCTCATCTCTTCTTTGCAGATTGAGTCTGGTTTTCAGATGGCCGCGGCCGAGGTTGCGGGCGTGTTCGGTGATCTGCTCAATCGGCTTGATGGCCAGGGTCACCACGAAAAGAATCAGAGAAAGGAATATCAGCAGGAGAAACAGGGAGATGAGAAATGTTTTATTGCGGGCGGTTCTTAAAACCTCGTTGATCCCCCGGTCGGAGAGCCCGAGGTGAAATGTCCCCAGGGGCTTGTCCTGGACCACCAGGGAGCGGCTGAAATCAATCAGGGTTTCTTTCTCCCAATTCAGGGCCTGCCGGCTGGATTGGGAGGAGGAAACCGGGATTATTTTGATCTGCTCGGCCAGTTGATCGCCGTTGTTCAACGTGGTGGCGAAATATTCATCTTTTTTCGCGGTGGTAATCAGGGCGTAAGCAATATCCTCGTTCCGGATGACCCGGTGCACCGCGGTCTCCAGGGTGATATGGTCTTTGAGAATCAGGGCCTCCCGGTTGGACTCGGCGAAATTTTCCAGGATGGCGGCGGCCCGGAGTTCCTTTTCGACCCGTAAAGCTTTTCTTTCCTGGAGAAGAAAAAAAGCCGAATTTACCAAAACGATGAGGATAACCAGGTTGGCGGTGAAAAGGATGGATTTAAAGCGGAGACTGGGACTTCCCACGGTTTGCTTGGGAAGCTCCAGGAATTTTTCGATCTTTCCCTTCATTTCCTTTTCAGCTCTTTCAGAAGTTTCCCGGCTTTTTCGAGATATTGTTTCAGCGTGGGGTCGTCGGGGTTATATTTGCGCTCCCGCTCGAAATAGCTAATCGCCTTGGCGTATTCGGACTTGTTATAGGCTTCAATGGCCAGCCGGCGCAGCACTTTCGGGTAAAGTTCCACCGAATATTTGTCGTGAGGCGGGCAGCGCAAATTCATTTCCAGGCCCTCCCGGGCTTTTTCCCACTCCCCTTTTTTCGTCAGTTCCCGGATTGATTTGATCTTTTGTGCCAGGGCTTCCGGAATCCCGGACTGGATCTGGTTTTGCTGGTCTTCTCCCTCGGGATTTTTCGGCCAGGCTTCCCGGGCCAGGTTGAATTCGGCGCAGGCCCGGAGGATATCTCCCGTTTCTTTATATTTTTGTCCGCGCTGGAGATGCTCCTCGCTCGCGGCTCTGGCTTCCTCCCAGGATTTTTTAATCTGGCCCTGGAGCTCACGGGCCCGGGGATTTTTCGGCTCGATTTTCAGGAAGGTTTCGATCCGCCGGGACGCTTCCTCGAATCTTTTTCCCTGGTAGGCTTTCTCGATTTCCTCGAGGTTCTCTTCTTTTTGCAGTTTTTGAGACAACTGTTTTTGCAGTTCCTCCTGAAGGAAGCCCAGCCGGGTTTGGGCCCCGGGGTTTCCCGGGTCGATTTTAAGGATTTTTTCATAGGCGGCAACCGCAGCTTCCAGGTTGCCGGCCGCGGTTTCCCGCTCGCCCTCGGTTTCCAGGTTGATGATTTCCTCCAGTTCGGCGATCTCTTTCAAGGCGTGACGGTGGAGCCGGTGACTGGTTTTGATCTCCTTGAATGCGGAGAGCGCATTCTCATACCGGTGTTCGTCCTTTAAAATCAAGCCTCGGAGATAAGGGTCGGGGGCACAGGCCCCGACCCAGCCGATCAGGAATCCGAGGATGAGAATTCTTTTCATCGCCTTCCGGGATTTTAGTTCAACCATGCTGATGGCATGAAATGGGAATGGATATTAACCCGGGGGTACAGGAAAAGTAATGGCGATTTGATACCCCGGCCCGATTTCCTCCAGCTGGTTTCCCTCCTTGAACATAGACTGGAGAATAGATTTCGCCTTTTCGACCCGCCGGGCCAGTTCCGCTTTCGAGGGATTGCTCCCCTTGGCGAAGGTGAACGGGGGAGGAGTTTTGTGGTCGAAATCCCCCGGGAACTTTTCCTGAAGGAGGTTTTGAATCCCCATGTAAGCGGCGTGAGCCCCCCGGTAGGTCGAAAGCTTGATCCCTCCATGATCTTCAAAAATCAAAAACAGGCGGTCTTTCCGGACCAGGTGGTAAACAAAAATGATTCCAAAATCCGATGAATTGTAGCCGTGAAACCGGGAATTTTCCGTAAGCTCATAGATAATCCATTCCAATTCCGACCGGGAGATTTTTCTTTTCCCCTCCCCGGTTTCGTCATAGAGATTATGCTGGATTAAAACCTCGCGGGCATAAAGGAAAACGACGAAATGCAAGATGGGGGAGGTTAAAACCAGGGCATTATTCCCGCCGTCCACTCGGAAGAATCCGTCCCCGTAGTGTTTTTCCAGGAATTTTTTCGCCCGGCTGATTTTTTCCGCGGCCTCTTCGCCCGTTCCGAGCGCCCGGCGGAGAAAATTAGTCTCGGGAGAAATGTTGGCGATTCCCCCCAGTTCAATTTTTTCGGCAAAAACAATTTCCTTGTCTTTTTTGAAAAGGTCATACCGGTCCATGGCTTCATCCAGCCAGAAAAGGAAATTTTTCTCCTCGATGCTGTAAAGCCCGATGAGCTGCTCAAGTTTTCTCCGGACCTCGAAATCCCCGCCGGTGATAAACAGCATTTCTTTCTTCTTTTTGTTGTAATACAAACTCCCCAAGGTTCCGAGCAGAAGCGAACCGGCGAAGGTCAGGTTTTCGGCATCCACCACGATGTTGGTGTCCTCCACCAGGTTTTGATAAAGGAACTGGGCGAAGGTCTCCCCCGAAGACGCGTTTTCCTGCAAACAGTCCGAGGATCCATCTCCGGACAGGATCAGGACGGCCAGCTCCACGCCTTCCGGTATTAGCAGGGTGGCCTTAAAAAGCCCGACCCGCTTTTTCCCCACGAAAGATTTTTTAATCATTTTCCCGTGTCCAGTATCCAATAGATAATTGTTATATTTTATCTTAACTGGTTCCCGGTGCAAACGGGTACCGGAGGTTTAGGTCAGATGGCATATAGCTAAGAGCAAGGTGAATCAGACAAACCTAAGGATAAACAAGCTAATGCACTCCATAAAAAAGAACGAGATTAGACCAGATCAAATATTTTCACTTTTCCTTTTAATTTCAAATGTTTAAATCATTACTCGGGACACCCTCTAATAAAGTATAATTAAAGGAAATGAAAAAGAATATTTATTTCAAGATTGCCTTGAGCGGGATTTTGCTTGTTTCGATCGGTGCATTCATGTCCTTTGGGGTTTCCCTCTATCATGATCTGCAAATCAAGAGAAAAATCGCGGAAATTACCCCTTCTTTCAGGGGAGCGAAAAATTTATACCTCATTAAGTTAACCCGGGAAAACAGCGGCCAGCATTTTTTTAGCCTCGACGATTACAAAATTACGCCCGGGATTGATGGACCGTATGCTTACGTTTCCGATCTTCCCGTTTACCTGAAAGATGGCGAGGGAAAGACCAAGGGTTTCCTGAGCTACTGGGGATATGATGAAAAACACGGGAACTGGGAGCTGGTCCGGGTCGGGAGGATATCAGAAGGAAAAGCGAAAAATGACGAAAATAAGTAGCCAGTAACCAGAAACCAGAAACCAGAAACCAGAAACCAGAAACCAGAGAAACCAGAGACTAGAGACGAAGGGTAATGAAAACCTGGAAAGATGAAGTCTGAAGCGTAAATTGAGCAGGATGATAAAAGATACCGCCCTGGTTTTATATTACACCAAAGACAACAAGTGCAGTTTCCGGGCCCTGGTGGGAGCCCTCGAAACCGAGGAATCGCTGGATGATCTCAAGGTTTATTTCCCCGAAAGCGAAAAAGAATTATTCCCGGAACTGGAAAGGGCGGATAAAAAACACGAAATCATAATCCTGGGATTTTCCTTCTTTACCGCCCAGCTTCGCGATACCGGGATCCTGGTAAAAAAAATAAGGGAAAAATACGGCCGCCGGTTTATTTTTATTGCCGGCGGGGCTCATCCCACCGGGGACCACCGGTCAACCCTGGGCCTGGGATTTGACCTGGTGGTCACCGGCGAGGGGGAAGAAACCCTGATCCAGCTCCTGAAAAAGATTGACCGCGGCGAGGATTTTATGACCACCCGGGGAATCGCTTTTCTGGATGACCGGGGGGAGTTCCGCTCCACCGGCCGCCGGCCCTGGATCGATCTCAACCGGTACCCGCCCTTCGCGGTCAGGCATAAAAAATTCGGCTTTATGGAAATCACGCGGGGCTGCCCTTTCGCCTGTTA
>Ga0315289_10006482_pt1 | contig 17191 bp, 16 predicted proteins | sample YL17G11_40_MG_FD_203452 | JGI IMG/M metagenome (GOLD analysis project Ga0315289, IMG submission 203452) | Sediment microbial communities from Yellowstone Lake, YNP, Wyoming, USA - YL17G11_40 | ecosystem: Environmental > Aquatic > Freshwater > Lake > Sediment | place: USA: Wyoming | collected... | reverse complement strand
ATTATTTTGAGTTTAAAGAGGAGGGTCATTTGGTGCCGGAACATACTCGCATCCGCCCCATTCTCCATTTTACGGAGAAAGACCTCTGGGATACCTATGCGGCTTTTAATATCCCTTACTGTGTTCTTTATGAAAAAGGTTATCGTTCTCTGGGAGCCAAGACCACAAGTCAAATCTCCATAGAAGGGGTTTCTGCTTGGAAGCAGGATTTAGAAAATACGGAGGAACGGGCAGGAAGGCGGCAGGATAAAGAAAAGGCCATGGAGAGGATGAGGAAATTGGGATATATGTGACCAAATGGAAGGGAGCCCAAGGTTACCATACCGAGTGGCCTTTGAGTTCTCCCACCTTCAATCCTTAATGAATTCTTTATTCCAATTTAAATTGACTCCTAAAAGACTCAAATTCCTTATCAAAATTCTTCAATCCTTTAGGATAGTCGTTTAAGGAGGGTGTGGTTGGTGTTAAAAAAAATTACCTGGACTTTATTATCTGTCGGCTAATCTCGGACGATCAGCCTGGATCCGAGGCAATTCTTAATGTAGAGGATGCGTGCTCGATTAGAGACGAAGAGAGGCAGAGCAACATACAGAAAGAGGAAATACATGGTAGAACCTGTCTTTGGAGATATGAAATACAATCGGAATTATAGAGGACTATTGTTAAGAGGCAAGTTAAAGGCGATGGGTGAATTTCTAATCATGTGTGTTGCCCATAATCTCAAAAAGATAGCGAAGTACTTCACGGGGTTGGGCAACGGCCCCGTGTTACAACCCGTGGGAAGTTGAAGATAGATAGATTGAGTGTTCAGATTTATTTAGAAAAACTGTTACCATCCACAAAATTAAAGTTTTCTTTCATACACGGCAAACTCCCTATAAAAATTAGGGGCAACCCAAAATATTTTGGGACAGCCTATGTGTCCCTATTTTTTAAAAATATATGAAAACGATTACAAACCCAAATTGCAATAAAAGAAAAATTCTTTGAGATCTCTGAAAAAGTCAGGAAGTAGGGCAAAATGTCATGCTGAATTTGTTTAAGCATCTAACAAAATCAAGGAGTTATAAGACCCTGAAACGAGTTCAGATTGACAGAAAAGCGGTTTTTCAGAGATCTCTCTTTTATCCTTGACAAAATATCTTAAATGGATATAATGAAATCGATTTCATTTATAGCTTAAGTTAGGCTGTTTGAGATTAAAACCATTCACAAAAAATATAGGCTTGCGCTCGGAGAGGCCTAATGAGCAAGATAACAATGCAGGAAATTGCTAGGCTGGCTGGTGTATCTCTTGCAACCGTATCCCGTTCCCTCAAGAATCCGAATCTTGTTACTCCAAAGACACGCCTGCAGGTCTTACGAATGATGGAAGAAAACAATTATGTTTATAATGCCGCTGCTGGGGATCTGTCTCGGAGGAAGTCCAGCGTTATTGGGGTCACCATTCCTACCACCCGCAACCCCATATTTGCCAGCTCAACATTGGCCATTCAGGAGCTAGCCCAAGAAAAGGGCTTTTCCATCATTCTAGGCAACACGAAATACGACAATGCGATAGAACAACAGATATTGCAAAACTTTCAGGAAAGACGTGTGGCAGGGGTGATCCTTACCGGTTTTACCCTCCACCAGGAGGCTTTTATAAAGAATTTGATTCGGGCGGGAATACCCTGTCTGGTGATCTGGGAAAAATTGAATGGAACTCCGCTGAGTTCTGTCGGTTTTGACAACTTTAAAGCTGCCTATGCCATGACAGAATACCTCATCAGTCTAAGGCATAGACGCATTGGATTGATCATAGGGCCCTTTTCCAAGGTGGGTAGGGTCAAGAAGCGTTTCGATGGATACCGCTCAGCTTTAGAAGATCATAATATTGATTACGATTCTGACTTGGTCATTGAAAATGAACCCGTGCTTTACGATGGCAAGGAGGCCATGACTAGGTTGATGTCCCTCCCTCACCGGCCTACTGCGATCTTTGCCGCTAGCGACATGCTGGCCATTGGCGCCCTATCGGCGGCCTGGGAACTGGGACTGAAAGTTCCCCAAGACGTCTCCATCGCGGGGTTTGATGATATCGATTTCGCCGCCTTCTGCTACCCCCCTCTGACGACCGTCCGGGTGCCCAGTTATGAAATTGGTCGTTTGGCGGCAAAGTATCTGATCGAAGCGATAGAGCAGGGGTCTATGCGGGCCAGGCATTATTGTCTCGAAACGGATCTAATTATCAGAAGTTCGTGTTGCGAATTTAGTGGAGAATAACTACTGACTTGGGAAGGGAGTGATACGACGTCAGAAGATTTTTAGGAGTGCGTTGCCTCTCCTGAAACCGGTGCTAAAACCATACAAAATGAAGACGTGCGCGGTTGGACGGTAAGTCGCCCAAGGAGGGCTTTCATAGAAGGAGGTGATAAGATAAAAGTCAAATAGTCAGTGAAAACTCCAAATTAATGTATATTATGAAACAAAAATGGCTTAATCTGGAATAGATAATTTATAGGGTTGCATTTTTCAAAGGCAGTTTATCAGTACTTTTATACACTCGGGGCTCAAAGGTTAGGATGAATTCAGCGGAATAAGCAGGTATAATCTTTAAAAAATGGCTTAATCTGGCGCTACTAAAAAATGAAGGGGATTTGGTTTTGTAAGGAGGTGCAGAAAGATAAAAATTGGGTTGATCGACATAGACTTCGTAACATAGCTAACCGAAAATATTATGTTTTGAATTCTTAAATTGACTAAAAGGCCATTCATTGTTAATCGTTTTTCAATACTAACTCTTCCGGTGACACCGGGAATCAAGAGAAAGGAGGGTCAAAATGTATAAAATCACGCGAAGGAAATTTGTAAAAACAACCGCAACATTTGGTGGCCTAGCCTTGATGCATGGTATGGCTCCAGGCCTTCTGAGGTTCGCAAAGGCCGAAGCCAAACATGCAGAGTATCTCAAAGCCAAGATCAAGTGGCGGCAAGTTGAGGGAGAAGAGATCAAGGTTCTGGTCACTCCTGCCCACTATTTCAACAAGTTTCGAGCTGTTTCACCCCAGTTCACTGAACTGACAGGAATCAAGGTTGATTTTGAAATCATTCCTCCGAGGGAAATGCGAGAGAAGGCTGTGCTAGACTTGGGGGCGAAGACAGGAAACTATGTCTCTCATACTGCAGACCCCATGTACCTTCCCCTTTATGAGGCAAACAAATGGGTTGAGCCTCTGGATGAATACTTGAACGATCCCAAATTGACTGATAAGCAGTGGTTTAATCTTAAAGATATCATTCCTTTGTGGCGGGCTGCAGACTCAGTTAAAGGAAAACTCTACGGCATGCCAGTGGAGGGAGAAGCGACCATACACATCTATCGGAAAGACATCTTCGAAAAAATGGGCATTAAGCCTCCACAGACCTTGGATGAGTTCAAAGAATCCGCCAAGAAGACCCACAAGTTCGATGGAAAGATTGCAGGAGCTGCTCTTAGAGGCTTCAGAGGGGCGGGACAAAACGTGTACATATGGCCGTCCCTGTTCATGGAATTTGGAGGGAAGTGGTTTGATGAGAAAGGCAAGCCCCAGGTCAATAGCGAGGCGGGGGTAAAGTCTCTTGAATTCTACTGCGATCTGCTCCAGAACTACGCTCCTCCGGGAGTAGAGAATATGAACTGGCCTGAAATCATGGAAGCTTTTGCGGGCGGTAATGTTGTTCAGTACATTGACGCCAATTCCACTGCATCGATCATCGAAGACAAGAACAAGTCCAAGGTGGCCGGCATGATCGGTTACCAGCGGTGGCCCAAAGGTCCGTCGGGCCGCAGAGTGACCAGCATCTGGAACTGGGCCATGCCTATTAATGCGGCACTGTCCAATAAAAAGAAGATAGCGACCTGGCTCTATCTGCAGTGGCTGGCTTCGCGTCCCACCCAGTTTAGCTCCGCCATATACAAAGAAAGTCCGGGTGCCGTGGTCCGGACAGGGGTCAACAGGATTTCAATCTGGAGTGACCCGGAATACCGGAAAGTCATTAACTACACGTCTGATTACGCAGACGTCGTCCTCACGTCTATGAAGGAGGACACGGACGCAGACTGGCGGCCTAGGGTTCCTGAGTGGCCCAAGATCGGAGAGGCGATGGCTGTGGCGATTCAGTCCGCGCTGGCGAAACAGACTACGCCAAAAAAGGCTCTGGACGAAGCAAGCGAGAACATCGCAAAATTCATGCTGAAGTAAAGATGAAGTCGGGAGTGGAGGGCTTTGAACCTCCACTCCCGCAAATGATGATATTCCCGGGAAGGGGAGTTATCATGCTCAAGGGAGGAGAAGGGAAAAAGCCCATGAGACCGGCCTACATCAGGCAGCAGGAACGCTTCGGTTTTGTCATGATCACGCCTAGCATGCTCTTCCTCTTCATCATGGCCGCTTTCCCTCTGGTCATGCTGGTGGTCATGAGTGCCTTTCGCATTGACCTCACATACCCTGCGGGCAATCGGTGGCTTGGGTCTGGAAACTACCTCCAGATGGTTCACGATTCCCGCTTCTGGCACGCTATCAAGGTGACCGCTATTTATACGGTTTCAACGGTTTTCCTACAGGTCGTCATTGGGCTTGCTCTGGCCATGGCTTTTTTCAGAAGCTTCCAGGGGCAGGAAATTCTTCGTGTAAGTGTGCTCTTGCCCATGATCCTTGCGCCCGTGGTTGTGGGTCTTGCCTTCAGGACCATGATCATGACGCCGCAGTATGGCATTCTGGACTATATCTCCATGGTGCTGGGCTTCGGTTCCAAGCCCTGGCTGGTGGATCCGAACTGGGCGCTTCTTTCCGTGATCATCATTCACACCTGGCAGTGGACTCCCTTTGCGTTCCTGGTCTTTCTGGCCAGCCTTCATGCCTTGCCTTCAGATCCACTTGAGGCGGCGCTGATGGATGCCAGGAATGCATGGCAGCGCTTCTGGCATGTACTCTTGCCCATGATCCGGCCTGCAGTGGTGATCGTGGTAATTTTCCGGACCATGATTGCTCTCAGGGCTTTTGCAGCGATTTTCTCGGCAACCGGGGGAGGCCCGGGTACGGCGACAGAGATCCTGAATCTCTACACCTACCGGGAATCTTTCAATTCCCTGAACCTTGGTTACGGGGCTGCACTCGGAACGGCACTTCTCGTAATCACAGTGGTGATTTCCATGATTTTCTTCAGGCTGAGACAATCCAAGATGTAGGAGGCTCTGGCCGTGGCTTACCAAAGAAGCTTAGGATGGCTGAAAGAACTGAGATCCGCAATGGTTTTCAGCCTTTACGTGCTGATGATCCTGGTCTGGGCGTTCCCGGTCATCTGGGTCATCCTGACCTCTCTCAAGAGCCGGACAGAGATATTTACGCTTCCTCCCACGATCTTCTTCAAGCCCACGCTAGAACATTATATAGAAGCCTTGCTAGCGCACGACATTCTTCAAGGCATCATCAACAGCCTGCTCATGGCATGCGGGACGACACTGTTCACTCTGATCATTGCTATTCCTGCGGGCTACGCTTTCTCTCGTGTTCGTTTCCCCTTTCGTGACCGTCTCTCTTTCTTTGCGCTGCTCGCGCAGATGGCTCCGCCTATCGGTCTCATCATCCCCTGTTTTCTTCTCCTCAGCCGATTGAGAATGCTGGATACCTATGGCGGACTGATCGCTGTTCACATGACCCTCACGGTGCCTTTCAGTATCTGGCTCATGATCACCTATTTCCAGGACCTTCCCCCCTCTCTGGAAGAAGCCGCCACCGTGGATGGGGTTTCTCCGTTCAACACATTCCTCAAAGTAGTGCTCCCTAACGTGTGGGGTGGCGTGGGAGTGACGGCGATATTTGCGTTTATCGAATCGTGGAATGAATTCCTTTACGCGGTCGTCCTGACAGGATCGAAGACGAAGACCGCACCCGTGGCCATATTCGGCTTCCTCGCTGCTGAAGAGAGCCGGTGGGGGCCATTCACAGCAACCGGTGTGATGATTATGGCCCCCGTCATCATAGTGGCCCTGGTTGCGCAGCGGCACATTGTCAAGGGGATGACCTTGGGGGCTACAAAGGGATAAGAGGGTGAAGAGGCCTCTGAACAGAATCAAAGGGCACTTTCACGAATTGAAGGAGGCAGTTTACAATGAAAAAACAGGCAAAGAAACTTCTGATGTTTGGCCTTGATGCCGCTCTGCCTGACCTTATTGCTCGATTTACAGAGGAGGGAAGCATGCCCAACACTAAGGGCCTCATGGATCGGGGCCTGTTTTCCCGAGTGATCACCACCTTCCCCCCTCTTACCGCTGCAGCCTGGGGCGCTATCACCACCGGGGCGGGTCCGGGCACTGCCGCTATCCCCAGCCTCATGGTCCATGAACCGGGCGAACCTCTGGACAAGTGGTACACATCTTTTGACCGGCGCATGCTCAAGGCGGAGACCCTCTGGGAGGCGGGAGCCAGAGCGGGGTGCAGGACGGTTCTGGTGAACTGGCCTGTGACCTATCCATTGAAAATTGACAACGGCATACAGTTGTCTGCTTCCCTGAATCCCCCATTTCGCTATTTCTATATGCCTCTATGGGACATTGCCTCATCCGCCATCTTCTCTACGCGGAAAGAGCGCTGCAACCAGGTGCCCGGTCGAGCGGTGCAGGTATCCCTTGAGGCGGCCTCCGGGTGGTCCAATGTTCCAGATCACAAAGGAATGCCCCTTGAGATCATCATAGATGTCCCGCCCACCTACGCAAAGGGCCCCTCCTACCATGTCCTGATCTTGGATTACGGGGGCGGCGGTTACGACCGAGTCATCATATCCCCCTCCAAGGACCTAAACCAGGCAGTAGCCGATATCAGGGAGGGGGAGCGGTGTCCATGGATCACGGAGGATTTTATTGATTCTCATGGGGAAAAGAGGCGGGGCCGTTTCTATTTCTATCTGGTCCGTTTAGGAGGACGAGAGGATTTCAGGCTGTATCAGAGTGCCATTAATACGGCGGAGACCATCACGATTCCCGGGGAACTGACCGAAGAATTGGTCGAGGCGGCCGGGCCTTACATGGAAGTGGATGATCCATGGGCTTACATGGATGGATGGGTGAGCATGGATTTCTACCTGGATCAACTCACGCAGCACAACGACTGGTGGGAAAAGGCAACCCGGTATGGCCTTCACAAGATCGACTGGGGCATGGCTTTCAACTGGGTGGGAACGATCGATCATATCCAGCATGTCCTGTATGGGGGGATTGACCCGAAGTGCAGCTACTATGATGAACAGGAAGCCTCGAAGATCCTGGGACACATTCGCAGAGTGTATGCAGAGGTCGATGAGCGAATCGGCCGCATCCTTCAGGATGTGAATCTGAATGAAACGCTGATCTGCATCGTTTCAGACCATGGGTTTTCTGCGATCGAATTTAACCCCTATCTCAAGCATCATCTGGCCAAAGCAGGCCTGCTCAGCTTCAAGCTCGACTATGAGACCAACCAGATGATCATTGACTGGTCACGCACTAAGGCTTTTCCGCTCGAGCCATGCCATGCCCACATCTTCGTAAACCTCAAGGGAAGGGATCCTGATGGGATCGTGAATCCAAAAGACTTCGAGAAGGTTCAGGAGGAGATCATTGACGCCCTGATGGCCATGCGGGATCCCCGAAACGGTCAGCGCGTTGTGGAAATGGCTATTCCAAAAAGAGAGGCGGGAACCGTGGGAGTCTTCGAACAGCAGGGTTTCAATCGGATTGGAGATGTTCTGTTCGCTCTGAAGCCTCAGTACATGGCGAACCCTTTTGTATACCCGGCTGCGGTGAGATACCGTGATGGCACGGAAAGGATCGTCATGAATCTTGAAGACTATGAGCCAGTTCAACTCCATCGCAATTTCACCGGTGTGCATCTGTGCTTGCCGGCTTGCCGAGAAATGCACGCTGCGGTGATCATTGGCGGTGCAGGGATGACGAAGAAACACAGAGGGTTTCCGATGAATGTCATTGATCTTGCACCCACGCTCGCCTATCTTCTGGGAACGCCGATACCGAAAAATGCGGAAGGGAATGTTCTTAAGGAATTTCTCCAGGAGTGAAAGGGCTGGTTTGATGAGGTTTTAGTGTCAAGAATCAGGATGGAAGACATTGCAGCCAAGGCTGGTGTGTCCTTGGCCACTGTTTCCAGAACCATCCACTCACCACACTTGGTGAAAGAGGAAACCCGTGACCATATCGAACGGGTGATGGCAGAGCAACGCTATGTTTACAATGTCACAGCCAGCGACTTCTCCAAGAGAAGGTCCAGCGTCAATGGCGTCATCATCCCTACCACCAAAGGAGCTATTTTCTCCAATTCGACACAGATCATCCAGGAAAAGGCCCAAGAGAAAGGGTTCTCCCTGATCATCGGAAACACGGGATACGACAGTGACGTCGAATCAAAGCTCCTGCGCCAATTCCAGGAACGACGTCTTGCCGGAATTATTGTCACAGGATTCGGGATAGGGCAGGAGAGTGCCGTCGAAGACCTTGTCCAGAGCGGCATTCCCTGTGTGGTCATCTGGGAAGTGCTAAAGGAAAGCATGCTCAGTTTCGTCGGTTTTGAGAACTACAAGTCCGCCTATTCCATGACCGAATACCTGATTCAATTGAAGCACAGGCGCATCGGCCTGATTCTTGGTCCATACACAAAAGTGAGCAGGGCAAGAAAGCGCCTGGAAGGTTACAAGGCGGCGTGAGCGATTATGGCCTGAATTATAATCCTTATCTTGTTATTGAGAAACATCCCACTCTCCATGAAGGCAAGGAAGCTATGGAGAAGCTCCTCTGGTTGCGAAAACCCCCTACGGCCGTGTTTGCAGCCAGTGACATGCTGGCCATTGGGGCTCTAGCGGCTGCCCGGGAAAAAGGGGTCCGGGTGCCAGAGGATGTGTCTGTTGCCGGCTTTGATGACATTGATTTTGATGCTTACTGCAACCCTCCACTCACGACGGTGAGAGTACCCGCCCGTGAGATGGGCGAAATTGGGGTGAACCTGCTCCTGCAGATGATCCATAGCAACTCTAAAGAGGAGCGACAATACACTCTGGATACAGAATTGATCGTCAGAGCTTCCTGTTCTGAATACTCTGGGAATTGACGATAGTCGCTTGCTAACCTCTCTCTTCAGAGAAAATGAAACAGAGGGGAGGTGAGATCTCGGCTAAATGGTGGTAGAGAATTGGTTTTCACTGTATGGGGATCTTCTCATCTTTCTTGTGAGAAGCATAACCCCGAAATTGAAGCTCCCTGCAGTCCCGCCCTGGGTGGGACAGGGGATCTTCCAAATGTAAGGAATTAGACTAGACTTGATAACGCACACTAACCCCGCAGTCCCGCTTCTGCGGGACGGGGAATGCGCTCGCAAGTCATTTTCAAAGGAGGAGGACATTATGAAGGTGTTCAGAATCGTTGCTATTGTGGTGTTTGTGCTTGTCATTCTCGATCTGCCTATGACGAGTCCAGTCTCAGCTGCTGAAAAAGTCAGAGTGGGCTACCTACACACTCTGGCAGTGGACGGCCAGTTCTGGATTGGCATGAACAAGGGATACTTCGCAGAGCAGGGGCTTGAAATGGAGCCAATCGTGTTCACCTCTGGAATTCCCCTCATGCAGGCGCTCAGCGGAGGAAGCGTTGACGTGGCGATTATGGGAGCCGTGATCTCTAACTTTCCCTCCCGAGGGGTTGGTAAAGTCTTTCTGATCAACGACATTGAGTACAACACGGCCATGCTTTTCGCCAGGCCTGAAACCAATGCGAAATCCATAAAGGACGTGAAGGGGCAAAAGATTACAACGGTCAAAGGAACCACGGCGCATGTCTTTCTCCACACAGCGCTGAAGGACAACGGAATAGACTCCAATAAGGACGTGGCAATAGTGAGCATGGACATGGCAGGAGCAGTAACTGCCTTCATCTCTGGAGCCGCACCTTTTGTCTGCACATGGGCGCCCTTCCACGTACAGATACGGGAAAAGGTTCCTGGCGCAGTGATGCTTAGCTCTGCCAAGGAGTTTTATCCGAATGCAGCCATTATCGGCGGGTGGGTAGCCACCAATAAGTTCTACGACGAGAAAAAGGATGTACTCCGTAAGATTGTGAAAGCCTGGGTCAAAGCGAATGATGAACTCGTGGGAAAGCCTGATGAATCATTGAAGCTCATCCACGCCAAAGCCTATTCCAACATTCCCTTCGGCGACATTCAAGCGAGCTGGGTGGCTCAGAAATGCGAGACCTCCAAGGACTGGGTGAAGCTTTATCAAGACGGCACTGTAGCGAAGTGGATCGGGCAGGTAGAAAGAGTATTTGTGGAGATTGGCTCCATCGGGAATTGGGTGGACCCAAAAGAGTTCTTTGATCCGAATATCTACCTTTCAGTGGTGAAGTAGCGTCCTAAGAGGCGGAGGGCGCTCTGCTTCTCATTTCTTGTTAGGGCTGTTTGCTGTTACGGATCGCAGGGAGACGGAAACATGAAGAGCAAGTCTGAGGGAAAAGCAGTTGACGAGGGTTTTAAGGAGAAGGAGAAGAAGGACCGAAGGGAAAAGCTTGGATACTTCCTTGCTTCTTTTGCCATCCTGTGCATCGTGTGGGAGGCGGCCAGGGCCATTCATCTGGTCAATCCCAAGCTTTTCCCCTCCATTCTCTCGGTCTTGAAATCCTGTATCGTCATGCTGGGGAACGGAAGCCTTCAGCGTCACATCTATGGGAGCTTTATGCGCGTGGTCGTGGGGTTCTCAATCGGCATCGTCCTCGCCGTGATCTTTGGATTCCTCATCGGTTGGTTTCGGGTCATTCGGCTCTTTCTGGATCCGGTGATCAACTTCTTTCGATCTTTGCCACCCATCGCATTGATCCCCTTGATGATCATATTCTTCGGCATTGGTGAGACCTCAAAGATTATCGTTCTGGTATATGCCTCCTTTTTTCCTGCCCTGGTGGTCATCTATCAGTCCCTAGTATCACTGGAGCCCACTTATATCAGGGCAGGCAAGACTCTCGGTGCCACTGACATGGAGATATTCAGGAAGATCATTCTGCCCCAGCTTGTTCCTCACATCATCACTGCCTGCCGCGTTTCTCTCGGCGTTTGCTGGGCCACTCTGGTAGCAGCAGAAATGATCGCTGCACAAAGGGGGATTGGAGCCATGATGGTGGAAGCGCAGAACTTCTTTCAAATGGCACCTCTGGTTTTGGGAATTTTGATGATCGGGGCGATTGCCCTGATCATGGATGGGATTGTAAGGACCATTGAGCGCCGGGTCACGGCGTGGCAAGAAAAACTCAGTTGAAGGCTTGTTCTTCATTCTAAAACGAAAACTAGAGAATCATTCAAAGGCCTGCTTTTCGAGGTAAGCACGAGACGGCTGTTATGGAAAAAGGGATCATTATCGACCACATCAACATGATTTACAGCGGGATCGTAGGCACATTCGAGGCCTTGAAAGACATCAACCTCGACATTAGACCTGGGGAGTTCATCTGTATTGTAGGTCCTTCCGGATGTGGGAAAACAACGCTTTTGAATATTATCGCAGCCCTTCTTAAACCCACATCGGGAAGGGTCCTGATCGATGACAGGAAAATCCATGAGCCAGGCCCTGACAGAGGTGTCGTCTTTCAGCAGTATGCGGTTTTTCCCTGGCTGACGGTAAGGCAGAATGTGGAATTCGGCCTGAACCTCAGCGCGAACAGGCGATCGGAAGCAGAAACCCGCAGGATTGTCGATCATTTTATAGAACTCGTAGGATTGGAAGATTTCGAGGATTCTTATCCCAAGGAGCTTTCAGGAGGGATGAAGCAGAGGGTCGCCATTGCTCGTGCATATGCCGTCAATCCGGATGTGCTTCTCATGGACGAACCCTTTGGTGCGCTCGATGCACAAACCAGACAGTTTATGCAGGAGTCGCTGCTGAAGATCCTGGACCAGGAGAAGAAGACCGTCTTTTTTGTGACCCACGGGGTTGAAGAGGCCACGTTCCTTGCGTCCAGGGTGGTTATCATGTCTACCAACCCTGGCCGTATCCGGGAGGTCATACCTGTTGAAATACCCTATCCTCGGGAAGCGGGGATAAAGACAACTCCAGAGTTCATCAGGATTCGTGCCGATATCGAAAAGGTTGTGCGCGAAGAATTTCAGAAACAGAGAGACGGTTCATCAAGCCATTGAGGTGGTAGACGGTACCATTTCCTTTCCCCAAGAACCCGGAGTCCAACCGCAAGTTCCCCTCCCTTGGTGGGAGGGGATAGGGGAGGGTGCGAGAGAGAGGTAGCCTCAGCGATTCTTTGAATGGGCACTGGCTGTCTATAGGAGGAGAACAACATGCAGGTTTTAGTGACAGGTGGTGGCGGTTTCATTGGATCCTATCTTGTTCCGCGGCTCCTGGACCTCGGTATGGATGTGATCGTATTTGACCTTTCTCAGGATCCCCCGGCACTGGCACCAGTCCGAGGGAGGATCACTTACGTGCGCGGTGACCTGGGCTCCCAGGAAGACATATACAGGGTCATGCTCACCTATCGTCCGGAGGGCGTTTTCCATCTGGGAGCGATCCTTGCCGGGCCGTGCGAGGAGAATCCTGTGCTTGGGTTCAAGGTCAACTTCCTTTCCACTCATGCACTCCTGGATGCATCGTTGGGTTTGAAGGTGCAACGCTTTTTCATGGTGAGTTCTATCTCAGTCTTCGGGCGGGATGTGGCAGAGCCTGTGACAGATCAGGCTGTGAAAAACCCTGAAACTATTTACGGCCAAACCAAGCTCGCTTCAGAGCATCTGATGCTCTGGTATGCGAGAAAGCATGGTCTGGATGCACGTGCTCTGCGTTTTACATGGGTGTTCGGGCCCGGAAGGACTACAGGGATCACGGCGCTCTATTCATCCCTCATCCTGGATGCCATGGCGAAGGGAAATCCGATCACTATCCCCAATCCCGATGAGCGGGGCGACTGGCTCTACATCAAAGACGCAATCAAGGCGATCATGAAGCTCTGGGAGGCAAAGGAGGCGAGACAGAGGATTTATAACGTGGCGGGGGGAGTGCATTCTATCAGGGAGGTTCTGGGGATAGCCAAAAGATACCGCCCTGAGGCGCCGGTAACCCTTGAGGAAGGGGGCAAGATCCTGTCACCCTATCCTGCAGCCTATGATGACTCGACCGCCCGTCGAGAGATCGGGTGGGAACCCGGTTATACCATTGAGATGGCCGTTAAAGAGCATATGGAAATCGTCTCCACCCGCTAGACCGGGATGGATACGACACATAAGGAGGATGAACATGAAAGAGGTCTTATTGGATTACGGTGATACCCGGATGCGAGTAGATCTTCCGGATACATCCGTTGTAGTGCGATACGGGAAGACCTACACGGACCCGCCAGAGGTTGATCCTTACGAGGCGACACGAAGGGCGCTGGAGAAGCCTCTGGGTTTTCCGCCGCTTCGGGAGCTCGGGGGCCCTGGCAACAGGGTGGTCATCGGTTTTCCTGATCGGGTTAAGGGGGGTGCCCATCCCAAGTGTCACCGGAAGGTAGCCATCCCATTAGTGATCGAAGAACTCATCAAGGGAGGCACGAGACTCGAAAACATCAAACTCCTTTGCTGCACAGGGTTGCACCGGAAGAACACCCTGGAAGAATGGTACTGGTACCTGGGCAAGGAGATTGTGGACAGGTTCTGGCCGGACAGGATCTTCAATCACGATGCTGAGGTACCGGATCTTTGCGATTTCGGAAAGGATGAGATGGGCAACGTCGTCCAGTGCAACCGCCTCATGGCGGAAGCTGATGTGCCTATCGTCATCGGCCACTGCTCCGGGAATCCATACGGCGGGTACAGTGGCGGGTATAAGATGATTGTGACCGGGCTCTCCGGATGGCGTTCTATCGGGTCCCACCACTGCCCTGCAACCATGCACCGTAAGGACTGGCTTGGCGCCTCCACCTCGTCGCACATGAGGCATCAGTTCAAGTCCATTGGCCGGGGCATGGAAAAGGGGATGGGCAAGAAATTCTTTGCGGTGGATGCTGTGATAGGGCAACTCTCCCAGGTCCTGGATGTCAAGGCCGGAAGCCTGGAACTCATTGAGGATGCAACCTGGCCTCTTGCAGACAAACGCACCAACGTTTACCTGGATATGAAGGAACCTGCCGACATCTTTGTCATCGGGCTGCCCCGCAATTTTCATTACGGCCCTGGCATGGGGACCAACCCCATTCTCATGAGTCTGGCTATAGGGGGCCAACTGGCGCGTTGCTGGCATGCCTTCAGGGAAGGTGGAGTGATTATTGCCGCATCTATCTGTGACGGATGGTTCAATCCAAACTGGTTCCCCTCCTATGTGGAAACCTATGAAGCCTTACAGAACTACTGTACTGCTGCAGAGTTCCTGGCATCCGAAGACGCCCTGGCAATTTCAACCGACACGGAATACTGCTTCAAATATTCGAATTATTTCACCTACCATCCCTTCCATGCCATGTCCATGATCGCCGGTGGCAGTGTGCCACACCTGTGGACCTCCGGGGTTTTCATTGTAGGGGCAAGGGCACCTGGATATGCCCGTGGCATGGGATTTATCCCGGTGAGCACCTTTCAAGAGGCCATGGAACGTGCTCAGAAGATTGTCGGAAGGAATCCGAGGATCCTCTGCACCCCCGAATGTTTTTCAGGAGGGGTGCCGGTACACCTCCATATGAAATGAAAAGGGTCTAGGCGAATTGAGGGACGAATAGAGTGGGGGAAGCAGAGTTATGGCTGAAGTCAAACTCATACATGTGAGCAAGACCTTCGGAAAAGTTGTGGCCGTGGATGACTTCACCCTGGATATAGCAGACGGCGAGTTCATCATCCTCGTGGGACCTTCTGGGTGTGGCAAGAGCACTGTGCTGCGGGCCATAGCCGGATTGGAAGAGATCACTTCCGGTGAGATATACATCGGGAACAGGCTCGTGAATGATGTCCATCCGAAGGACAGGGACACTGCTATGGTTTTTCAGAACTATGCCCTATATCCCCACATGGATGTGTACCACAACATGGCCTTTTCTTTGAAGCAGAAGAAAGTTCCGAATGATGAAATTGACCGGATCCTGAAAAACACGGCCGAAATGCTGGGTATCAGTGAACTGCTTGCTCGAAAGCCCCGTCAGTTGTCAGGAGGACAACGACAGAGAGTGGCCCTTGGAAGGGCCATTGTGAGATGTCCACAGGTTTTTCTTTTCGACGAGCCCCTGTCTAATCTGGATGCCCAGCTTCGAATCGTCATGCGCGCGGAGCTATTAGATCTTCACCAGAATCTCAAAACCACCAGCATCTATGTCACACATGATCAAGTTGAAGCTATGACCATGGGAGACAGGATCGTAGTGATGAATCGGGGACGAATTCAGCAGGTGGACACCCCTCAGAATCTGTACGATAAACCCCTGAACATCTTTGTGGCAGGTTTCATTGGCTCCCCCCCGATGAATTTCGTGAACTGTGTGATCAGCAAAGAAGAGGGGAATCTTTACGCAAGAACTGACGGGCTGGGCCTTATGATCCCTGAGAGCAAAGCTGGCCAGCTGGGAGATTACATTGGGAAAGAGGTGGTACTGGGGCTGAGGCCGGAACATATCTCAGATCTCTCTTCCGGCGGTGAGGTGAAGCCGGGCTCTTTTTTTGAGGCATCTGTGTGGGTCGTCGAGCCTCTGGGTTCAGAAAAATTCGTCCATCTGCGCATTGCCCAAACGACCCTGGTGGCCCGTCTGGATTCAAGAGTGTCTTTGAGGCCCGGGGACAAGGCCAGATTCACAGCCAGGATGGAGTGGGCATACATATTTGATAAGGAAACAGAGCAGACCATTACCTAAGCTGTTTTTGGAGGGGAAGAGACTAGACTATGTTTCTTTATCAAGTTGTTATCTCGACCAAAGGGAGAGATCTTTATGACTTGCGGAGGTTAACAAAATTTCTCGCCCAGCTCTCGCGGGACTCGAAATGACAGTTTTGTAAAAGCATTTCTAAGACGTAAAACTGTGAGAGGCGGAGGAGGTCACATCTATGAAATCAATCGGACTAATAGGCGCTGGGACTATGGGCATAAGTGCTGGCCGGAAGATTTTGGAAGGAGGCTATTCGCTCGTTGCTCATGATAGCTCGCCGCACGCACAGGAGAATGCCCGAGGCATTGGCGCTAAAGTGACCAAAAGTCCTGTTGAGGTAGCCAAAGAAACAGAAATCGTCCTCATGTTCCTTCCAGGCCCCCAGGAAGTGGAACGTTGCGTAAATGGACCTGGTGGGCTATTAAATGCGGCGCCTCCCGGATCGGTAATTGTGGATATGAGTACCGTAGACCCCGGCGTTACGCGCCGGATGGCCAAAATAGCTCGGTCAAAGGGCGTGGGCTACTTGGACGCTCCGGTACTGGGCCGTCCTTCTACCGTAGGCGCCTGGGCCCTGCCCGTGGGGGGGGAGGCAGAAGACCTGGATCTCTGCAGGCCAATTTTGGAGTTAATAGCCTCCAAAATATTCCATATCGGAAATTCTGGGATGGGCAACCAGATTAAGCTTCTCAATCAGATGATGTTCGGAGCTATCAATGCCATGACTGCAGAAATGATGGCCATTGCTGAAAAAATGGGCATCCCCCCAAGGTTGCTCTACGAGACTATCATAGCCAGCCAGGCAGGAACGGTAAGCAACCTGTTCAAGGAACTGGGCGCTCGTATCGCCTTTGAGAATTACTGGGATCCCACTTTCACTGTGGATTTGCTAATTAAAGACATGCACTTAGCCGTGGAGATGGCTAGGGAAAGCGGAGCACCGCCGCTTCTGGGCCGAACTATAGAGTTTATCAACGAGATGGCTCGGGCTCAGGGCCAAGGAAACATGGATACAGCAGCTATGTGGAAAAGCTTTCAAGCAATTTGGGAGAATCGAGAAAAGAATTGCACATGAATACTGAAATTTCTTTCAAGTCCAGTATTTTGCTATTAGCCGATTTTTTAAGGAGAGTGTAATAGATGCTAAAAAAAATCAGTCGAACCTTACTCTCTGTCGGCTATCTCATGCATACCGGCATGCAGGCACAGGCGAAATGGGAACTGGAAGTCAGCAAAGTTATTCTAATGCGACATAAGAAAGTTCTGCTGATGGCCATGCTGCCGGTGTTTCTGGCGATCGGCTTAAAGCTGGCATTT
>Ga0315289_10006481_pt1 | contig 17194 bp, 40 predicted proteins | sample YL17G11_40_MG_FD_203452 | JGI IMG/M metagenome (GOLD analysis project Ga0315289, IMG submission 203452) | Sediment microbial communities from Yellowstone Lake, YNP, Wyoming, USA - YL17G11_40 | ecosystem: Environmental > Aquatic > Freshwater > Lake > Sediment | place: USA: Wyoming | collected... | reverse complement strand
TGAACAACGTGACGATCAGGCTGAACTGTATTGGAAGATGTGGCTTGTGTATGTCAAAGGTGAACTCATCGGTATCTGTGGTCTATACGAAGACTCTTCAAAGAAACGTTGTTGGTTAGGATGGTTTGGTATTTTTCCTGACTTTCGTAAGAAAGGATATGGTGAAAAGTGTTTGAAATTCATGGAGAAGAAAGCACGTAAACGTGGTTATGATGCACTGTATTGTTATTGCAGTGATGAACCATTGCAATATTATCTCAATGATGGATATGTCAGAATTGGAACAACTGATGAATTTCTGAAAATGTATTCGCATGAAGAAGATTTGTACGAGTTCCTTGGGGAAATGGATAACCACGTATTAAGAAAATCCTTAGTGTGAAATTGTTTGTTCCATTGATATTGTTTTTCGTCTTGATGAGTTACATCACCAATGAGACACCAGAAGAGAATGGTTGTCTTCAAATGGATATAATGCTATTAGGCGATTTCTCTGGAAGCGTGGAGGGATATGAACCATTTGTTGCAGATGCATTTAAAGCCTTTGCTAAACGATTTGAATTATCCGAAGATGGAGTGAAAATTGGTGCAGCTATCTTTAATTCTGACACTCTCTTAATTAGCCCACTAACTAGTAACGAGAAATTTCTTCACAATCAATTGGATAGCTTAACTTACTACTATCAGGCTCAGAGTACCACAGATATGATAGGAGCACTCCAATTAGCTATGCACGAATTTGAAGTTAATGGTAGAGTGGGTTACAGGAAGATCATTATTCTTGTGTCCGATGGTAAACCTGATGTGAGAGATACTGTAATTCAATTATCTCAACTCATCAAAGCAAGTAATATAGGTATTTGTGGAATACTTATTCTTGCAAATAATAATGATCGTGAATTTATGAAAGTAATATCGTCAGATTATTGTTTCGTTGAATCAAGCTATGAAAATCTAATAACTGAATTAAAGAGACTAGACGTTTGCATGTGATGAAAGAGATATTCAGTAGTATTGCAAAAGGTAATTTATGGAGTGGAACTGATAGTGTGTCGGGTACTGGGTCTGATTTAAGAAATACAATACACTTAAGACGTATAATGCCACTAATGTTAAGAGCATTAGATGTAAAAATATTGACCGATGCACCTTGTGGTGATTTCGTGTGGATGTCTAAAATCGATATTAGTGGTTTGGTCGAAAAATATTACGGATTTGATATTGTAGACGATTTGATAGACAAGAACAATGAAAAACACTCCAATGAATCTACAATAACTTTTGGGGTAGCTAATATCTGTGAAGATATTCTTCCTGAAAGTGATTTGATTTTTTGTAGAGATTGCCTTGGTCATTTAAGTGATGAATCAGTGGTGAAAGCTTTAAATAATTTCAGGGCTTCGAAATCTAAATGGGTGGCCATAACGCATTTCATAGGAATGGGTGCGAACCATCCAATAATAGATGGAAGTTGGAGACCAGTAAATGCTGAGGTATATCCATTTAATCTAGGATCACCAACAATCATATTTATGGAGCATTCACCAGAAGCATCAAATAAAAGCATTTCAATCTGGCCATTAAACAACTAAGATATGAATAAAAAATTTAGAGTAAATTACGATGATCAACCCAATGATGTGGTAGATACTATTTCAAGTGCACTATTAAATTTCAATTTAACCATTGAAGAAATTGATGGAGGTGATGGGTGGATTGATTTTGCAATAATTTCAACCAATAAAGATGAATTGAAAAATATCAACAATGCGATTGTATAAAAAACAAACTATATGGTATTATGTGTATGATAGAAATGAAGTCTTAATCTCTTCCTCACGCATGAAGAGTCAACTAATAACCGACATAACAATACCTATTGAAATTTTTTTTGATCGTTCTTCGGATTATAGAAATTATCCAATAGCATTAAAAAGCGTGAATAAAAGAAAATTATTCGACTATGACATAATAGATATGTGGATTGATGATAGAGATTATGGACACAGCATTGTATCGTTTTTTCATATTATGATTGACATAACAATTGAAGAATTATAAACCTTAAAATTATGAGCAAGAAATACTCTGGCTATAATGCCAATGATACATCATGGGATGATTATCATAGATCACACGGTCAAATGACCAACAGCGAATTCTTTACCAGTACTGGAAAGGGTGGATTCTATGAAGGAATGGAATGGGATGAAGAAGCTGGTGAATGGATTCCTAATGCTGCAGAAAGGCAACGTGAATGGGAAAGAGAACAAGAACGTAAACGATATGAAGATGATGAAGACTAAAGACGAGTTTAATCCTTTCTTGGTTTGTGGGCCGAAGAAGAAACCAAAGACTTTCGAACAGAGAGTTATCGATATTACCAAAAAGATTCGGAAGGCAAGAATTGAAAAAGATAAGTTGGACAACATGTCCAAGTAAGTGTCCTAGCTTAGAAAAGAACTATTTTAACTATCCATCCACTAAATAGTACAGTCCAAGGAGCAAAGACTTTAAAGATGATATAATCTTCCAATTCATCTGTTTTCACTGGTCGATAGTCACCAGCATTAAACAATGAAATGAACAGCATCATTCCCATTGCTTGAACATAATCGATTCGTGGAAAATAAGAAAAGAGTGGATCAATGAACCATGAATAGAATTTTTGAAGTACAAGACCCCAAGTAAATGTGGAGTAGAATACACCGAGAAAATAAACAAAGAGAAGGCTAAAAAGTCTCATGGTAATTAGTTTAAAAATGTTTGTTACTGTAACGTTCGTAAATTTCTTTGGTGGTATCACGTAGTCTCCATTCTTCGAAGGTTCCTTCCATACCATTGAATCGTCCTGTGAGCATCTTCACTTTACAAGAATAGTATTGTGTCTCACTGTCTTTGATGTATTCGACCAGATCGCAACCGAATCCACTGCGCCAAATCATTAACTGACCTGCAACTTTAGTTAGGGATTTTTGTTTCCTGTCTTTCATATCAGATGTGGTTGAGAAATAATTTTTGTTTGATAGCAATCAAAGTCTTTGCAGTGGTGCAAGTGATGTACAGTGAAAGTAATCCGAATACACCGAAGATAGGCACGAACCAGAACAGAAACAACTTCCTGTAATCCTCAGTTAATTGGTTGGTCAATACGACTGACCTCAATTTGCCTTTCTTATCAACTGAAAGGGCGATAGGGTTCTTTTGAACGTAACCACCCATGACCAATTTGATGGTCAAATAACGAGCGATAACGAAGTTTGCAACGAAGATAAGCACAAACCAAAAGATATGGAAAGGCTCAGGATGGCTAGTAAAGAAGCTCATTGCTTGGTGTGATTCATTTCCGAAGGTCATAAAATTGGAGTTTAGTTTGTGTTTCTATTGTATTATACGTGGAAAGAGGTGTTAAGGTTGTAAAATATTTCCTTTATTTATAGAACCTTTTATTAAAATATACGTATATTGCACCTATAATGGATGTGTAAATCAAGCCTGTCAAGCCTCTACTACTTTGTAGCACGTAACTAGTCAGTAATAGCCTGTTTTTTGTTCATTGAATTAAGATTAAAAAAGTATCGGGGTAATAACCTAGTTGAAGGAAACTATTGATAGAACTGCCGATTGAGTTCGTGACGTTAACCCACGCATAATTGGACGGTACTTTTTCAAAATATAAAATGCTTCTGCTTGAAGACAAACAACCGAATAATGATGGCAGTGGTCTACGGATTTATCACGCTGTACAGTGAGGTAAAATACGGATACACGGATAATAGGTTCTGTTCTAGCAGTTAATGTTTGTTGTAAAGTTTAGGTTGATTGGTAGACAATCAGGCAATACTGTGGGGCGAATCCATAGAACCTATTTCACTAGAAAATTGAACAGAAGTATTTTTAAAAATAGTTGTAGGTTGGGATGTTGGAGCTAAGAACTTCATCATTTAAAGAGTGGGACATGAAAATGTAGTAGGCAAGCGCAGTAATAATAGTCTGCAATGCTTCACCTTTGGTTTAACGACACACCGTCCCTACAATTATAAATGGTGATTTGGTGTAATGGTGATTATTTAAAACTAGTAGCATAACTGATACAGTAGGATGAGGTTCGATTCCTTGATTCACCGCACGTGTTTGCTAATCACAAACTAGTGTGCCACACATGATGAGAAATGAAGTGAAATCTTCATAGTGGCAAGAATGTCGTTTGGTATGATGATCTAACTGATGGAACAAAACCAGAGGGACAGCATAGAAGTCGGTAGTTTGTCTAAAAGGCTATTGCTATCGATGGAGTTGAAAATCATATCGGACGCTTCTTTAAAAATATTTAAGTAGTGTTGGGGCTGAAAACCCTTGCGATTGAGTTCGGTATTGATTACGCACTACTTCTTTGACATAAAAGGATATATAGTTAGGTTACGAACGTTGTGGCAAACCTATATTTCCAAAGATATAAGAAATTCTTCTGCACGAAGATTAACAACCATTCTCATGTGTTATTGGGCGATACCCTCGAAAAGGATAATAGAGAGAAAGACGATGCCGAACATCGAAAGATTTATAAACGTCATGGTTCTGCTCCAGCAGTTAGTGTTTGTCATAGTGATGATAGTAGCTTAAGTTAGCAACGTAGCAATACGATAGCAGAGAGTCTACCATCGGTAGGGGTGTTGGTGAAAAGTCAACCTATCAGTTCAACTGGAAAAATTGAACGGGAGAATTTTTTAAAGATCGCCAGTTAGCTAGTTAAGCCTAGAACAAACCGAGAGGAAGGATGGGCCATAGACGTATGGCTCACCTCTTAGTCTAAAACATTTCTTACGCTAATTACGTATAACAGATTATGAAAACAAAAGAACAAATTAGTATTCAAGAACAAATATGTGAATACTTTAAACCATACGACAATGAGACCTTTATTGGTATTGTCGAATCTTTTGTTTATCTTCTTCCTGCCAAAGGCAACACAAGTAAAATTCTAGAAAAATTTTTGAAAGACAATGATATAGAAAGGGCTTATATCAATGTCGTGAGTGACATGAGAGGTGAAAGCGAATTTTTTCGTAGAGCATCCTTGAGTGAAGGAGATATAATTAATGCCATCATGCAAGCATTCCTCAATGAATCTTTTAATCGTCTTCGCAGAGTACCTGTAGTAAGGAAACTAAAGGAAACCAGTGCCAGTACTGAACTAAAGAAAGTAAAGAAATCGATAAAAAAATTGTTAGACCCCGGCACACCACAAGGCTTTGATGATGCTATTGATGAACTGAGATATATTGCATACGAATGAAAATTGAACACATCATACAATACGAGAAGAGAGATTACTCTGTTGAGAGTCAGGCGATTCTTTATAAGGGTGAAGTCTTTACCTACTTCGATAGTGGGTTAACTCGTCATGTGTTTACTAATCCAGACAAAACAAAAGTAATCAAGATTCTTATTAATAAGCATTCCAAAGATTATAACTTAGAAGAAATTGAAATCTATGAGAATGCAGATGAAGCCACAAAAAATCAGATGGCTAAGACTGTGGTGACTTATGATGGTCATGTTGTGGAGCAAGAATTTTGTAATCCAATTAAGTTTGACGAAAGAAAATTGACAATATCTCAAACACTATTTGCTTCCTCATGTCGTAATGAAGTTGGATGGGATAAGAATGGTAAGTTGGTATGCTTTGACTTGAATGAATTTAAACGTTATTAATATGGACAAGACAGAAATGATTTTCGCAGAGATTTTGAAGTATCTCTTGATTGTTATCACAGTAGCTTTTATTGGCTCGGTGGTATACTTCAATTCAAAACCCACAACAAAGCAAAACAGTGAACTGCAAAGTACAAAGTAATGAAAGATCGTAAAGCAATTGCTCTTCGTAATACAACTAGGTCTTTAGTGAAAAAATTCATTAATTCACAATCTTCTGTTGATTACGATAATTGGCAAAAGTCTTTAAAAAAAGAAACGAATCACCGTATTAATAAAAAATCATTATGAAATTCTGGATGGAAATTAATGGAGTAATTGAAAAGGTCGAAGTAACAACCGAGAGATTGGATACTGTCTTAATTCAGACAATGGACTGCAGATCATTCGTTCTGCGTAACTATGAATTTCATTTCACATCCAAGGATATGAAAATTCTTGGGTATGCAAAAAATGAAGATGGTGGTTACCTTCTTAAACGGTATCACCTTTACAATACGAAGCCTAAGAAACAAGCTGTCGTAGGTAGCAAATGCAATCTCAATCCTAACGCAGTAATAACGCAGTAATATGACAAGAGAAATCAAATTCAGAGCATGGGACATCCGTAATTCCAAAATGGTTGACAATGCATTAGTTCTTGGAGAAACCCATCAACTTGTTACAGTTCATGCAGATTATTTTAATACTCCATTTTCATTTTTTGACGGTTGCAAATGGATGCAGTATACTGGGTATAAGGACAAGAAAGGTGTTGAAATATATGAAGGAGATTTTCTACGATGTGGAAAACATACTGCACTGGTTGTGTTCGTTGAAGGGGCTTTCGTTTTTCGTAATCGTATTGGAGAATGGCTTGATGAATGGAACTGGGCAGATGATTCAAATAGATTTGAAGTCATAGGTCATTATTATAAAGAATCAAATGGATAAACACATAAAAATTGAGATACAGACCAATGGCACATTGGTTGATCTTAAACGTAATTTAAATGACATCCTTATTCAATTAGATAGCATTGATGTGGATCAAATCAATCCTAAGACACACGCATTGATCGAGGGAAAAAGAAATGGACAATTCATTCAAGCTACATTAATCGAATTGGTGTGAAATTCATTGATTCTAAAGTACATCGCTATTTCTATCTTAAGGTCTGTAATTTCGGAGCAGACTACAAGTTAGTAAAAATGACTGGGTTATTATCTTCTCTTGCAGATCGTAATGGTCAACGTTATGGTATGTATGGAATACCAAGAAGAGAAATTAAAGAATGGTCTATGAGATTATATCGATGGCCATATCTTCATGGCTATGTAATTGAAGGTGGATATTTTCTAATTGAAAAAATTAGAAATTGGCGAAGTGATAAGAAATGGAAACCATATAGAAGAGATCAGGACACTTCCAGTACTGGTTGGTAATCATTCACGGATTCAGATAAGAATCTATCTTCAATACAATGAACAGCGATACCAATTAATTTAAGATTATTTTCATTACCATGAAGTTTATAGAGTAATGCACCTGCAGCTAACAGGTGATGTAATCCACGAGTAAAGAAAGCTTTCTTGTTATTCAAATCCAATTCTTTTGAGAGAGCTTTAAACTCTTCAATTTGATCTTTTATTAATGAACTAAACATGGTGTGATTCATTCTGCGTGATAACTTATCAGGCACTATATAACCTTTGAATGGAAGCAAGGCAGTCTTTAATCGATCTGCGATTTTATCATTCTTTTTTCCATAGATAATCCACACTTCTTTCCCGTAGATAGTAACACTATAGATTGCATTACCACAATTGATTCCGTAGATACGTACTCCTTCCTTTTTGAGATTGGCGAGTATTCGATAGTACTGTTCTGTATCTATCTCAATGTTGAATCTTTCCTTCAATCTTAATTTGAAGTGGGCAATATGTTCAGCCTCACATTTAACGTAAGATTTGGGGTTAAATTGGCGTTTTAAATATCCTTCGCTATGCATATGGGTATTATACGGAAAATGATTATATTTGTTCTTTAAACCTTTTAGCATAGCATACGTATAAAGGGTATATGAGCAGAACAAAACACATTTTCAAGGGTGTAGAGTACCCCGCAAAAACAAAAAGGAAGCTTGCCGATAAAAAACATTTCGGTCATACTTCTGGCACTCATTCCGAATTTGAGAAGATGAAAGCCTATCTAAGGAAAGAATTTGAAAGAACTGACCCTTCTGATGCATGGTACGCTCTTCGCAAGAAAAGATGGGAACAAATCAAAGACAAGGCATATCCTGTTGCAGGAGAAGATTACGTAAAATATGGTTACGGTAACGGACGCAATAAAAACAAATAATATGAAACTCGAAAAACCTATAGAGGTCTCCGTTGATAATATCTCTACGATAAAAGCAGTGATGGATAAAATGCTGCTGCATAAAACTGGAATGTTTCGAATCACTGATGTCGTTTTTGAAAACAAAATGATTGAAGTGAAGAGGGGTTTTCTTTTTAAGAAGACGGTAATGAAATCTCAAAATTTTCTTACCGAAATAAATGTTTGGGGTTTTCATCCTGAAAAGAAATTTTGGGGAACTCTTCACGAAGATGCTGTTAGATGGTTTATCTATATAGAAAATCTCACCTATCTTCGTGATCAATACGTGAATCGCATTAAGGAAGCATTTGATGCACTTGGATATGAGATTGTTAAAAAGAAAACCGAAACTATCAATGAAAAGGCTTAAAGGTAATATAAAGACTGTAACACCTAAGAACGTTACAAATGGTATGAGTGTTCTACATTTTTGTAATACATGGGAAATTCTCATTATTGATTGCATTGCTAATGGTGTTCTCTATTTCACAGGTAAGACCGATGGATTATCAATATCCGAAGTCAGAATTCTAGTTGTGGAGTACAACATCGTTGGTAATAATAAACCCGTTCCAGATGATTATGTAACCTCGGAAGAATTCTATTATCAATCAAATGCATATCGTGATGGATTGAAACAAATTGTATTGGCTCAATCTGAATGGGATAGTGCTATTAAGAATAAACTTGTTAATGCAGATAAACAAATTGATTTTACTATAACAAGTCCTCAGATTTCCCAATCTATAGATAAGATCAGTTTTCCCAATCAAGCAATCCTATTGAAAAGCTTGGATGTATACGATGATATGAGAAAAATAGGTTTGACCTCCGATCAGTCTTCCGAAGTTTCCGACTACATTGAGGAACATTTCGTTTCTAAAGACGATAAAGCAAATACTCCTTCAAAGCTTTACGATGAAAGAGATATGATCTCTGCATTTTGTGGTGGGTTTGAACGAGGTAAAACTTGGACTAAAATATCTGCGATGGAATTTCCTCATGTTAGTGGTAATTGGCTGAAACAATACAAAGAATCAAAAATAAAATGAAAGTAACAAAACTTTTTGCCCCACTTCTAGCTTCATTAGGTAAGAATCCCGAACCTTATGAAATTGCTGGTTATATGCGCAATCTTGTGTGCGATGATATTGATTTCGATGATGATGAAGAATATCAGGAACAATTTAATAAGATGGGATTTGAAATTGTCGATGTGAGACAAGAAAATGGAGATTATCACGATTCCACTAATTACTACGTCACAATTCAATTTCGTGACACTGATGAATATTATCAATTCTTAATTCAAGACAGTGGCCAAATCGGCCCCGAATGTATGAGTATGATTGATAAGATGTATAAAGTTAAAAAAGAAACAACCACTGTGTACAGATAAATCATGTTTAAAATATTACAAAGTGAAGGGTGTTTGATTTTTTGGGTGGATTTGGGTTTTGGAGCTTCTACTCAAAGATTACTTAATTATGACATCATTAAGAGAAAGAGAACTGTTAAATTCAAAATGTGGATTTTTGTCCCAACCCAAAACAAATAATGATACTTAATATTTTAAAAATGTTTGGACTGGTAGTCCTGCAGAATGCTAGTTTTACTTTGGTAAGCCGAGCACGTAATAGTAACTCCCTGATGTATCATACAATAGCTTCTGTGCTATCCAACGGTATATGGTTGCTTGTAATTCGACAGGTTGTAATGAATTTGGATAACATAACTCTGATGCTCACATATCTCGTGGGAAGTGTTGTTGGTTCAATTAGTATGCATTATGTTGCAATGAAGTATTTTGAAAAAAAGAAAACATAATGGAAATATATCTCTTTGGCTCCAATAAAAAACGTTTCATAATTGAAACAGAAATAGATTCGGAAGATAACGTTCAGGTTAGAAGTCTTGTGATCGTTGATACTTTTACTAAAAGGGAACTTCCAAACACAAAAATTGAAAGGCCACTCCTTGAAAGAATTGGGGTTTTGATTGCGTTATGCAGAAAATACAATGATGATTTCGATCTCTATAATGAAACTATTCAAGATTTTGCTGGAGATATACCCCTAGAATGCCCTAATTGCCATACTCGTAATCTACATTTTTCTAAAAGTGCTTGGACTTGTGCTTTTTGTTGATTACATTTACTCTCTTAAATTAAGAGTCTATGAATAGTGCAAAGAAAAAACGTCTTCAAGCAAAGGGATGGAAAGTTGGAAGTGCCGATGAGTTCTTAGATGGTTCTTTAAAAATTCAAACATATTCGAATCAACGTAAAGAATTGTTAATCTTAGCTCAAGAGGATTTTGATATTAGACATGCAGGTGGTGGGCCATTTGATGAGATTGATGTGAAAAATTCATTTGTACGTGGGTACATGAAATGTTTAAAAGAAATTAATAAACACAATGCGAATAAAAGTAAGACTGTTTAGTGGAACTTGGAAGAAAATAGAGTTTTACAATAAAAATGGAGGATTGATTATTTATCTTTGGCCTAGTTTTTATTGGTTTAAAGTATATGCACATCCACCAAAAAACGAAAAGTAGTGGATTGTTCGATTACGATAGATGAGGTCATTGCTCTATTACCTGATCAAAGGTATCGTCCACGATATAGTTCGCAAAAATATGTTGATGGCACTGATAGATGGTGGAGTGTATATGATGAAATAGCATTGTGTCATGTCGTTACACCACAATTCGAAGTATCAGAAGATAGAAGAGAAATACAAAGATCGTGTCATCTTCTTAATCAAGAATATTTTTTATATATCGAACAAATCGCTGAATACATAAAACAATAATATGAAATCTGTTGATGAATCATGGTTGGACAAACAACTTGAAAGAATTCAAATTCTTACAAATCAAAATGAAGAGTTAAGAGCCACACTCAAAGAGTATTGTGAAGCCTACAACAAATATGAGGAATACGGATGTTCATTACTTGACTATCCTAGATTCAGAGATGCTAGAATAAAGGCAGAAAATCTAATTACATACGGCATAACATCATTTGCATGTAATGATCAATTCTGTGCATATTCTTCCACAGCAAAGGAAATTATATCAAGATGTAAGGAAGAAGGTTGTTTAATGCAACCGAAATCTAAATTTGGTGAAGAGGAATGGAATTCATTTCAAGATACTGTAGAAGAGGCTTCAAATAGATCATATAGTATCAAAGAACTTAAAAACATTTACCAGCAATTACCGGAAAACATAAGATTGGATGCTGAGAGATGGGGATTAAGTGATTCTGTTGTTCGTGATAATATATTTCTATTCTTGAAAAAACAACCAGATTTGAAAGATGAGTTGATTAACGGTATTGAATCTGAACGTGACTGGAAGGAAGATTTTAAACACGAAAATGGAAAATATCAAAATGAATGTATCACCTGTAAACAACTATTTTACGGACATAAGCGTAGGATTGTTTGCAAATTATGTGATAGCAAAGAATAATAAACATATGCGATATATAGTAAAACGTGATGATAAACTTAGGTTTTGTATTAATGCGACTAATGGTCAGATTGAACCAGAGTATTACTGGTATATTTTTGATGATGTTGAAAAAATAAAAATTACTGGCCCAAGAAAACTCGAAAAAATAGTGGGTAGATGTGAAAGATTGAATTACGAAGAATCGTCATATCTAAATCACGTAGCAGAATATTGTTCTTAAACCTTTTTCGGCTTTTTACGTATAATACCTTATGAAACTCCCCACACTCTACAAACGCTCCACAACGGGCAAAACGACCGAATGGACTATCGAAGTTCAAGGTAACAAGTTCAGAACCATTACTGGATTTACTGATGGTCTTAAGACCACAAGTGCATGGACTGAATGTAAAGGTAAAAATGAGGGAAAGAAAAACGGTACGACTGCCGAAGAACAAGCTCTAGCAGAAGCCACTGCAACTCATCGCAAACGCATCGAGCATGGATCATTTGAGGATATTGAAGACATCGATGATAAGACCTACTATAAACCTATGCTTGCTAACAAGCTAGAAGATCATATCGATGAACTGAAATTCCCAGTACTGTCTCAACCAAAACTTGATGGTATGCGTTGTGTCATCAAAGCAGATGGAATGTGGACACGCAAGGGTAAAGCAATCAAATCAGCACCACATGTTTTCGAAGACTTGCAACCATTCTTCAAGAAAAATCCTAATCTTATTCTTGATGGTGAATTGTATTGTGACAAACTGGCCAATGATTTCAATAAGATCATATCTCTTGTACGTAAAACTAAACCAACCAAAGAAGATATTGCTGAGAGTAAAGGGATTATTCAATTCCACACTTATGATCTTCCTTCAAACAAAGATGTGTTCACTGCACGTTATGACGAACTCAAGAAAATGGGTTTACCCAAATCATGTGTAGTTGTTAAAACGTATACACTTAACTCCAGAGAAGAAATCGTGGAGCAATACGAGAAGTATATCGAACAAGGTTATGAAGGGCAAATTATTAGAGTTGATGCATTGTATCAAAACAAACGTACCAAATATCTTTTGAAAGATAAACAGTTTGTTGATGACGAATTCACTATCCTTGGTGTTGTTGAAGGAGATGGAAACATGTCAGGTAAAGTTGGAAAACTTCAATTTGAAATTAAAGGAAAACCATTTGATGCTGCAGTTAATGGTGATTGGGATTATCTTGCCAAACTATTGAAAGCAAAGAATCTTATTGGCAAGAAAGCCACTGTAAAATATTTCAGACTTACTCCTGCAGGTATACCAAAATGGGGTAAAGTTATTGCAATCAGAGATTACGAATAAATCAAACTAATATGGGATCGAGCATATCAACACTTATTACTCCTTTCATTAAAGTAAATGGAGTGAAGACAATCACCGAAGTTAAGGTCAAGAGAATTTGTCCTAAACATCCTACAATCAAATATACTAATGAAAAATTCTGCAGTCAATGTGGAGCACTCATTATTAATGAAGATGTCTCTAAGCAGGTTAAATTGACTCCACGAGAGCTATTCTATAAGAATGAGGAATTCGAAGACACACTATATACACCTGAGTATTGTGATGTATTCCTACCAAACGATACGCCACCAGATAGTGTTTATATTGGTGAAAATGGTGGTGATGTGAATTTACTTGAACGACCAGCAATGATGGAACAACAACTTCATTGGTTTCATCACACCTATAGTAAACAAATTGCTTTATTTCAACGGGAATTTGGTGAAGGAAACGTTATTGTTGGGTGGGGAGTGGTATCATACTGGTCATAAATATGGAAGACTTCAAATACGATTTCGAGAATGGATGCAGACCAAATGACTGCAACTATCCAGCATGTGAGTGCAATTTTAGACCAACCCTAATTAAGAAAGAGGTTCCAGAACCACACGAAGAAACACCCATCGAGTTCATTGAACGCAGATTTGTGACGGCTGATGGTATTATAGAATACAGTGAGCAATTCAAGGGATATTTGGAAAATCAATTACGTCTTGCTACATTTGACATTAAAACAATTAAAACAACTAAACGTTCATGGAAGGAAGTATGGGGTTCATGCTTGAGTTTTGAAGAAGCTAAGGAGATATTGAGAGATAATCATATGATCAATATTAGAATTAGAAAAGATGGCGAATGGCATGAGTTTGATGCTGACTGGATGAAAACCTTAGTTCAACAAGAGTTTCCTAAAAAATAATGAAGACCAAAGAAACCATATTCAAGGAAAGAGTAACGTATATTCGTGAAGGAAAAGACTTCATAGGACATCCTGTAAATATTCAAGGCGTTAGCTTTCGAGCTAAATCTCTTGAAGAACTTGAAACGAAAGGTAAAGCATATTGCAAAGCAATGCTTGAATTATATGCCAAAGCAATGGAACATCCATTTGAATTGGTTGAAATATATGAGGAAGATATTTGGCTTTTTGGAGAAGATGAAGCGAAACTAAGAAGAGAGCTTCGAAAGTATAAAGATATTTTTGGCGAATTACCTAATTAGCTATGGAAGAGACATACACAGGAGAAAACGAGAAATGGCTACAGATCAATAAGCGTATTGTTATACGTAGAGAATCAGATGGAGAGCCATATCTCATTAGACGCACTTTGCTGTCTATTGGCAAGTACTTCTCCATTAAGTACCACCAGATACTCCAAAGTGATGATCTTTGTGCTCACGACCATCCTTGGAACTTCCTGACCATTATCCTAAAAGGTGGATATTACGAATGGACTCCAGTCATGCAATTTGAAAAAGGCAAAGTTGTTTCAAATAGAATTGGTGTTAATGGTAAAAGATTGGAAGTAAAACGTTGGCATGGTGCTGGTAGTATCTTGTATCGTCCTGCTAGTTGGATTCATACTTTGGAATTAAAAATAGATGAACTATATCATGTGCGTGAGAATGATGGTAATATGACAATCACTGCCCTTCCACCTAAAACACGTGTCGCACATACCCTTGTCTTCACAGGTAAAGTCTTTCGTGATTGGGGTTTTATTACAAAGCATGGGTGGATATTCTGGAGGAATTATACAAAAGAAAAATACTGTTCATAATGGCAAAGAAGAAAAAAATAACTCTAGAAGATAAAATTCTTGCATTTCAAACTGTACGATCTATTGTTGAAGCAGATAAGACTTTGACAACAATAACTAGTCGTGATGCTAAAAAGTTTAAAGATATGTTAACATATATTAACAGCAAAATAAATGAATACGTTAATGAATCTCTTCCATTCTAAACCAGTACTGGCATGACAAGTTTCATAATTCAAAATAATCTCATTGCAGAGAACGACATTAAACAGATACAAGAAGCCTGTATCAAGAATGGTATAGCATATGAAGAGGTGACCATAATTCCCTTTGTCAAAGAACTTCCTGAATTTACGATAGATGAAAATAATATCTATTATGGTTCAACCACTTTCATAAGTAATGTATACGAAAAATTACGACCAAAGGGTGTATTCTTTGATCCTGAAAAATTCTTAATTACAAATTATATAAAGCAATGGGGTGACCATATGCTCAATAGTGATGCACAATTAACTACACTATCGAGATTGGTCACTCATGGTTACGATGATGGTGATATGTTCTTTATTAGACCTAATGCAGACGATAAATCGTTTGAAGGTCAGGTACTTGAATTCGGTGAGATAAAGAAATGGCAGGAGAATCTTACTCAATTCGATAATACCAAACCATTAGGAGAAATTGATATTCTAATTTCTCAACCATATAATATAAGCAAGGAATGGAGATGTTATGTTGTGAATGATGAGATAGTAACAGCCTCACTATACCGGGAGAATTTCAAGACGAAAAAATCAGCTACAGATATACCAACAGACATGATTTCCTTTGTTAGAGAGCGTATAAATGACTATCAACCAGCGATAGCATTTGCTATTGATATTGCCTTTTGTGGGGATGATTACTATATAATTGAGTGTGGATGCATTAATTCTGTTGGTTTATACCATTGTGATATTGAGAAATTAGTCGTAGCTTTGAGCCGTACTAATGTTTATCGGGAATTATTGGAAATATCCCCTAATGAGGAATTAAGGAAAAGATATAAATAGTATTTATAGCAAACAACGAATATTATGAAACCAACATTTACCCCAGTAGAACCATCAACACCAAAACCAGTAATGTATTGCTCTTGGTGCAAACAACCAATCCTTGAAGGAGAAGTAACTATCAAAGATGAATTTGATAATGATGCTCATTTAGCTTGTGAAGCTCCAACCGAAGGACAAGAAGGCTATATAGCATAATCAGTACTCCTATGGAAATTTGGAAAGTTATTGAATCACATCCTAAATATGAGGTTTCCTCTTATGGTTATGTTCGAAACATAAAAAACCAAAGAATACTTAAGGGCAGTAAAACTGTAAAGGGTGGTTATATACGTGTAACTCTTGGAATAAAACAACAAGAGAGAGTGCATAGATTAGTAGCTATTGCACATATAATAAATCACAATAACTATCCTGATGTCCATCACAAAGACAACGATCCATCTAATAACCATATTGATAATCTTCAATGGATACTTAATCCAGATAACAATAAAAGTCATAATAAAAATAAAACACGACCAAGCATTCCATTTACTAGAGCACAAGTATTCTATATGTTAGAAAATAAAGGTGTTCGCTCTGCTACTAGTCTTGCAAATGAAATAGGGTGTCTACCTGATGCAGTTTCAAAAGTTTGGAGAGGTCAGGGTGTGCGAAACAGAAAATGGAGACAAGAATATCTTTCGGGAAATCCTTCTAACATACATCTTTTCTCAAGAAACAACGAATGAATTTCTGGCTTAAATTTTTCTTGGTGTTTATATGTGTGGCAATGACTGATACTTGTTGGGCATTTTACATAATTAAAGTCGCAGAAAAAAAGGCTTTACCTGCAAGTCTTTGGGGTTCTTTGATTAGTATGTTATCTGCTTTTGCTGTGATAACTTATACGGAGAATCACTATTATGTTATTGCCACAATATTTGGTGCTTTCGTTGGAACTATGGTGGCCATTAAACTCATAAAGAAATGAAAAAGGTTTGGTTCATTCAATATCTATTTAAATATAGTAGTTTTAATTATAAAGAAGTATTTTTCGTTGGTACAAAAAAATGGGCGCAGAAGAGAGCACATAAGTATTATGACGATCTTCCAATCTGGATAAGAAATGGTAATCTTCAAACTTGGGAACATCAACCCATGCCAACGAAAGATGAATTTCTCGTGAAAGAATATAAAGGTAATGAAGTTACCATGCAGTATACACCGAAGAAGAAACAACTAAAGAAAAAAGTATAATGGAACTAACACAAGAAGAGATGGATAGAATTGGCAAAGATGCCAGTGAATATGCAAAGATATTCAATAAAGAATATCGCTATATTGCTTATGCAGATTATCTCAGAGGTGCTTTCAAAGAGCATCAACTCGCACACGCAAGATATGAATTCATTAAACAAGGTGTGGTTGATGAAATCAATAAAGCAGTCGAAGTACAAAAAGCATACTATAATACTCTTGATGTTACCTCACAAAAATATATTGCTGATCGAGACGA
>Ga0315289_10006480_pt1 | contig 17195 bp, 9 predicted proteins | sample YL17G11_40_MG_FD_203452 | JGI IMG/M metagenome (GOLD analysis project Ga0315289, IMG submission 203452) | Sediment microbial communities from Yellowstone Lake, YNP, Wyoming, USA - YL17G11_40 | ecosystem: Environmental > Aquatic > Freshwater > Lake > Sediment | place: USA: Wyoming | collected... | reverse complement strand
CTGCAGACGTCGTCGCCGCGCGCGCCGCGACGTCGGCAGAGAACAACCTCGCGAGGCGGACCCGCTCGACCTCGACGTCGATGGAGCCCCCGCGGCTGCTGTTCTCGCTGCCGTCAAAGCTCGAAGGGCCACCCGCAGGGACGAAAAACAGCTCGACCTTGTCTCCGGGCCTGAGGGCAGCAGAGAGGGAAGCGGCGGCTCTCTCTGCAGCTGCAGCGGCCGCTCCGTCGCCCAAGCTGCTCCTCCCGTCGAGCTCGAGGTCCTCCTCGAGCGTCGCCACGCCGCCCTGCACGGAAAGCGCGAGCTCGCCGTTGTTGACGAGCACGCGCGTGCGGACGCGGGAGGCGCGGTAGGCGGCGGCGGACGAGGCCGAGGGGGGGCGCCCGTTGGAGTTGTGGCTGCCGTTGCCGACGGCGCCGACGAGGCCGTTGCCGCTTGAAGCTCGAGCGGCCAAGCGGGATGCGAGCTGCGCCGCCGTCGTCCCGGCGGGCACGGCCTCGACGCGCGGGATCGCCGGGCCGTCACCGCTCCCGGTGTGGTCGAGCACGGCGACGAGGACTCGCTCGGTAGAAGAAGGAACAGAGGCGGCGACATTGGCGACAGCGCTCGCCGTCGCGACGGTCGACGAGGGCGAAGAAGAAACCGACGACGACGACGCGGCGGCTTTCGCAGCAGCAGCTCCCTCCTTGTCCTTCTTCGACGAGCGCCCGTTGAGCGTGTTGGCCATGAAGTCGACAAAGGCGCAGTCCGCCGAGTGCGCGGGGAAGGCGCAGGTCGAAGAATGGTGGTGGTGGTTGTGGTGCGAGTGCGGACTAGAAGAAGCACTCGCGGCGGCAACCGTCGGGACGGCGCTCCCAACGGCGCCGGCGAGCGCCGCCAGCGGCCCCGACCCGGCTCCGGCGACCTCGCTGGCCTTGGCCTTCTTGTCCTCGAGCTCGTGGGCCCAGGTGATGAGCCAGCGGGCCCAGGCCACCTGCGCGTCCTCGAAGTCGGAGGAGGAGAGGGGGGCGTCGTCGGCGTCGAACGAAGACGTCGAAGCAGCTTCGTTGTTCGCCGTCGCCGTCGGGGTCGCTCCGGCCAGCGCGGCAGTCGCCAGAGCAGCCTCGTTCGCCTCGCTCGCGCTCGCGCTCGCGCCGCTGCTCTCCTCCTTGTACCTCCAGTGCGCGGCCACGCCAAACTCGGCCACCAGGTGCATCTTCGCGGTCCTGATCTGCACCTCGAGCGGCGCCAGCTCGCCCGTCTCCTCGTCCGCCACGAGCACGACCGTGTGCAGCGACTGGTAGCCGTTGTCCTTGGGTCTGCGGATGTAGTCCTTGAAGGGCTGGTCCTCGTCGGCGGGCTTCCACAGGGCGTGGACGGCCCGCAGGGCGGCGTAGCAGTCCGCCTTGGCCGGGACCAGGACCCGCACGGCCCTGGCGTCGTGGATCGAGGCGGGGGTCGCCCCGGGCCCCTTGGACAGCATCTTGCGGTAGACGCCGTAGAGGTTTTTGGGGCGGCCGCTGAGGTCGGCGTTGGCCAGCCCCTTCGCGGCCGTCCCGCTCGAGCTCGCGACCTCGTCGAGCGTGCCCCTGAGGGCGTCCAGCGCGTGCTGCAGGGAGGCGGCTGCGCGCTCGGGGGGGGCCAGCGCCGCGGCGAGCGCCTCGGCCTCGTCCGGGTGCAGCAGCGCAAAGGCGGCGTCCTCGAGCGCCGCCTTGAGGGACCACACGCCCAGCCTGTTGGCCAGCGGGGCGTAGAGGCTGAGCGCGTCGCGGGCGGCGTCGCGGGCCGCCACGGCAGAGGGAAGGGTCGTCGCGGCGGGGTCCGCGACGGCGCGGCGGGCTTCCAGCGACGACGGCTTCGCTGCTGCTGAAGAAGAGGGCGACGACGAAGGCGGGGCGTCAACGTGTTTTTCGGCCTCGGCAACGGCAGCCGCGGCCGAGCTCTTGAGGTCGCAGAGCCTGTCCGCGAGCTTGATCACCACGGCTCTGACGTCGGACATCGAGAGCAGCATCGCGACAAAGGCGGAGGCGTCGGCCTTGGCGTGGGGGACGAGAGGAGCAGGAGCCGTTGCTGTCGCCGCCGACGCAAAGCCGCCGATACCACCTCCCGCCAAGCTCCCGACTGGGGAGCCCGAGGGAGAGCCCGAGGCCTCTCCCGTGGTAAACCTGCGCACTGCACAGAGATCGGACATGCGCGCGACCGAGGACACGAGCGCGACGACCCTGTCCGGGACGCCGACCTCAGCCAGCGCGCCGGCCGTCGCTACGCCGCGGCCCAGCGCCTCGTGCAAGACCGCGGCGGCGACGGCCTCGGCGTCGCCCGAGAGGAGCTCGGCGACGGCCCTCGCGACGTTGGCGCAGTGCTCCAGCAGGGACTGCGAGGGCGCGGCCGCGGAGCGCGCCTGACCGCTGTGCGCGACCTTGGCGACGGACCAGGCCTGGCGGACGAGGGGCGAGCGGAAGATGGGGTGCGAGGCCTGCAACATTTTTTTTTCAATGATGACGAGAACCAGGTGAGCGGCGCGGAATGGAGTCTTGGGAACCGCACGCTGGCGCTGCTCGGAGTGCTGTCCTCCTCCGCGAAAGAGGAAGAGGGGGGAGAACAAAAAGAAAGAGTGCCCTGCTGTCCCCCTCTCTCGGAGGAGAAGACAAGGAGGTTTTTTCTTCTCGCTCGCTGGCTCGAAAAAAAAGGGGGGAAAAGTCGAAAGTCGAGCGCGCGTCGAGAGCGAGCAAGCGGAGAGGCCTCTCGCATTGCAACGCTCTAGGGCGCAACGCGTCTCGCAGGCACAGCCCCTAAAACCCGAGCCTCTCCCCTTGCGAACGATTGGAAACACCATCGAGAGTGCTTCTATGGCGAGAGAGAGGCGCAAGACGGCGTGTTTTGCAGCGAACGAGAGGAGGGTTTTTGCCGCCGAGCCCGGCGCCCGACAAAATGTCAGCTCAACAACGGCGACGGAGACACGAGAGAAGGAGCGAGGAGGGAAGAAACAAAAAAAAGGCCAAATCTAAAAGGCTCACCTGCAAGCTCTCGTAGAGCGCGTCCGCGTCGACCTCCACGGGGGACGGCTGCGGGCTTCCCGAGCTCGTCGACGTCGAGGACAGAGGCTGGTGAATGAGGGAGGGTGGGGCGGTTTCGAAACGGGAAAAACAAAAAAGACGCGTCGTCAGCGCTCCCGCTCTTTTTTTTCGGTTTTCGGTCGCTTTGCAGTTTGCTGAAGGAGAAGGGAGAAAAAACCCTCGATGTCAGAAAAGGGTTTGCGACCCTCGAGCTTGTCGCTCACGCAAACTCCTCTCTCTCACCTGCGAGGCCAAGCTGGAACCCTCCCTGACGTGCAGGACGCGGGACAAGAGTCCCGTCGCCCCGGACGAGGAGGCAGGAGCGTGGACAGCATGCGCAGATGTCGACGTCGTCTTCGTCGCCGACGACGTTGCGGCAGCAAAGCCGCTCACTCGCACGGCCGGGGGCGCCACCGCCGCGGCCGCGGGCGAACCGCGCCACGTCGGCCTTCTGAGCGACGACGAGGGGGTCACCCTCACGCTGCTGCTCCCGCCGTTCTGCGAGTTGTTGTTGCTGGAGAGCGAGCGCGCGGCCCTCGCGGCCCTCAGGCTCGAGGGCAGCGACACATGGGTCGCAGAGCCCGCTCCTCCAAACTCGTCGTTTGCCGACAGGGAGCTCGGCCTCACAAAGGGCACGACCGAGCTCTTTTGCGTGAGCGAGCCCGCGGCGGAGCGCGGGGCCGTCGGCGTGGACGAGCGCGGCGTGGGCAGCGACAGGGGCTGCGAGGCCATGGCTGTTTGCATTTGAAAAAGGACGAAAGGAAAAAGGAAAAAGTGTCGAGAGGGAGAGAGGCAACTGGGGAGAAGCTGATTTTTTATTTTCTTGTTTTTTTCCCCGCCCTCGACCTCCTCCTCCTTGCCAGTCTTGATTCCCTCTCGACGCCTGTATCGTTTTCGTTGCTCTCCAAGACCGCCGACGACAACAGAGTCGTGCAAAATGAATATAGGAATGCACCGTGCTTCTCTTATTTTACTCAAGGGTTTATGCATCAACAGAATCTCCTACCTCCTCCTCTCCCCGCCGCGGACCAGCTCGGCGGCAGCAGCGGCGGCCCTGCCCCCGGCGTTCAGCCCCTGCGCCGCGGCTCTTCCCAGCGCCCTCGCCGCAGCCTCGCGGCGTTGCTTCGCCCTCGAGGAGGTGGTGGCGGTGGTGGCGGTGGCGCGTGCTGCTGCAGCAACAGCGACCACTTCTTCCTCCTCGTCGCCTTCCTCCCCTTCCCCTCCTCCCCCATCGCCGCCGCTCTCCGACCTCGAGACGAGCACCCTCGCCGCGGCCAGCGCCCCGGCGGAGGTCGCCCCGAGGGCCTCGGCGACCGTCGCCCGCACCAGGGCCGTCAGTCCCCGGCGGAGCCTCGTGGCCGACTCCGTCAGGGCCCGGCGGCGGCGGGCGCGGCGGAGCAGCGTCGCGAGGTCTGCTTCGTCGTCGTCGTCCTCGCGTGCTTGTCCCCTTGCTCTGCCGCCTCCGCCGCCTCCGCCTCCGCCGCCTCCGCCTCCGCCGCTCCGACCGTTAAACACCGCGGCTGCCCTCGCCACGACGAGCGTCGACGTCGAGGACGAAACGACGGCAGAGGGAAGGGCCAAGAGGGCCCCTCCGGCTCCCGCCAAGACGTCGGCGGCGGGGAGCGCGACACGCCCGAGGGAGGCAGCCGCGGGAAACCCACGGAGCAGGCCCGCCACGCCGGCGCCGCTCGTGGCGTACGCAGACCAGCTCAGGGACAGCGAGGAAAGCACGCCCTCGACCCCGACGACGCCGCGGCAAACGACCCGGGGAAGCCTCAGGCGCGCCCCTCGGAGCGGCGCGGCGTTGAGCAGCTCGGCCAGGTTCCCCGCGGCGAGGGCGCGGGCGTCGAGCCTCCGGGGCCTGTAGTCGAGGGTGAGGTCGAGCGGAGAGACCTGGACGCGCTGGAAGAAAGCTCGAGGGGCGGTGGAGGCCGAAGAAGCGGAAGAAGACGGGCCGTTGACGTCGGCGGCGTCGAGATCGGTCTCATCATCATCATCATCATCCTCTTCTTCCTCCTCCTCCTCCTCCTCCTCCTCGCCTTCTTCCTCGTCGCTGTCATCGCCGACCAACTCGTCGTCTCCAAACTCCAGCCCTGGCCCGGGGACGACCCCGAAGCTCTCAAATAGAGCCTCGCAGAGATCCTGGTCGAGGCGGACACGGAGCGGGCACGGGGTCGCAGCGGAGAGGCGGAGCTCCTCGTCGTCGCCTCCGAGGCTGCGGCCGACGACGACCGAGTGAAGCGCGAGGGCAAACAGAGGGGGCGGCGGCGCCTTCGCTCCCTCCGACCTTTGCTCCAGCCTCCCAACGACGACCCTTCGTTTCTCCTGCGCCGCGAAGCGGTCTCGAACGTCTGCGTCGGCGACCGAGACCACGAGCCTCTTGGAGAGTTTCGCTGCCGCCGCAGGAGGAGGGGAGGAAGGAGATTTTCCGCCGCCCTTCCAAGACTCGAACGTGGCGGCGGTCCCGCGGAACTCGGCGTCGACGGCCGCGGCGAGAGGAGAGGCGCTCGAGCTCAGAGAAGGGGGAGCTCGAGCCCGACCGGCGGTCGGGCACTCCAGAGACACCAGCACTTTCGCGCCGAGCAGCCTGAGACGCAGCGAGGGTTTCCGAGAAGCGGCCTGCTCGGCGAGGCCCGGGTCGTCGGCCGCGGCGAGCGCCGAGGCAAACGCCGCCGCCCCCGCCGCTGCCGCCGCGGAAGAGTTGTTGCTGCCGCTGTCGCTGCCGCTGTTCGTCGTCGTCGCTTGCTGCTGCTGCTGCTGCTGCTGCTGCTGCCGCTCCGCTCTGCTGTTTCTTCTAGCAGCAGCGGAGGGGGCCCAACCGACGGGGACGAAGCCGTCCACGAGGCGCGTGCTGCTGCTGCTGCTGCTGCCGCTGTTGTTTTTCGTCTCTTCGTCGTTGCGGCGCACCGGTTGCCACGAAGCGTCGTCGCTGCTGCTGCTGCCTCCGCCGCCGTTGCCGCTCTCTTTCCGTCTCGCCTGAGCAGAAGAGGAAGAGACCCCGGCAGGAGCAGCAGCAGCTGTGTCTGTCGGAAAGGCGTCGTGGACGATGGAGGAGAGGATGTGTCTCGGAGGAGGAGAGAGGGGAGCAGCAGCAGCAGAAGAAGTCGCCTGCTGCTGCGACGACGACGGCGGCGGCGGCAGCAGCGGCGAGCCCTTCTTCTTCTCTCCCGCTTCCCCAGCTCCACGGTTGCTCATTCCAAGCTGCGCCCCCAGCACGCTCAGCATCCGGCACGTCTTCGGCTCCAGGATCAAGTGGAGCTTGCGCTGCTCGAGGGAGACGGCGGTGGTGGCCAGAGGAGAACCGCCGCCACCGTTTTCTTCTCCCTCTCCGACCTTTCCTCTCTCCTCCTCCGTCGCCTCCTCCTCTTCTTTCTCCACTCGCACGCTCGCGTGCTCCTCGCTCGCCACCCGCAGGTACCCGACGATCCTCAGAGATTCCTCCAAGGTCGAAGAAGCACGTGCGGAAGAAGAAGATGAGTCCCAGGCGCCGCAAGGAGACGAGGAGCGAGCATTGCCATCGCCGTCGGCGACGTCGCCGCTGCCCTGCGCCACCAGCAGCAGCCTGACGTCGCTCGCCGAAGCCGTCACGGAAGAAGGAAGGTTCGAGGAGCCGGAGGCGCGGGAGGAGCCCAGGAGCAGGGCTGCGGCGACGCGGCAGGAGGCGGCGGGGGTCGGTGCTGCTGCTCCTGTTGCTGCTCCTGTTGCTGCTGCTCCTGTTGCTGATGCTGCTGCCCCTGCGCCGGCGTTGCCGTCGGCGGCGGAAGCAGAAGCAGAAGCAGAAGCAGAAAGAAGCGAAGAGCGAGGAGGGGGCTCGTAGCGGACCGCACAGTCCCTCGCCGAGACGCTCCACCGGAGAATCGACGGCGAAAGAGGGGCGGCGGAAGGAGGAAGGTCGGGAGCGAGGCTCGGGGGTGGCAGCTCGGCGGGGAGCCGGTCGGGCGGGACCGGCGGCGACGGCGGTCGCGCGAGTCCGCCGCCGCCGCCGCTTTCGCTCTCCTCCTCCTCCTCCTCCTCCGGGGAAAAGAGGCTCGCCACCCTCTTCGCCCACCCTACGGAGAGGTCACCGGCGACGACGGCGGCTCCCACCTTCGAAGCCACGACGCTGACGACGGTGAGAGGAGGAGCAGAGGAAGAGGGAGGACGGGAAGCCAACACGACCTCGAGGCCTTGTCGTTCTTCTTCTTCTTCTTCTCCCGACGCTTCCGCCGCCTTCGTCGTCGTCGGCCACCAAACCAGGTCTCCGCTCCCGCTTCCGGCGCTCCCTTTCTCGACCAGGGAGCCGCTCCCGACGCTCAGCCTGGCCGCGACTCCCCCCTCTGTCCCCAGGGGGGCAGCGGCGAAGGCGCGGACGCGGCCAGCGCGGGCGATAAAGGCTGAAGGACGAGGGGGTGCATCGTCGTCGTCGTCGTCGCTTTCGCCTCGCTCCTCTCCCCCAGCAGCAGCAGCAGCAGCAGCAGCCTCTTCTCCACCAGAGAGCAGCGGCAGTCCCGACCCTCCTCCCCTCGCGGAGCCCTCTTTCAGCAGCCTCGCGACCACTCCCGCCTCGATCTCCACGACCGCCACGGGAGGCGGGGGCAGCGCCGGCCTCCCGGCGGCCTCCGCGGCGGCAGCCGCCGCGGCGACGGCAGCAGCGCCCGCGGCCGCGACCGCGCCCGCCGCGGAGCACAGGGCCTCGGCTTCCCTCTTGGCCAGCCTCAGCCGCAGGTCCGGGGCCCGGACGCGCAGAGAGAAGCCGGAGAGCTCCTTGGCCGTGCGCTCGAAGGAAGCAGAAGAGGAAGAGGGCGAGGGCGACGACGACGACGACGAAGAAGAAGAAGAGTGCTCTTTCGCGCGGGCGCAGGCGAGCGACAGCAGCCTCGAGGGCGCTGCCGGGGCCGCCGCGCGCGGGCGGAAGCCGACGTCGGCGATGACCGCTGCCGACAACGACTCCAAAGAAGAAGAAGCAGAAGAAGAAGATGATGCAAAAGCAGAAGCAGAAGCAGCAGAAGCAGAAGCAGAAGAACGAAGATCGTCCCCGGGAAGAGGAGGAGGGAGGGCGTCGGCGATGCGGAAGGCGGTCAGCGGAGAGGGAGGAGGAGGAGGAAGAGACGAAGAAAAGCTCCTCCTCCTCCCGAGCAGGAACGCGACTGCCCACCCTACTCGCAGCCTCGCGTCCCAGCTGGCCGAGGAGAGGGCGTTTTCTGCCGTCAGCGTGGGCACCTCGGGGGCGCCCCTCTCTGGCGGAGGAGGCGCCGCGAGGTCGAGAGCCAGGATTCGGTAGAAGGGGGGAGGAGAAGGCCGGCGGCGGCGAAGAGCAGGAGGAGGAGGAGCAGCAGCCTCGCCCTTCTTCTTTCCTTCCTCCGCTACCTCTTCCTTCGGCAGGAGCAGGACAGCGGTGACGTGCGGCAGGAAGATGGAGAGATTAATCGACGGGAACGAAGACGAAGGAGAGGACAGCTGCTGCTGCTGCTGCTGATTCGCCGTCGCCGCCGCCGTCGCCGTCGTCGCCAAAGGCTGCTGCGGGTCAAAGGCCCCGGCAAGCCTCGACAGCAGCGGCAGCCCCAGCCACAGCGTCGCTGCTTGCGAGTGCAGGGCGACGTCGATCGAGCTGGAGCTGGAGGGGGAGGAGGAGGAGGAGGGGGGGGGGGAAGACGACGAAGAAGAAGAGGCGAAGCTCGTGGTCTTGAGCTCGACCCTCGCTGAGACAGAGGGCGCGCCGTCGCGGCGCCCGCCGCCAAGGGAGAGCAGCGGCCACTCGAGGAGCGCCGCTTCCGTGCCTTGTTGTTCTTCTTCTTCTTCATAATCGCCGTCGCCGCCGTAGTCGTCAGACAGAGAAGAGGAGGAAACGGGTGCAGGAGGAGGGAGAGGGGCAGCTTTCTCCCTGTCGCCCTCTGCCGCCGCCGCCTCGCCGGCGAGCTCTTTCTCCTCTTTCTCCTCTTCCGCCGCCGCCACCGTCGTCGTAGCTGCAGCGAGACTTTCCAGAGTCGCCGAGACGGCGGTCGCAGCGCGCGGAGGAGGGGAAGCGGCAGCCGGCGAGGGCGGGGCTTCTTCTGCTCGTGCTGCTGCTGCTGCTGCTGCTGCTCCTTCTTCCTCTTCCTGCTTTTGCCGCCGCTCCCTGCGCTGCCGCCACTTTTGCTTTGCCACCGACGCCTCTGCGACGGAAACTCCGCTCACGCTCGCCGCGACGGGCCTCCTGGCGACCCCCAGGCTCGCCGGGCTGATCCATCGCTGCTTCTCTGCGGCTGATTCTCCGCTGCCGCCCCGCGGGGAGCAAAAGACTCTGGACAGCGGGGGCAGCGCCGCGAGCGCGCGCTCCCTCGCGTCGGCGAGGAGCTCTTTCTCTTCTTCTTCTCCTTCCTCTCCTTCTCCGTCTTCTTCTTGTCCTCCGTCGCCGCTCTTCTCTGCCCAGTCCGAGGCCCGGAGGCCAAAGATGGAGGCGCGCAAGGTCACGACAGAGGTCGACGAAGAGCTCGGAGAGGACGAAGAGGAGGAGGAGGAGGACGGAGGAGGAGGAGGAGAAGAACACGACGCCGAGGCGTCGGCGCCGTCGACGACGACCTCGAGCCGCGGCCTCAGCGAGACCCGGAGCGACAGGAACGAGGGAGAGGTCCCCCTTCCGCGGCTCCCGCTGCTGCTTCGGCTCCGAGGAGGAGGAGACGAATACGAGGAGTGGAATGACGCCTCGTCGTAGAAGAGGCACGCCTCCAGGCCCGCGAAGGAGGCCCGCGCGGCCCACGCTCTCGCTCGCGGAGGAGGAGGAGCTCGAGGGGCAGCAGGGGGACAAGGTTGGGAATCTCCTCGGAAAAAGCTCGAAGCCCCGCCCCAGCCTCCCCCCCCTCCTCCGTCGTTGCTGCTGCTGTTGCTCATCGCCGAGGCTGCTCCGGATAAGAACGAGGCCGTGGTCGTTGAGCGGGAGAGGTGCGAGAGGGCGTCGAAGAAGGAAGACGAAGAAGACTTGGCGTCGCCGAAGCCGTCGTCGCCGTTCTCGTCGCTCGCCGCGGCGGCGGCATCAGGGGAGGGCTGAGCTTCTCCTCCCGCCGCCGCTGCTGTCGCGTCCCCTTCCCACAGCCAGGAGCGAGCGACGGCATCCGCTGCAACCCCCGAGACGTCGGGCAAGATCACCGACTCGACCGCGGAGGCCAGGGAGGAAGGCTCCTCGACGAGGAGGCCGGTTTGTCCTCCTTGGTCGACTTTGGCGTCGCCGTCAAAGGCTCGGGCTCGCCTCTGCTTCCTGCTGCTCCTCTCCCGCTCCGCCTCGCCTCCGCCCGTCCCGGGGGGACCGACGAGCCTCGACGAGGCCTCCAAAAGGAGCGATAAAGACCTCCCCCCGAGCCTGAACGCGACGGGGTCGCACTCCAGGGAGGCGTCGAGGACGGGAGGGGGCGGAGGAGGAGGGAGCGGAGGAGGTGGAGAGGGAGGAGGAGGAGCAGAGTCCGAGTCCGCCGAGCTGCACGACGGCGGCCACTCGAGTGACAGCCGCAGCCGCGCGCTCAGGCCCGTCCTCCCCGCGCCTCGCCCCCCCGTGAGAAGGGTGTGCGTCTCGGAGGAAGGCAGAGGAGAACAGGGAGAAGCGGAAGGAGGCGAGGAGGCGACGAGCTCGACGCGGAGGCCCTCGACCGAGGCGCGCTTGGCGAGCCGGAGGCCTCGACCGCTTCCGTCTCCGCCGCCGCCGCCGCCGCCATCGCCGCCGTCGCCGCTGCGGCTGCGTTCCCTCCCCGACTCTCCTCCGTTCCAGTCCTCGTCCATCCCTCTGATGCACTCCCCTCCGTACGCGAGGGAGCGGAGGCGGACGACGACGGCGATCAGAGAGGAGGAGGGAGGAGGCAGGGGCATCGAAGAGGAAGAAGAAGAAGACGTCTTCTGTATCTCCTCTTCCTCCGGCTCCAGCTCCACCCTCACGACGACCCCCGTCGCCGTCAGTCTGAGGCGCTGCAAGACGCCCTGCAGGGCCGAGGAGACGAAGCGGATGCCGTCAGCGGCGGCCGCGGCGGTCGTCGGGGCTGCGGGGAGCTGCTGCTGGCCGCCGTCGCCGTCGCCGTTGCCGTCGCCGTCGCCGTTGCCGTCGCCGAGCTCTGTGCCGCCAGGTTTCGCGCCCTCGCCCGAGGCGCCGCCGCCGCCCGGCCCCCTCCGCCGCCGCCTCCCATCGCGCTGCCTCTCCTCGCTGATCTCTCCCGGGGGCGGGTGGCTCGTCTCGCGGGAGAAACGGGCCCCTTCCCCTCCCGCCGCCGCCCCGAGCGCCCTCGCCCTGAGCGTGACGATCAGCTCGTCGACCTCCAGCGAGACCGCCGGGGACGCGAGAGGCGGAGAGGTGGGAGGAGCAGAGCGGGGTGGCGAAGAAGACGACGAGGATGCGGCGCCGACTCTCCGCTGAGGGGAGGAAGGAGAAGGAGAAGGAACAGGAGCAGGAGAGGACGGAGGCTGCTGCCGCTGCTCCTCCCGCTCCTGCTGCTGCTCCCTGCCTCCGTTACCGCCGTTGCCGCAGCTGCTGCTGCTGCTGCTGCTGCTCCCCCCCGTGACGCTCTTGACGGCAGCTGCGGCCAGCGCTGTCAGAGGCACGCGCACCCTCAGGGACCCCGCGTAGGCCCCCGTGACCTGCCAGGTCGGGGAGGACTGAGAGGTTTTCGATTCGTGTTTTTTTTTGTTTCCGGGAGCGAGGGCAGAGGGTCGGTTGTTTTTCCTCCCTTTTTTTTTAGGGGTAGAAAGAAAAAAAAACTGCGTACCAGCATCTCGTCCAGCGCCTCGGCGTCGAGCAGGACCTCGCGCAGCTCCACCGAGCCGTCGCTGAGCCCGACGCGGAGGGTGTCGGCGTCAACCTGGTGGGTTTTTATCATGATGATGATAATGAAGAGGAAGAAGAAGAAGAAGAAGAAAGAGAGGAGCGGGTTGAGGTTCTCGTCGTCGTCTTGATGCCATCGAGAGAGGTCGTGTTTTTTTTACGGTCGCCTTTATTTGTTTCGCGTGCTCTCTTCCTCTCTCTCTTTTTCTCTCTCCTTCTGCTCTCAGCGCACAAGGTGGTCACCCGACACGGCCGGAGCCGAGAGAGAGAGAGAAAAAAACACAAACAGCGGGCTGACGGAGCGCGAAAAAAAAAGAGAGAAGAGGGACGACGACGGAGAAATCGTGCCAATGCACCCCCATCAACGAGGTCTATTTGCCTCGCGTCGTTTCCCCTTACCTCGCTCTTGAGCACCCTGCCCAGGAAGCGATGGACGACGAAGCGCAAGGCCCGCTTGAGCAGCCACTCTAGTGACGACGCGACGAGCGAGGACATGATGTTTTTTTGTGTCTTGTTTCTGCCGGAGCGACGACGAAGAAAAACGCCGACACCCGAACGAGAAAAATGGGGGGGGAGGGGGAAACGCTTTGCTCTCTCTTCTGCACTGAGAGAGTCCCTCTGTCTTTGACACACTCTTCTCTCGGGCAAAAATAAAACACATCAGAAAAAACTCCCAGCCTCTCTGCGCTCTCTCAAAACACACTGCGTGCGAATAAAAACACTTTGGCGTTCGGGTTCACCGCGAGCAGCCTCACTTGGAAGGCTTCGAGGTGCGCCAGCGACTCCGGAGTCCATGGTTCTGCTTCTGCTCTGTACAGCCACACCTCACGCAGTTGGGGGCACCCCTCGATCCGATGGCTTCGTCGTCGGAGACGAGGCGAAAAAAGTGAAGAAAAGAAAAAAACTCTTCTTTGGGCGGCGCCGGTCGCCCACCGCACCCGCCGAGGCTCCTCGTCCTCCGAAATGAAAACTCAGCGACACCGCTCACGAACGCCTCTTTTTTTTTCAAACAGAGGGCTGCTGCTACACAAAACAGAGGGAACGAAAAAAGGAAACAAACGGAGACAGCAATAAGCTCGGAGGAGGTTGGAAGAGGGAGAGGAGGAGGAGGAGGAGGAGGAGGAGGGGGAGGTTTTTCACTCCTCCTTTCTCCTTCTCTCCTTTCTCCTTCTCTCTCCCCCTCGCCTCTCAACATCCAATTATCCCTCCCTCTCAGGCCTTCTTCTTGCTCTTCCCGCCGATGTTCGTGCCCTTGAGCCATTCAGACGAGGCAGCAGCAGCGGCGGTGGCAGCGGGCTTGGAAGCAGCCGAAGACGAGGCCGGGACGGACGCCGCGCTGGAGGAGCCCCTCCTCTTGCCGCTCCTCTTCCTGTCGTCGGCAGAGGCGGCGGCGCCGCCCCTCGCCACCTGCACGCCGACCCACCCGACGGCCCCGCCCACGGCCAGCAGCGTCAGCACCATCTGCAGCAGCTGCCAGTCGACGGCCCGCGAGGGCTCGACGACATCGACCGTCCGGTTGAAGAAGGTGTGCGCCCTGACCGCCGGGATCGTGATCCTGTTGGCCCCCTCCCCGATCGTCTCCCCGTCCACGTCGAGGAAGGCGGTGAGCGCGACCTGGAAGGCGTACTCGGGGAGGTTGGGCGCGAGCTGGAAGCGGTAGGAGACCGCCGCGTCGCCGCCGTCGGGGGCCAGCGAGACGACGGGCCCGGCCGGGCGCAGCGCCGTGAAGTTCTGGAAGTGCGTCGAGAAGTCAGCCGCGGAGTTGAGGGACCCGGCGACGAAGGAGACGTTGGCGGGGGTCGGGCCCGTGTTGCGGAACCCGACGATGACCTCGACCTGGGGGGGCGCGGGCGTCGGTGCGAGCGGGGAGAGGGAGAGGGAGGGAGGGAGGGAGGGGAGGCTGAGGTCGGGGTTTCTCGAGGAAAAAGAGGAAAGCGAGCGAGAGCGCGAACAATCAGAGAGCAACACACAGCTCGCAACTCTCACCACTTCTCCGGCCTCGAACTGCGCGCCGGTGTGCTTCGGGAACCAGACCGAGGTCAGGACGCCCTCGAGGGGCTCCGGGATGTTGGTCAGAGGGTGCATCTGGGCCGAGGCTGAGAAGGGAAAGAAGATGACATTTTTTTCCCATGGGATTGGGAGCGAGGAGGGGTGAGGGCGGGAAAGGAAAAAAAGGTGAGCGAGCAAAAAGAAAAGCTTCCAATAGAGTCGCGTCGAAGACTTTGGCTCGACCCCGATTCAATCTCAGGGGAGTGAAGATACCATGCTTGATCTCCGGGGATCGAGATTTAGAGAATCGAAGTTGAGGAGAGTGGTATGCGGGCGCTGGGCAAATGCGAGATCAATCGAATGAAAAAAAGAAAAAAGCGATCGCGAAAGAGCCATGGGTCGAAGAGCTCTTTGCTTTTCTCGCTCTCTCTCTCCCTTCCGCAGCACACTACTCACCAGCGCCGACCAGCAGGACAGCGGCCGCGAGAGCGGCGACCAGAGCGCGTCCCGACATGATGATTGAGACTATGTTTTTTTTAAAAGAGGGGGAAACGAAGGAGAAGAGCGAGAAGTGATTCCTCGACTTGAGTTTTTGCCGCCTTGTTTTTTCCGTTTTCGTCTCCCGCTCTCTTCCTCGACCTCTTCTCCTTTATTCTGCTTTTTGTGTGTAATCAGAACAGCAGGGAGGTAGAAACAAAGCCCCGCGCTCCTCCCCCCTTCCTCGAGAAAACGGGAGGGGGGGCGTGCATGGAGGGGGGGGGGGCAGAGGTTCCACATCCCGCGCCGCAAAGAAAGAAAGAGCTTGGCCTTTTTACAAACAGGTGAAAATCGGAAAGAAATGAAAAGAAAGGAACCAAAACTCTCTCTCTCTCTCTGCGCGCGCGAGATACCTCGCCTCAGAAACCCACCCACCGGCTCACGCACACACCGCACCTCGACACTCTGGTGGAGGGGGGGAAAAGCGTAGGGGAAATTCGAACAAGCGAAGAAAATGGGGGAAGCGGGGAGAAGAGAGAGCGAAAACAAAAAAAAAAGCGAAAGACCTCTTTTCCACGTTTTTTTTCGTCTCAAACTCTCTCACCGTCTCCCACTCACCAGCTCGTCAAAACTTGAGCAGGTGAGGCCTGTCCCCGGCACTGAGGCTGAATGTCGCCCCCAGGTAGCCCTTGAGGTCGTCGTCGAGCTTGATCGCCCCGTCCACAGCCTTCTGCGCCGCCACAAACTCCGGCGAGATGGCCTTCTTGTTGGCCTTGGCCGCGGCGTCGGCCTCGGCGAAAAAGGCCTCGCCCTCGCCGCGCGTCGACGTACGCTTCTTGGCCTTCTCCTCGGCGGCCTTGAAGGTGGCGTCCTCGAGCTTGGACGCGTCGACCTTCGAGACGTCGACGGTCGTCGAGGTGCCGATGACGTAGGCCGAGTTGACGCGGCGCAGCGGGACGCCGTTGACGGCGAACGGCCCCGTCACGAGCAGCAGGCCCGAGGGCAGGTGCTTGACGACGACGGCGCGCTTGCCCTTGAAGCGGCCGGCGAGCAGGATGACGACGCGGCCGGGAGCGACGGAGGCGCGCTGCTTGGTCGGGGCGGCGACGGAGCGGCGCGGGAGGGGCTTGGGGACGTCCTCGGCCGGGTAGAGGCGCGGGGCCTGTTGGTATTTTGGTGGTGGTGGAGAGGAGAAAGAGGGGAGGGAGAGAGAGTTTTGAGCGAGCGAGAGAGAGAGGTGAGTGAAAAGAAGAAGGGAAAAACGGCGGCTCTCTTCCTTTCCGCGCGCGATCGCTCGGCCTCTTTGCTTCGCTCTCTCGCCGCGATTCGGGCCTCCAATCCCGCACGACGTCCCTCGCTCGACCCTTCGATCGAGAGAATGCGAGAGCAAGATCCGTATGGGATGCGAATTTGGGGGGCAGAGAGAGCTGCCACGCTTCTCGCGAGCAGCATGGAGACGTCGAGAGCAACGAGAGAGAGCCGACGGACGACACCGCCGACGCTGCCGACGCTCCCTCTTTGCCTCGTAGTGCCTGGGGCAACACGGACGATGCCACGGCCTCGCGGCGTCAGCATCCCTTCTCGCGAGCGCAGTCCGTCCCCTCGACAGATCCAGCGATCCATGACGCTCGCGAGCGCGAGGTGTAAAAGGAAAAACGGTGGAGCAGAGAGGGAGAAAAGGCGAGCCGAAAAGAGGGTGGAGATCAAGAAGGGAGCCGGCGGCTCTTCAATCGGCGATCGAAGAGCCGATCATGGCTCTCTTCGGAGAAAGGCGCTGCCTCCCGACGCCTCTCTTCGCCTCTTCCCTCCCCGCGGAAGGGACAAAAACGCCGAGACGCGATGAGAGCGGCGCCTTTCAGGCCAGCAGAAGGAGCATTCGCGGCGACCAGCAGAAGCATTCCCTTCTCTTACCTTGGCGTCGACGGCCGCCTTGGCTGCCTTCTTCGGGTGCACGGGCAGCTTGCCTCCGTTCTTCTTCTTGATGGCCCAGAGCCCCCGCCTGTGGTAGCTCTTGGAGCGGCCCGCGGACGAGAGGCCCGGGAGGGCTTCCTTGGCCTTGCCCATGATTCGAGAAAGGTAAGCGGAGAGAGAAACGAAAAAAGCTTCGCTAGAGATCGAGCGAAAGAAAAGAAGGGGAGAGCGAAGAGTGAGAGGCTCGAGAGGGGAAAAAACGCGGCGGAGCTGCTCGAGAGCCGCGGCGCGAGAGAGGAGAAATCATTTCTTCTCTCTTTCCATCATCGTCTTCAAAGGGAGGACGTCGTTGTCGTTGTCGTTTCTCGTCTTCGAAATCAGACAGCACCCTCTCCGCCCTCTCTTGTCAGACTCTCCGCCGTCCTCTCCGCTCTGCGCTCGCGGGGTGCAAGGACAGCGGACAGCTCTGAGGCAGAGAAAGAAAAAACTCCTGCTTCTCTTATCGCTTCTTCCTCGGCGGCGTCTCTCGGCGGCGCCAGCAACGTCGGACACATCGGGTCCGCGTTCGACCCCCTGCGCTCGCTTTCCTCGCGCCACTCCGCGCTCGTGCTCTAAAGCACGCTCGCATCGGAGCTTTTGCGGGCCGTAAAAGCTAGCAAGCGCACGTTTCGGGCCTGAAAGCGGCGCTGGAAAACACCCCCGCCTTCCTCGTTTTTTCTTTCGGAAACCTCGTTCGGCGCCGACGGAACTAGTTTCCATTTTCAAGAGGCAAAGAGGGCGCCCACGCCGCGCACCCCAGACCGCCACCCGACCTACCTTTTGCGCCCTGCGCGACGAGATGGTCGAGATGTCCTCCGCGGCGACGTCGTCGGGAGGAACGCACGGCGCCGCCGACGAGAAGAAGAACTCGCGGGGCCCCGCATCGCGCACGTCTGTCTTCAAAGGGGTGACCCGCCACAGGCGCTCGGGCCGGTGAGTCGTTCTGGTCGCGAGCGTCGAAGCTCGCTTTTTTTTCGCAGCGATCGAAG
>Ga0315289_10006479_pt1 | contig 17196 bp, 12 predicted proteins | sample YL17G11_40_MG_FD_203452 | JGI IMG/M metagenome (GOLD analysis project Ga0315289, IMG submission 203452) | Sediment microbial communities from Yellowstone Lake, YNP, Wyoming, USA - YL17G11_40 | ecosystem: Environmental > Aquatic > Freshwater > Lake > Sediment | place: USA: Wyoming | collected... | reverse complement strand
CCCGAACAGGGGGAGGATGGCCGGGACCGCGACCTCGCGCACGCCGGCGGCCGCCGGGACGAGCAGGGGCAGGGCGCCCCGGAGGAGGCCGAGGGCGTGCAGCGCGTCGGCGGCCGCCCGGCCGACCGCCTCGTCCGCGGCCGCGCGCGTGGCCGCGCCCGTCGCCCGCGCCGCCGCCGCCGCCGCCGCGGCGGGGCCGGGCAACACCCCAGCAGCCACCCGCACGATGGCATCCGACGCGGCGGACGCGAGCGCAGTGCTGCCGCTCGCCCGGGCGCCGGCCCGGAAGGCGGCCAGGGCGGCCACCGCGCCAGCCCCCGCCGCTCGCCGGGCTTTCGGGTTGGGTGTCAGGCAGAGGTTGAGCAGGGCCGCCCAGGGCGGGGCCAGGGGCGCCCAGGCGGCGGGCGTGGACGCTGCCGCCGGGTCAGTCGCGGCGGAGGCCATTAGGGTGGCCAGGCAGGTGGCGGTGTGGCGGAGGGCGGGGGGCTGGATGGGTGGGAGAGATGGGCGGCGGGATAGTGAGAGAGGGAGGTCGGGAAAAAAGGCGCTGGAAAGGAAAAAAAAAAAAAAAAAAAAAAAACGCACGTTCCGGTTGGCCGCCTCCACGACCGCCATCAGCACGCGGGCGGTCTCCGAGAACCGGGTCCGCAGGACAGGGGCAGGCACTCGGACCAAGACCAGGTCCAGGAGGTGGGCCATGGCGGAGAGCGCCTGCGTGTTGTGGGAGGGAGACGGAGAGAGGAGAGGTGAGAATCGGCGGCGGCCCGAAGACCGGCGGCTAGCCTGAGTTGAGACACATGCCGCGCCTTGACTCTCTCTCCACGCAAAACTCTCGCTCTCTCTATGCCCGTCCCCTTACCTGCGGTTCATCCAAGGCACGCGGTCCATCCAGGGCCGCCATCAGAGCGGCAAACAGGGCGGACGGCGAGGGGTCCAGCCCCCGGGACCGCACCGCGTCGAGGACCGCGCTCAGCACCCCGACCAGGGCCCGCGATTCCGCGCCGGGCTTGCCCGCGTGCCGCCGCATAATCTCGTCTACGATGCCGGGGGCGGGAGGAGGGGCGGCGTCGGCGGTCATGGTGAGCGGTGCGCGAGCGGTAAGGCGTGCACGCTTCTTGAGGGAAAAGAGAGTGTGTGCCTTGTGTCTCGACTTTCCCGACCTTCTCTGTTCATCGTTGGCTCTGTGCCTCAGTCGGGCTGTTGCATCAAACATAGCGACACAAACAAGGCACGCAAACGCGCTATCTTGTCTACAGTCAACACACACACACACGCACACACACACACGCACACCTCCTCATTCCTCTTCGTCTTCCAGCGACACCAGTTCCAGCAGCCGCGACGCCATCGCTGCCGCCGCCGCCCGCCGTTCCGCGTCGGGCAGGGCCCGGATGCGGTCCCGGGCGGCCGCAGCCTCGGCCATGAGAGCATCGAAGGTCGTGACATCGGCCTCCAGGGCGCCGTCGCCGTCGCCGTCGCCGTCGGAAGAAGAAGTGTGGGCGGGCGCACCATCACCAGCGTGTCCGTGAGGGCGGCCGCCAGTGCCCACCATTTTGCGTTCTAGGCCCGGCCACATGTGTGCCTCCAACGCTTCCTTGACCCGGGCCAGGCCCACGGCTTCCCCGTCAGCGAGCATTGCGGACAGGGCGGCCTCCACGGCGGCACCCGCACCCAAGGCTGCATCCACCCACTCCCACCCGGCCGCCGCGGCCCAGGCGGCCGCGCCTGCCCGCCAGGCCGGCAGGGCTGGGACGCCGCTGCCTGTGTGCAGCCCCAGGGCGTCGGCCTTGTTGGCCACGCACAGGCGGATGGACGCGGACTCCAGGGCGGTCCCGGTGGCGGTCGTCCACGCGCGGGCGGCCTATTGTCAAGGAGATGAATGACAGGTTTGAGTGTGGTTGAGGACAAAAAGGGCCCGGGGCCGGCTCTCTCTTTCTCTTCCCCTCCCTCTTTCTCTCCATCTCGTCTCACCTCAAAGCTAGCCTCATCGCCGCCGTCAAAGATGAGGACGACCGCCTCGGCGGGCGCGGCGGCGGAGAGGGGGGTGGGGGCAGAGGAGGAGGAGGCAGTGGGGTGCGCCTGTGGTGCGACTGCCTCTCCTGGTGGTGCTGGCTCGTGGACACCGGCCCGCATGGGCCGGCCTGCCTGGGCGACGCCCGCACGTGACGCTGTCATGGCGGTCGCCGCGTCATCGATCGTCACCTCCTCCGCTCCCAAGGCGGCCACGGCCGCTCCCAAGGCGGCCACGGCCGCGCCCGCCCGGCCGTCTGCCGCGCCCACCCGGGCCCGGGCGGCCCGTTGCTCCGCGGCCGCGGCCTCAAGCCCGGTCTGGGCCGCCTCCTCGTCGACCGCCACGGCGGCAGCGTCGCCGCGTCCACCGCGCCCGCCGCGCTCACCCCCCACCCGCACGCACACCAGGTCGACGGCCGCCTCGTAATACTTGGTGTCGATCACCCAGGGATACTTGAGGGGAGGGGTGGTGGTCGAGGGGGCGGCCCGCCCTGTCAAGCCTGCCACCAGGGCCCGCTTGCCGGCCGCGGGCGGGCCGACGATGGCGATGCGTGGGCGGGCAGGCGCGTGGTTGCCTGGCTCGTCGGTCGTCATTTTGATGGCGTGTGTGTGTGTCGCAGGGCACTGCCAATGCGAGTCTGGGGTCTCTTTCTCGCCGGCCTTCAGTCTCTCAATTCGCGGCCCAAGCTTCGCCCGGCTTTCAAGCCATCCACCCCACCTCCGCCCGCACTCACCATCCAAACCATCGACCGTACCCTGTATCTCCCAACCGGAGGCGAATTGGGCACGGCAGAGCCGACCCAGGCCTTGACGGACGCCGGACATTGACGGCGTTCCCTTCAACAACAACAACTCTCCTCGTTTCAACCCGGCCCGGCCCTAAAAAACGGCCCGCGCCTGACCACCCTCAGCATGCGCGACTTTGCAGCCGCGTACGCGGCATGGGCGGACACCAACGGTATGGCGTCTGGAGGGGTGGCGTCACGCTGGGCGAGGGTGGGGTGTGAGCGGGCGCGCGTGAGAAAGGCGGGCGGGAGAGAGGGGGGCATCGCGGCCGGCCCTCTGGCGAGCGAGAACCTGCTGCCGGCGCGGCGGGTTGGCCCGGCCCTCCCACGCCCCCCCGCCGCGGTGGTGACGGCCGCTTACCCTCGCGGTGGTGCTAATGACCCCTCGGCTCCCTTCTTTGTGGGTGCAAGGTCCCGATGGAGCACGCACGCGCCCCGCGCGGGACCGGCGGTGCGAGCCCGCGGCGAAAGCAAGAGGCGGCTGCGGCGGCGGCGCAAGAGGCCGCCCGAAACCCGGCCCCTCTGTCTCTCTCTTGCCTTGCTATTTCGCCCTTGCATGGCCGCCCAGGGCGGTCAGGGCAGGCGGACTCCCTCCCCCGGAGAGGCAAAACTATTCTGCACCACTCTGAGGGGGGGAAGCCGGGCGCACGCGGCAACCCACCCCGCCGGTGAGCGGACGGACAGGGAAGAAAAGGGCCGGCCCGATGCGCGACCCCCCCTCCCTCTCTTCAACCTCTCTCAACCTCTCTCAACCTTCCAGGCACCTCCCCCGCTACCCTTGTCACCCTGGCCCCCGGCGGCCCCACCATCGACCTAGCCGCCCTCCACGCCGCCGTCACGGACGCCGGCGGCCCCGCCGCCGTGCCCGCCGTGGGCGGGTGGGAGGGCTTGGGCCTCGGGGACGGGCCCGCCCTGGCCGCCCTGTATGAGACGACCCTCGCGCCCTTTGACGCATCCCTGGCCTCGCCCGACGGCGGCGGCGACGAGCTGGGCGCGCCCCGCCCGCACAAGCAGGCCCGCCTGGAGTCGGCGACGCCGGTGCCGCCCCCGCCCGCGGGCGCGCCGGCTGGGACGCCCCTGGCCGGGCAGGCTGGCCGGGGCGTGCCGTCCACCCATCCGCCTGTGGGCGGCGCCGCCCGCCGCTCCCCGCCCGGCGGCGTTGGCACGCCCGCAACCTCCAAGGGCGAGGGCGACGACGATGGGGATGCCGACGCCGACGCCGACGCGGACACGGCCACCATGCTGGCGATGCTGGCGTACGTGCGGCGCCTGGGCCTGCGCGGGGCGCTGCCGTCCGCGCGGGAGGGCCTGCTGGTGACCCTCCCGCCCAACACCGCGGCGGGCGCGGCCGCCAAGGAGGCCGCCAAATTCGCGCGCCGGGCCCGGGTCGCCTTGCGCTGCGCTAACCTGGGCGAGCGTCCGCGCAACGTGGCCGGCCAGGGCGCCCGGTGGCGGGCGGCCCAGGCGGCGGAGGAGGCGTTCATGACGGTGGGCGGGCGGGAGGGGCGCGGCGCGCGGGCCGGGTCTGGTGGAGCTGCGGGCGACGACGACGGCGCCACCCGCCGCTCCGGTCGCGCGCGGGCCGCCCCGACCTTTTTCGCCCAGGCCGCCTGGGGGAAGGCGCCGGGGGCGGGCGAGGGTAGTGACTCTGAGACCTCCTCCATGGTGTGGTCGGCCGGGGGGCCCGGCGGCGCGCGCGCGGACTCGCCCTCCCGCGTCGCCCGCGCCGCCCGCCGGGCCGCCACCCGGGCGGGGCCGACCTACCAGGCCGACCTGCCCGAACAACGGGCCAAGCCGTCCAAGGACGCGCCCGCGGCGGACGGGACTTCCGCCGCCATGGACGCGCAGGAGCGGGCGTGGTTGAGTTGCCGGGTGTTGGTGCCGGGCGACATCGGGCCGCCGGGCGCGGTCGCCCCCCTCCTCGGCCCGGCCCCGCCGCCCACGGCGCCCGACGCGCTCGGCGACGCCCTCATTGCGGCTTCTATCCTGCAGACCGAATGGGCGTATGCGACCGCGACGGGGCCGGCAGCGGTCGCCGCCGTGACGGGCGTGGGGATGGGAGGAGGGGCGGGGCCGGGCAAGGTCGGTGCTGCTGCCGCCGATCCCGCCTCCCTCTCCTCCGCCGCGGGTTCGCCGGCCCCCTTGCCCGGCCCTGACGCCGCCCCACCCATCTACCCATCAACGCTGGCCATCCCTGGTGGGGCGGGCGGCAAGGTGGCGACGGGCCTGGGCCTGGGGACGATGGGGCCGCCCGCCGCGTTTGGGTGGACGCCCGCCGACCAGGCAGCGTTCGCGTCTGCCCTCGCCCTGGTGGGCCGCCAAGTGCTGGTGTGGGGCCTGCCCCTCCCGGAAGACATGCGGTCCGTCATGGCGTCCGCGGGTGCGGGCGTGGGCGGCGCGGCGGGCGGCATCGGCGCGGGCGCGGTGCCGGGCGGGGTCGGCGCTCCCGGCGGGCCCACCAGGGCGCGGACCCCCTGGGAGTGCTCCGACTTTTATTACAACGTATGGAAGACCCGGTCCACGCCCGCCGCCCGGCTGTGGTACCTGCAGGCGGAAGCCTCCTTCGCGGACGCGGCGCACGCCGCGGCGGGCGGGGCGGGGAAAGGGATGGTGCTGCCGGGCTGGCTGGCGGCCGCGGCGGGGAAGGTGCCGGGGCCGCCCGGCGCGGCAAAAGTGCCCGGCAGTGGAGGCCTCTCCTTTGCCGCCCTCCACGGCGAGGGTGAGCGCCGGTACGGGCAACACGTCCCCGCCGCCGCCCCGCAGGCCACGATCGCCGCGGCTGGTCCGCCCACTGCTGCTGAGGGCGGCGTCGGCGCTGGTGCGGCCACCAACAAGCGGTCGGAGGCCGCGCTGGAGGCCCAGCGCAAGCGGCGAATGCGGGAGATGGCGGCCTGGGCGCGCGAGTGCGGGCGGGCGGCGGCCAGCACCGAGTTCGACCGGTGGTCCTCCCGCGTGCGGCGGTACCGTCGGGCGGCCCGCGCGATCGCTGTCGCCCACGTGGCTGCCGTTACGGGCGGGAGGCTGGCCAGTTTGGCGCCAGACAGTGATGGCGGTGGTGGGGGTGGTGGGGGTGGGGGCGGTGCTGCTATGTGAGGAAGGCGATTGATGATCGAGGGACGCTTTCCGGGCGCGCGTGCGGCCTCTTTTTTTACAAGAACAACAGGTGCACACACACACGCGGGGACCGGGCCGCCCCCACGGGAAGAGAGAGCGTGAGAGATGAGAACCGTTGTTCTCATTCTCTCCTCGCTCCTCAACCACTCCCACCTCCAAAGAGAGCACAACAAACAAAATGAAAGGGAGGCGGCGTCCGCAGGAAGGAGACGCACGCACAGGACACACAAACACCCACACACCCACACACCCACATAGATCGTATCTATCGGCGAGAGAGAGAGAAATAGAGAGAGGGGCGGTCGGCGGCGAGAAAGAATCGAGAGAGGGCCTAAACCTCTCTAAACCTTGCCTGGCACGCGCGTATGTCTCATCTCTCTCTCCCGCCGTTGTCGTTGTTTCCCTAATAACGAACACCAACACCCCTGATCACGTACAGCAAGACTACGTATTAGCAGGCTGGCGTGAGGACAAGGAGGACTGAACGCCGCGCCCCAACAAAAAGGACACGCGTTTTGTCAAGTAAAAAAAAAGAGAGAGGCAGTCCAAAGACAGGCGCACAGAAAAACGCGCGCCGCGCCCTAAAAAGAATCAGAAGACACACACACACACACACACAGGGGGCAGATAGAGGTGACGGAGGTCAAGTGGGGCAGGGCAGCATCGCGGCGGGCGTCCGGGCGTGAGCGGGCGACGACGGCGGCGGCGGAGAGGCCTTGGCGGCCGCGCCTGGCGCGCCCGTCGCACCCATGCGTCCGCCCCCACCAATCACGACCACCGCCTCCCCGCTGGGCTCCACCCGGAAGGTGGCGCCACCGCCATTGACTGCTGCGCTCACCAGCGGGCCTCGCGCCTGGGCGGTCGCCGCCGCGGCGGCCGCGGCGGCCGCGGCCGCGAGCGAGGGCGTGGAAGGGGCTGGACCCGCCAGTGCGGCCAGGCGGCCGGCCGAGCCCGGGCGGGAGCGAGGCGGGGAGACCGAGGACGCCCCGCCCGGCGGGGAGGGGCTCCCACCTCCCCCGGACGCCTTGGGCGGGGTGTGGAGCAGGCTCGCAGACCCCCGCCGGCGCCGGGCGGACGAGGAGGACGAGAGCGCCCCGCCCGTCCGCCGCTTGATGGTGACGACCTGCTGGAAAAAGACCTCCACCGCGGCCGTCGCGCGGTGGGTGTAGTTGGGAAATCCTCCTCCGCCGCCGCCATAGGCGTGTTGCTGGTGGCGGCCGTGGTGCGACGGCGGGCGGGGCCCCGTCAGGACGGACGCGACCCAGGCGAGCCAGCCGAGGATGAGGGCCGCGGGCAGGACAGCCGCGGCGAGCGCAAAGCGGCCGGCAACGCGGGCCACACTCGCCGCACCCGCCGCCGCGCCTGCCGCCCGCGCGCTGCAGGACGCGACCGCCTCGCCCGCCAGGTGAAGCGAGGCTGTCGAGGCGGCGGCCAGGGCGGCGGCGGCCAGGTAGAGCGGGGAGGGCGGCGGGCTGCTGCATTTGCGGAAGAGAAGAGCGGGAGAAATGAGAGGGAGGGGTGGGGGGGAGGGAGAGGGAGTGGGCGCGCCTGTTGGTCGTGCCCACTCACCAACGCGCAACCCTCTTGGACTATCCATCGCGCATCCACGACCGGGCGCGCGGGGATGGCAAGAAGGGCGCGAGGGGCAGCCGGCGGCCGGCCGTGGCCGCGACGGCCGCCGTCCCATCAGCGCACGCAAAGAGAGAGAGGGCTCCTCTTGCCTGCGCACGCGCCCAAACCCAGGCACGCCACCCCTTACCTGGAAGCCATGGCGCTCCCTGGAGTCGATTCCGGGCGGGCGGTGCAAAAGGGAGAGAGAGAACAAAAAAGGCGAGGCGGAGAGGGGAGTGCGCCCTCTCTTCCGCAAGCAGAGACTTGAAAATGATTACTACTTCCGCCTCACCCTCCGGCCAACACCCCGCCCACCCCGGCACACACCGCAATTTGCGGCATCCACACCCGCCGGGCATGGGCCCCCAAGTTGGGCCCCGACCCGTGCGGAGTGGTCGACAGCAGGGCGACCGCGTCGCCGGGCGCGGCGACGATGGAGAAGGTCTTGGTGGAGGTCCGCCTGGTGGTGGTTGTCCCGGTCGCCGGGGGGGGGTCGCCCTGACCGCCCCCCGCCTCCTCATCCGCCACGAGGCCGGCCACGCGAGCGGCCTCCCACCCGACGTCCAGGGTGCCGTTGGCGGGGCCGACCGCGTCCAAAGGCACCCACACGGAAAGGTACAGGAGGAGTGAGGATAGGCTCCCGCTGGTGGTGGCGGCCACCGCCACCCCGCCTCTCTCCTCCTCCTCCACGGCACGCCGGCCCACCTCGACCGCGTACTGGCCGTCCGTGTGCCAGGCAAAGCCGGAGGCCGGGCAGTGCGGGGGCTTGATGATGAACTGCTCGTTGAGGAGGCGGATGGTGGTGGATGAGGGAGGGAGTGGCCGTCGGTGAGGGCTGCCGCCTCCACCACCACCACCCAGGATCGCGGCGCCAAGGCCCGCCAATAGCCGCCCCAGGCCCGGGTCTGTGCGCGCGCAGGCGTAGGGGGTGCCAGGCATGCCCGCGCCCGCCGCCGTCTCCAGGATGCAGCCGCGGTGCGTCGCGGCCCAGTCCGGCCCCAGGTCGGACCCGCCCGCGGTCGCCTCATCCGCCGCCCGGGCGTCGCACGCCAGGGCGTCTGCGGTGTTGCGGAGGGCCGTGACCTGGTCCGGCGACAGGAAGCCGCGCAGGACGGCCAGGCCGGCCGAGGCGACGGAGGCCGCGGCGGCAGGGAAGTCGGGTTGCAAATGCATACTGAATGCCGATTTTTCACTTTTTCTTTTTTTCTTTGTCTCCCGTCCAAATCCACATGCCGCCCCGCCGCACGCGAGCCGTTGCGGCAGCAGGCGGCGACGGAGAGGATTCAGCCGCTCCCGCCCCCTCTCCCGCTCAGGCGACGCGGGCCAAGCGTGGCGCCGCCGCCGCGCCCGCCGGCTCGCCGCCGCCAGAAGCGGACCAGCCGGCTGCTCCTGCCCCACCCCGCAGGGGAGCCAAGGCCGCTGCTGCTACTTTTCCTGTGGTTGAAGGCACCGCCGCTCCACCCGCCCGGGCGACCGGCAAGCGGGGCGGGGTGGCGGCGGCGGCTGAGGCCCAACATCCTGCTACAGAAACCGCCCTGCCCGCCCCGCCCCGCCCGGCTCGCAGGGCTGCTGCTGCTGCGCCCGCGCCCGCCTCTCGGGCCCGGCGCGGCACGGCAGCAGCAGCAGCAGCAGTCGCAGCGCCGGTAGTGGACGCCCCAGCGGCATCGGAGCCCCGGCGGGGGGCGGCGGCGGCTGAGGAGGCAGGCGGCCCTCCAGCGACCCCCGCTGCCGAGCAGAGGGAGGCAGCCGCGCCCGCCCAGGCGCCCGCCGCCCCGGTATCCTCCTCACCTGCTGTGGACGAGGATGTGGCCATGGTGGAGGTAGGTGAGGAAGGTGTGCACGCGGCGCTGGGCCCGCCTCCACCGGTGGTCCTCCCAGCTGCTTCTGCTCCGGCTGTGCCTCCCCCCGTCGCGCCGCCCCCCCCTCCGCCCCCCCCTCCGCCCCCCCCTCCGCCCCAGCCGGAGGTGGTGGTGGCCGCGCCCGTGGCGGCGGCGGTCCTGCCGCCCCCTCCGCCCCCGGCCGCCCCGCCCGCGCCAACGGCGGCCGCACCCCCAGCTCCTGCTGCCGCCGCCTCCTCCTCCTCCGACGAGGGCGACTACGCGCCCACCACCCTCCACGCCCCCCCACCCAAGCGCACGGCCGCCGACTGCCCCTACCTCGCCACCGTCTCCCGGGCCGCCCTCGACTTTGACTTCGAAAAGTGCTGCTCCGTGACGTTGGGGCGTGTCAACGTTTATTGTTGCCTGGTCTGCGGCCGGTACTTGGCGGGTCGGGTGCCCAGCAGCCCGGCGCACACGCACGCCCTGGAGGCCGGGCACCACGTCTTCATGCGCTTGGCGGATGGCAAGGTGAGACGTGAGGGAGGGAGCGAAAAACGAAGGGAAGGAGCGGCCCTTCACCCCTCTCTATTTTCATCCACATCCTAATTTTCTCCACCCCTCCTCATTTTCCCTCCCCCCTCCTCTTTTTCACTTTTCCAGGCCTTTGTCCTCCCCGACGGCTACGAGGTCGAGGACCCGTCCCTAGACACCATCCGGGCCGTCCTCCACCCGGCATTCACCCCCGCCGACATCGCCCGCCTGGACGGCGACCCAGCCTGGGCGCGGGCCCTGGACGGCACGCCGTACGCGCCCGGGGTGGTCGGCCTTAACAACCTGGGGTCGACTGATTACGCGAACGTCACCGTCCAAGCCCTCTGCCGCGTGGCCCCCTTGCGGGACTGGTGCCTTACAGGAGACGGCGGCACGACTTTGCCCCCTCTCACAGCTGCGTTCGCGGAGCTGGTGCGCAAGGTGTGGAATGCGCGGGCGTTCAAGGGGCACGCCTCGCCCCACGAGTTTCTGGTCGCGTGCGCGGCCGCGTCAGGCGGGCGCTTCGGTCCCGCCCCGCCCGCCGCGGGCCCCGGCGCGGGCGGCGCGGCCACCACCTCCCGCCGCGGCCGGGGCGACCCCGTCGACTTCCTGGCCTGGCTCCTCAACGCGCTGCATGCCGAGCTGGCGGCCCCGCCCCGCCCGCCCGGGGTCGCGCCACTCCCGCCCGCACTCGCCGCGCGCGCGGCCGCGGGCCGGCCCTCCATCATTTCCCGTTGTTTCCAGGGCGCGCTCACCGTGACCACGGAGCCCGGGACGGGCGGCGTGCCCCTCGGCGCCCCGCCGCGGGCGGTCACCGTCCCGTTCTTCATGCTGGGCCTGACCCTGCCGCCGGCCCCGCTCTACCCGGACGCCCTGGAAGCGCGGTCCATCCCCCAGGTGCCGCTGCCCGACCTCCTCCGCCGGTATGACGGGTGCCGCGTCACGGACGACCCGGCCCGGGGGCGGCAGACCTTCAGGCTGGCCCGCCTGCCGCCGTTCCTCATTCTGCACGTGCGCCGGTTTGCGCGGGCGGGGGCAGGCCTGCTGGGCGGGGACGCGCCGCTGGAGAAAAACCCGACGGTCGTCACCTTCCCCGTCCGGGGCCTGCGCCTGGGGGAGGTCATTCCCCTGCCCCAGCCAACCACACCCACGGCGACGTTCGACCTGGTCGCCAACATCGTGCACGACGGCCCCGCCTCCGCGGTCGGCGCGGCGGGCGTGGGCGGGGCGTTCAAGGCGCACGTGCGGCGCAAGGCAGACGGCGCCTGGTACGAGGTCACCGACCTGTCTGTGTCAGATGTCCTGCCCCAGGTGGTGGCGCTGTCAGAGGCGTACGTGCAGGTGTATGAACGCGCGTCGGGTGGTGAGGGCGAGGGCGAGGGCGAGGGCGAGCGGGCGGCCAAGCGGGCGCACTTGATGGAGGAGGGGTGAGAAAAAGAGGTGCAAAAACCAAAAACCACACAAACTCCCATGTCACGCACGTCGCTCTCTCCATTCACACCCGGGAGACCCGACCGGCAGGGGTACGCGCGCCGCCGTCCGGCTCAACCTCTCCATTCACACCCGGGACCCGACCGGCAGGGGCACGTACGCCGCCGTCCCGCTCACCCCGGCAAAGAGGGCCTCCAAATCGGCGGAGGGCGGGCTGCCCTCGCCGGGGTCGTCCGCCACGCAGTCGAGCGACCGGTTCATGGCGGCCGGGCTGCACACGGCGGCGACGGCCAGCGCGGCCACGTCCGCCCGGGGGATGCGGCGGGAGGACCGGGCGAGCAGGGCGTCGTCGATGCCGAGCACCAGGCGGCGCTCCCCGCCAGGGGCGTCCACCAGGCCGCCCGGGTGCAGGATCACGCCCTCGACCTCGCCGCGGCGCGCGCAGCCCAACAGGTATTCCTCCGCCTTGCGCTTCCACAGCAGGATCTTGCCGCCGGCAATGGAGTTGAGCATATTTTCGGGCTGGGTCACGCCCATGGAAGAGATGACGACCACCCGGCGCACGCCCGCCGCGATGGCGGCATCGATCTGCGTCTTCTGGCCCTCCCAGTCAACGGACTCGGGCCGCCCGCCTTCCCCCCCCTTCCACCGGAACTCCGGGCGGACGCCGCTCTGTTTGAGGGCCTTGGCGACCATCAGGCGCAGGATGGACCGCTTTTTTATTTGGGGGACGGCCGAGGTGGCGATGATGAGGGCGTCCGCGCCTGTGAGGGCGGCCTTCAAGGCGTCAGCCGCGCCGGGCGCCGTCACGTCGATGACCTCCACGGACGCACCCATTTTGGCGGCGGGCGCGCCCGATTTCTTCGACCGGACGACCGCGATCGGGGTGGCCCACGCCTCCGGGGATGCCGTCAGCCGCTCCACGACCAGCTTGCCCGTCTTGCCGCCGGCCCCGGTGACGACAACCTTTGGTTTTGGGGTTGCCATGGCGACGACGGTGCCGCGGGTGGCTGTGGTGGTGGAGCGGGTGGGTGCCTGTGTGTGTGTGTGGTAGAGAGAGTGGAGGGTTGGAGGAGGTTGGAGGAAAAGCGGTGCGTCGCCACGGCGCTGCCATGCGAGCGCTTTGCAAACGCGGGCCAACCACGCATTTTTGCCGCCTACCCAACTCCCCAGACTGATTTTTGATGCAATGCGTTACTCACCGGAACGTGTGCGCGGAGGGCCATTCGGCGGTTGGGGAGCGAATGAAAGAAAAAGAAAAGATAAAAGAAGAGATAATGAATGAGCCGGAAGAGACGTCCAGCACTCACACCCGACCGGCTTTTCTTTCTCATCATCATGTCCGCTCCTCTAGAAGCCATCCGGTGGGCCCCGGGCCCCAAAAGGCTGGCTCTTCTCGACCAGCGCCTTCTCCCAGGCACCATGGAATATATTGATATTGCGGGCGCGGATGAGGCTTGGACGGCGATCAAGGTGAGGAGAGGGAGAAGGAGTTGGGAAGACGGCTAGCTGCGAATTGCAAGGGGGAGGGCGCGTCGTTGTGCAACCGTGTGAGGCCTGCGATTGAGCATCAGCCAGGCTGACCAGCTTTGAAAGTCACTCCCTTGGTGGCCCACATCTTGCATCAGGCGATGTAGGGGCAGTGCGAACAAGGAAAAAAAAGTTGTCTCTGTTCTCAACCCCACCCCCCGCCACTCTCGACTCTCATCCCAGGACATGGCCGTCCGCGGCGCGCCCGCCCTGGCCATCGCCGCCGCCCTGGGCCTGGCCGCGGAGCTGGCCCATGGCCCAGGTTTCACCGACGCGGCCGCAGCGGTCGCCGCCATTACCGATCGCGCGGCGTTCCTGGAGACCGCCCGACCGACCGCCGTCAACCTGGGTGAGGCAACCCGCCGCCTGACAGCCACCGCGCAGGCGGTGGCCGTGGACGCGCCGCCCGGTGCGCGTGGCTCCGCCTGCGTCACCGCCGCCGTGATCCACGCCGCGGAAGCCATGCTTGCCGACGACGTCGCGTGCAACCACGCCATGGGTGGCGCGGGCGCGGACGCCCTGCTGGCAGCCGCGGTCGGCCGGGGCCTGGCCCGCCCGGGCGAGCCGCTCCGAGTGCTTACCCATTGCAACACGGGCGCCCTGGCGACGGCCGCGCACGGCACCGCCCTGGGCGTCATCCGCACACTCGCGTCCCGGGGCCGCCTGCAACGGGCTTTCTGCACAGAGACCCGCCCCTACAACCAGGGCGCCCGCCTGACGGCCTTTGAGCTCGCGCACGAGGGCCTCCCCGCGACCCTGCTGGTCGACTCGGCGGCGGCCGGCCTGCTGCTGTACGGCGGGGAAGGCCCCGCCGACCCTCCGGAAGGAGAACAAACGGGGGCCCGCTGGTCCGGGCGGCCGCACGCGGTGGTGGTGGGTGCGGACCGGGTCGCCGCCAACGGAGACACGGCAAACAAGGTGGGCACCCTCGCCCTGGCCGCGGCCGCGCACCTGGCGGGCGTGCCCTTCTTTGTGGCCGCGCCCACGACCACGCTGGACCCGGCCCTGCCGGACGGGTCCGCCATCCCCATCGAGCAGCGCCCGGCTGAAGAGATCACGCACTCGCCCTGTGGCGACAAGCCCCGCGTTGCCGCGACGGGGGTGGCTGTGTGGAACCCCTCCTTTGACGTGACACCCGCTGCTCTCATTACGGGCGGCATCATCACGGAAATCGGGACGGTGAGGCGGGTGGTGGGCGGCGATGGTGAAATCTCTTTCGACATCAAGGCCGCAGTCAAGGTGGGCATTACGCGGCGGGTGCGGGCCGAGGCTGCCGCCGCCGCCGCTGCTGCCGCTGCTGCTGGCGCGCCTGGCACGGGGGTGGAGGCGGGCGCCGCTCCGCGTGCGGAGACCTCCCAGCCTGCCACCGCCGCGCCTGGCGCCGCCGCCGCCCACCCAGCCACCGACCCGTCCGTCCCCGCCCCCTTTGAACCGGCGGCCGTGCGGTCCTACCTGGCGTCCCGGCCGGCGCTGGCGGAACGCCTGGGCGGGTCGCCCGCTGACTGGGCGGTGGAAGAACTGAGTGACGGCAACCTCAACTTTGTGTTCTTGGTGCGCGGGCCGGGCGAGGCTCGGGGCGATGGCGGACCGGCGGGCGCTGGCGGCGCGCTGATCCTGAAGCAGGCCCTCCCCTATATTCGCATCGACAAGACCTGGCCTATGTCGGCCAGCCGGTGTGCCGTGGAGGCGGCGGCGCTGGAGGAGGCGGGCAAGCTGGCGCCGCCTGGCTCCGTCCCCACGCTCTATTCCTTCGACCCGGCCACCTCCTCCCTGACCATGGAATGGATCCGCCCACCGTCGGCGGTCGTGCGCGGGAGCTTGAATGCGGGGTCAATCGTGCCGGGCCTCGCCGGGGACGTCGCCCGCTACCTGGCCGCCACGGCCTTTGGGACCTCCCTGTTTGCGCTGCCCTCTGGCGCCTGGCGCGACCTGGCGGCCCGTTTCCCCAATGCGGACCTGTGCGCGCTGACCGAGCAGGTCATCTTTGACGACCCTTTCCACGCCGCGCCGACCAATGCGGACCATGAGGCAGCGGAGGACGCGTGCCCGGCGCTGGGCAAGGCGCTGGCGGCCCTCAAGGCGGACGCGCCCGCCCGGGCGGCCGCCGCGGCTGCCAAGGCCCGCTTCTGCGAGCAGCGCCAGGCCCTGCTCCACGGGGACTTGCACACCGGCTCCGTCATGGGGGTGGCCGCCCCCGCGACAGCCGACTGGGAAGGCCTGGAAATGGAGAGTGCGGCAAACGGAGGCAGGAGGCCGGCCGTGGTGTTTGACCCCGAGTTTGCCTGTGCCGGCCCCATCGCATTTGACGCCGGCAAGTTCGCGGGCAACCTGCTGATCGCGTACCTAGCCGCGGATGGGCGCCGGGGCGGTGATGCGTCAAATACCGCGGCCATTGATGCCCAGCAGGCCTGGCTGGCGGCCTCCATCCGCACCTTTTGGGCGACCTTTACGGGCGCGTTTGCAGACCTGTGGGACACGGCCGCGGCCCAGGGCAGGGGAGGCGCCCTGGCGCCCGCGCCCTTAGTGGGCGCTGATGCGCTGGACGGGGCACGCTGCCTGGCCTTACACCAGGCGATTTTCTTCGCCGACACGCTGGACGCGTCCATCCGGTTTGGCGGGGCGGTCCTCCTGCGCCGGGTGGTTGGCATCGCCCAGGTGGCCGACTTCAAGGCCCTGCCGGACCCGGCGTCGCGCGGGCGGGTGATGGTGGCGGCGCTGAAGGTGGGGCGGGCCATGCTGGTGGGCGGGGCGAGTGTGTACGGTGGGTGGGGCGAGGTGGTTGAAGGGGCGCGGGCCGCGCTGGAGGAAGGGAAGTGGTGAAAAACAAAGCTGGCCTTCTCGCCCAAAACACACACACATGCACGTCTCCCTTCCTCTCTCTCTCTCTCTCTCTCACTCTCTCTCTCTCTTCAGCGCCCACCCACCAATACCCCTCTCCTCACCCCATTCACGCCGGCACCCGCCGGATCTGGGCGGACCGGACGACTTGGTCGGCCGTCGGGCCCGTCCGAATGTCCGAGACGACCACGACCAGGTCGCCCTGGGAAACCAGGCCCCGCCGTTTCAGCAGGCTGAACGTGCGGGCGACGTTGACCTCCGGGTCCGCGTCAAAGTCGAGGCGGAAAGGCATCACCCCCCACCGCAGGTTCATGCGCTGGCGGACGGGCTGCTGGTCCGTAAAGGCAAAGATGGGGCAGTCCGGGCGGCAGCGGGACAAGAAATTGGCCATGTAACCCCGGCGCGTGAACACAAAGATCGCGCGCGCGCCCAGGTTGTTGGCCATGGCGGCCGCGGACGCGCACAGCTCCTCAGATACCCGGCCGTCCGGGCCGGTGGTGAGGTGGGGCAGGACCAGGGAGCCGTGCTTCTCCTGGCGCACCCACTCCTCAGACCGGGTCGCGACCGCGCGCAGCACGTCGACCGCCTTCCCCGGGTACGCCCCCACCGCGCTCTCCCCGCTCAGCATCAGGGCGTCCGCCCGCTGGCGCACCACGTCCGACACGTCCGCCACCTCGGCCCGGGTGGGCGTCGGGTATTCAATCATGCTCTGGAGCAGGTGGGAGGCCACGATGACAGGTTTCCCAGCCTGGCGGCACCGGGCGACCACCTCTTTCTGGACGCTCGGCACGTCCTCCATGTTGATCTGGGCGCCCAGGTCGCCCCGGGCGACCATGACCGCGTCGGAGGCCGCCACGATCTCCGGCAGGTTGGGCACGGAGTCGCAGCTTTCGACCTTCGCGATGACCTCGATCTCCCCACCCGCGCGCGAGGCGAGGTAGGATTTCAGGTTGTTGATCACGTCCGCCGACTTGACAAAGGACACCGCGATGAAGTCCACCTTCTCCGCAATCGCGAAATCGATATCCAGCCAGTCCTTTGCGGACAGGACTGGCAGCATGGAGTTGCGGGCCCGCACGACCACGCCGTCCCGGCGGAAGGTCAGGTTGGCGCGCGAGAGGATGATGCCCGGGTCGACGACGCGGGCCTTCACGTCCGGCCCCGCCTTGGAGAGGACCTCCAGGCTGACCATGCCGCCGTCCACGATGACCATGTCGCCGGGGGCGACGTCATCGACGAAGGCCTCGTAGGAGACGCCGATGGCGTGCGGGCCCGCCGCTGCCGGGTCGCGAATCGTGAGTGTGTATTCCGCGCCCGTCTCGGCCTTGATGGGGGCTTCCAGGGCGGAGGTGTGGACTTCGGAGCCCTCAGTGTCGACCATGATCGCGACAGAGTATCTTAGAGAGGAGGGGAGAAAACAGAGAAAGAAACAGGATGGGAGGTGAGGGAGAATGGGATGGGATGGGATGGGATGGGATGGGATGGGATGGGATGGGATGGGATGGGATGGGATGGGATGGGATGGG
>Ga0315289_10006478_pt1 | contig 17198 bp, 20 predicted proteins | sample YL17G11_40_MG_FD_203452 | JGI IMG/M metagenome (GOLD analysis project Ga0315289, IMG submission 203452) | Sediment microbial communities from Yellowstone Lake, YNP, Wyoming, USA - YL17G11_40 | ecosystem: Environmental > Aquatic > Freshwater > Lake > Sediment | place: USA: Wyoming | collected... | reverse complement strand
CAGTCTGCACAGAAAGGGGGGTGGCAATTTGCCCCCACCCTTTGGCAAGTTCCGGGTCCCTTCTGCGCATATCTTTAATATAACCATCCGGCTGGACCGAATCCGTTAAAGCGGCAACGATATCTACGATAACAAACCACCACTCATTATTATGAATGGTTTTTCTGATTTCTTTCTTCCTGAAAACCGCGACTTTCGTTACAGGTATTAACTCGTTTCCCATTTCAATTCTCTCCAAAAACCAATTTCTCTTTCTTCGCCCAATTCCGTGTTGTGCCAGGTTCTAAACCTGGCACAGCTGTCAGGATTCATCCTGAAGGAGTGGCTCCTGACAGAACAACAGGCTTTTAATTAACCTTTTGCTTCGGTGTCATCACCGAGCTTTCTTCTGCCTTCTTCCTCGATTTCCATTTTTTTTGAGTCTCTGCTCCAACTCGGCGCGGCTAACAGTTTTATCCTTACGTCGCTTCTCGACAAGTTTCCAAAATTTATCACTGCTCCCTAATTGCAGTTGTTCCTTATCCATTCCTTCCACGCCCACAATAAGAGCAACGGGCTTGCCATTACGAGTGATGACTACGCGCTCCTGTTGGGCATTTTTGATACAAACGTCCAAAGTCGCTTGTTTAAGTCCTATCGTCTTCATAGTATTTCCTCCGTCGTTTTATGCGGTGGCTTGTGTCGAATTGCACGAATATTCACGACCAATGCCACATCATCTACGTCATAGAAAACGCGATATTCACCGATGCTAAGTTCCCAAATAGGTTCTACATGTTCCCACGGTGGAATCAAGCCGATAATAGGTTTTCGGTGTTTTGTCTTAACTGTTGGCTCATACATTAACTGTTTATCGATACGATCCAATATTTGTTTGCGCTCAATTTGTTTGCGCTCATAAACACGCAAATTTTTCAAATCATGGGTAACAGCCTTAGCGTAGAGAATTTTATACATTTTTTTTAGAATCTCGCTCGTACGCACGCCAATTCTATGAAAGTCTTTTAACTTCGGCTTCTCTCTTCACCGTCGGGATTATGTGGTCCACACGTCTATTCATTCAGTGCCAGGTCCTAAACCTGACTCATCTGTCAGTAGTAGCTCCTGACAGAACAAGAAGACTGGGTAAGCCAAGGGGTTTGACTGTCCAGCTTTCAACGCCCAGAATCACTGGTGGCTCTATGCTTTCCTCTGGATTAGGTTGTTGCAGTCTTTTTCTGCTTTTTAATAATCTCAGTCAATGATCTCAACGCCTGATTTACAGAGTCGTGATCCGGGAAAAATTTTGCAACATCGGGCTCGATAACAACCACATTTGTGCCTTCTCGATACCTTTTTGCATGTTTCCCCTGAATGCCTTTGCTGAAATCATATTCCTCAAGCATGTCTGGATCTTTTTGCATTCTCTTTATATTGCTTCTTTTCATTTTTTGCCGGCTCTCTTGCATTGTCAGGCCAGAAAACCTCCAATAATAGCCAGAATCGGCTTCAACTTTTTTTGAATCGGATCCACTTCGACGCCAAAGTTCTCTAAGGCTGTCGCTCCAAGCAAGAACAGGGAGCCCTTTGGTGCGAATATCACGGGATAAGGAAGTCTGCCTTCGAAATCTTTGATCTCAAAATCACAAAAACCAAGCAGTCTCGTATCCTGCCGGCCATCAGCAAGAATCAGATTCCGCTTTGCAGTCGGTTCGATGCCTATCTTTTCAAGATAATCCTCGGGAATAAAGGAATATAAAGCTCCTGTATCTACCCAGAATTCGTGTTCAAAGAACTGCTTGGAATCCTTGATGTTGGAAACTTTTACCTTTTTCTTAAACATACCCATGTCGTATTCTCCTCTGTGATATCAAATATTCTTGTTGCTGACGATGGCTATACTGCCTGCTTAAATATACGAAAGCAGACTGTTACTTTCCACAATAAATCGTTTACGTGTCATTCATTAACCTGACACGTCTGTCAGGATTCATCCTGAAGGAGTAGCTCCTGACAGGACAAGAAAGACACTCAAACGGTTCACCTAATCCATTGATTTCATCAGCCGTGATATGCCTTAGTATAATGGCTTTAGCCCGACTTCAGAGCAAATCCATTCTATTCATATGAGGGATTATAATCTTTTGTGCAACCTTGTCAAGCACTTTATAGAAAGGCGGGTCAGACATTCTTGTCTGGCAATGATAGAACAGACAAAAATGTCTGTTCTACCGATTCCCCCTTGGGTCAAATGCCCTGCGTACATGACAAATGGATAGTGTCAGGAGCACGGGGCTCCCGACCTACTGCTAAAATACAAGGCTGGGTCAAACTGACCCAGTCTTGATTTGTCAATTATTCCGAAAAGTTATGAGTAGGTTCCCTGTTTGGTAGCCTTTGCCCTCTCCTCATGAGACATATCCGCCAAACGCTTAACCTCATTCATATCCAAACCTATTCCTTCGGCTACCCGATGTCCGTAATCCTTATCTGCCTTATAAAACAAAGCGGTTTGGCGCAGTTGGATGCGCTTTTGTGCCTTGCCCAGGTGATCCACAATGTTGCCAATGAGGTGATCCCGATCCTGATCTGACACGACTTTGCGGTAGAGGTTACCAGCCTGCACAAAGTCATCATTGGGATAGGTGAAAGGATAACGACCTGCTTTGCCGGAAAGTTCAAAAGGAGGCTCATCCGCTTTTGGGTCTGGCTCTGGTCCGCCCAAGCTATTGGGCCAGTAGTTGGGTTCACCATCTCCATTGTCGTCAACACGCATAAACCCGTCACGCTGGTAACTGCTTTCAGGGGCGTGTTTGGGCGCATTAACTGGAATCAGATGGTAATTGGGTCCCAGTCTATGAAGGTGCGTATCATGGTAAGAAAAAACCCTGGCTTGGAGCATCTTGTCCGGTGAAATGGCAATGCCGGGAACCACGTTTCCAGGGCAGAAGGCCACCTGTTCCACCTCTGCGAAATAGTTAGCCGGATTGCGGTTCAAAACCAGTTTTCCAATTTTGATGGGCGGGACCTCCCCATGTGGCCAGACCTTGGTGATGTCGAAGATATCCCAGGGGAAATCCTTAGTTTTCTCTGGCGTCAAAATCTGCATCTCAAGAGTCCAGGAAGGGTAGTCGCCACGAGCGATGGCCTCATACAGGTCACGAGTGGCGTGATTTGGATCTTCGCCGCAGAGCCGCGTCGCTTCCTGACGGGTCAGATTCTTGATACCCTGATCCGTTTTTAAGTGGTACTGTACCCAGAAATACTCGTCCTTATCATTGTACCATTTGAAAGTGTGACTGCTATAGCCGTTCATGTTTCGATAAGTAGCTGGTGTTCCCCGGTCAGAAAAAAGAATAGTAACCTGGTGAATGGATTCAGGTGTGAGGGAGAGAAAATCCCAAAACATGTCCGGATCGGGCAGATTGGTCGCAGGATGTCGTTTCTGGGTGTGGATGAAGTCCGGGAATTTTAGTGGATCGCGGATAAAAAATACCGGTGTGTTGTTACCTACCAAGTCATAATTGCCTTCTTCGGTGTAGAACTTGACTGCGAAGCCACGTGGATCGCGGGCCGCATCGGCTGAACCTCTCTCACCACCAACGGTGGAAAAACGGACAAAGACTTCGGTGCGATTGCCCACTTTCGACAGAAATTTGGCTTTGGTGTATTTGGTTACATCAGCAGTAACCTCAAAATAACCGTATGCTCCCGCTCCTTTTGCGTGCACCACTCGTTCCGGAATGCGCTCACGGTCGAAGTGACCTAACTTCTCCAGCAAATGGACGTCCTGCATTAGCACAGGACCCCGTTCACCAGCGGTCAAGCTGTTCTGGTCATCAGCCACAGGGATTCCAAAAGCTGTAGTCAGCTTTTTTGATTTTTCCTTCATTGCCAACCTCCTTTCTTTTATTATGAATTTGCAGCCATATAGTTATAAATTATACGGTTTCCGCATAAAAACTCTTAGTTACCTTGGCGTCAGCCAAACGTACCCTTCATGTCATGCGTGATCTACTTTCTCCCAGGTAGCCTAACCAGTTAGATGCCCGCGCACCTGACAGAATAATGTCAGAGGCATGGGGCTACTGGCTGACTACTTCGACAGTCTTCGCAGAATATCCTCGGCCGTCGTCACATACGCAAATCCAAAAGCTAAGTTTTTAAGCGTGGCTAAATGCAAGTCCTCGTTTACTGTTCCTGTGGCATCCAATAAAAAGAAGACCCGATAGTCTCTGAAATAGGCATCCCGCACCGTCGATTCGCAACATAAATTAGTCATTATCCCGGTTACGATCAGATCGGTGACGTTAAGACATCTTAAGGTTATCTCTAAATCGGTATTATAAAATGCGCTGTAACGATGTTTATAGACAATTTTTTCCTCTGGCAAAGGAGCTATTCGCGGATGAATTTCCGCATCCTTAGTATTTTCAATGACCATCCCTTCCCACCACCAGGCTAAAATTCCGCCATCCCACTTTTCGCCTTTATGCACATGCGCGGTGTAGATCACCGGAAGTTTCCTTTTACGGAAGGCATTTATTAATTTGGCGACATTGGGAAGGATCGCCAAGCCACCCGGGGTGAAAGTGGGACTTTTGGAATCAAGAAAAAAGTTTTGCATATCAATGACTAAGAGGCAGGATGTGGGAAATTTCGGTTTCAGCTTGTGAATATTATATGGCTTGATCTGTTTTTTCCACAAAGAGGCTTTGGTTTTTAAATTCGATTCGGTTACGTAATAGTCGTTTTCCATTAATTTCTCCTGTTTGTATGTATCAACACTGGTATAAGAATTATCTTATGTTCAACTTGGTTTCCCCCTCACCCAACCCTCTCCCCGCAGGGGAGAGGGAAAGCATTATATCAGTTTTCCGGATTTTCCCGCCACGGCGGGATTATTCATAAAATCCTTATGGATTAACTCCCTATTGTATATCTGAGATTTCAATGGATTTTATTTTGTGGCGACCTTTCGAGGCATAAAAAGATCAACCACCTGCTTTTGGGCAAAAAGTATCCATAATAAAAAAGGTAAGGTTTCGCTGAAAAGGTAAAGCGGGACGCTCACCTTCTCATACCATTTTGATTCCATTCCGGGCTCAGGGTAGAGAAGATAAATCACCTTGGATAAGATTATATGTTCCAAGATCAAAATCAATAAACCCCATCCTAACTTTGAGATTTTGGTTTTGAATTTCATTCCCCGGGTGATGACCATGAGTGCCACAAAGGGTATCAGATTGTTGAAAATATCTTTGGGGAAAGAAAAATCTGAATTAACTCCTAACAAGGTATAAAAGAAAAAGTAAAGAGAGTTATCCAAAATGCTTATATACAGATATTGTCCCTTCCAATACCAAAAGGCGAAAAGAATCAAAGAGACCGCCACAAACTTAGCTATGAAGATCCACAGCTTTTCTTTCATTCTACTGATCCAGACTTCTGGTAATGAACCACTTTTTCTATCCACAAAACCCAGACCGACACGATGATCAAAATCATTGCCACCTGCCAGAAATACATGTGCATAAAATCAAAAGTTTTGGGAGACCAATTTCCCATCGCCGCGATGAATACCATTCTAATTATGTTGATCACATAAATTAGAGGAAGCCCCAAGCCTGCCCCAATCAGTTTCTTTTTATAGTTGGCGGGATAGGCGATCATTGCCGCCAAAAAGATCAACATCTCGTAAAGCCCGGTGCATTCTCCCACCACCTCCATGGAGAAATTGTTTAGGCTGACTACTCGTCCACTTATATTTACCGTCATTCCCAAAAGCTTTAGAAAAAATCCGGTCAAATCTGCAGTCACCACCATCAGCCGGGTTAGCTGGGGATTGAATTTATCGCTCAAGAAGGGGAAGGTGGTGGTTAAAATCACCAAAAGCCCAAGAAAAATCAGACAGAATCTTATGATAGCCTTATGGGCTTTAAGTTTCGATTTGGCTTTATCTATTTTTCTTTTTTTCATAATCAGAATAAAGGTTTTTGTCCCGACAAGTGTCAGGTAACTTCTCAACCGGACTTACTTTCTTTCCAGGCTGGGTTGTCCCGCCTTCGAGGGGACCAAAAAAGCAAGCTGAAGTCGTAGATCCCGCTTAAGCGGGGCTTAATGCTCCCATATTATATAATTCATTTACCTATATTTAGCAAGCTTAATTTTGGGTTTCTAAACCAATAAACTTAGGTGTTGTTTTTTTTCAATCCATTGAATCCATGAATCTTTACTCCCAAATCTTGGAGCCTGAGTTTCCTTGTTGGTCCGATACAACAAATCGGTCTTAAGAATTCATAAGTCTCTTACTTGCAAGCCCTTAAAAGGTTTTGTTACCACCATCGGGTCACTTTTTGCAGGCTACCTTGTGAGAGTAAAAGAGTTTTTGAAAATTCAGGACAGTAGATTGTGTAAGTGGGGAATTTAGATGAGCTAAGTAATTGATATATCCATAAAAAGAAATGACTTAAGAAATATTCCAAAAAAATGTAAAAATTTTCAAAATTTATCTTGACAAAAAAAGTTTTGCGATTATTTTGAGACAAGCTGGTATAATTATAAATAGGAATTTTGACTACTAGAGCATCTGAGACCGGCGGGGAGACTTTAAGTCTGTTTTCGGGAAAGGGAGTTGTTTTCACTTGCCTATGGTGATTATTCGAGCCCAAGGTGGGAATGGTTTTTCAGTCTTAGTTCAATTCAAACCTTGAGAAAAAGGGGTTTACTTATACGGATGTCGGAACCGAATGGTACCGAATCTTTACGAGTAAGAAGAATTAAACGTTCCAGAAAGCACCTTAAACATGAAAGTTAAACTCATATTCGTTATTAAGTAAAGGAGGTAGTGTAAGATGAAGCTCAAAGTGACTCTTTCCGGCTTGATTTTGGTTGTGACTCTTTTCTGCGTGAGCCACCAAAGCCAGGCTTGTGCGGGTCCTCCCTATTTAGATCCAGACCCTCCAAGTGAACATCCCTGGCAACACAATGACAACGGTGGACCTGGAAGTAAATCGACTTTTTCGACACCCAATATCGTGGCTTTACCAATCACCCTCGGGATCAAAGTCATTCAGTTGTTTGAAAGGATTAATTTCACCCAACGAGTAAGTGAGCGCCCGGCTAAATTCAGCAGTGCTCAGGTTCACAGATTTGATTCTCAAGATAAGAGATGACCAAATCTTCAAAGAGTGTAAATCGTATTTTTCAGTTTGACCTAATAGAGTCTCTGATCAAGCATAAGAAATTTAAAGAAGCTTTAGCAGAACTTAGGGAGAGAGAGGCTCGAAAAGATTTAGATCGAGGCTCCTCTGAATGGGGATGGGGCTCTCATCTTTTCTCTATTTCGCTTCAATCGCTGGGGCGATATGAGGAGGCATTAGTTAGAGATCAGGATGCCTTTGAGATATTTAAAAACGCTCTGGAGAACGAGAAGATCGCCCAGATACAATTTAATCTTGGTATAATCTATTCTGATCTGGGGGATTTAAAAAGATCGGAGTTGCAGTTTAAAGATGCGGCGGCCGCCTATAGGCGAGTTGGCAACCCAATAGGAATTATAAAGACTTACAATGAGCTTGCTCGTATCTATTTTACCAAGTCAGAATTTACCAGGGCGATTGAATATCTTGATGACGGGCTTGAATATTGTCGACAGATAAAAGATGATAAAATGACTGCCAGATTGTCCGGGAATTTGGGCACCATCTACATGATAAAGGATGAATGGCAGAAAGCTAAAAAAAATTTGCTGGTTAGCCTGGAGCTGAACACAAAACATAAAGACGAAATTAACATTTGCCGTTGCCTTCTATCCTTAGGCTATGTCTCGATTTTACTCCGGGAATTCTCAAACGCAGAAACTTATCTAAAAAATGCTTACTGCATCATCTACGAAAACAGTTATGCTCGGGAACTGGCCATCTATCATGAATATTCCGGCGAGCTTGCCTTTATCCAGGGTGACTTGGGGGAAGCCGAAAACCATTACCTGAAAGCTATCCAGATAGGGGAGAAGATCGCGCCCCAGAGCGCCATCATCAGTCAAGCATACCGACTTCTGGCAGAGTTTTACTCCGAAAGACAAGAATTTGAAAAGGGTTTGATCTCCTGTGAGAAGTCCATAATGGTGTCAAAAAGCATTGGGGAAAGAATAGAGGAGGCTTTGGCTTACCGAACCTTGGGTCGACTTTATAGTCAGAATGGTCACCCCGCCCAAATTAAGGAAAACTTTGCCCAAGCCACCCGTATGCTGGAAGAGATCGGGGTTAAATTTGAACTGGCCAGAACCTATCTGGAAATGAGCAAAAGTGGCAGTTTCGACTTCTGGGAAAGAATGAAATTCCTGGGGAGGGCCGAAGATTTAGCTTCCCAGCTGGACTCCCCATATCTTTTGGCTAAGATTAGGTTTGCTTTCGCAATTTTATTTTTCAAAAATAAAGAATATGAGAATGCTTTAGATCTCTTGCATAAAGCCAATGAGATTTTTGAGCAATGCCATGAAAGGGAGGACTTAGAAAAGGTTTCAGAACTTGAAAAACAAATCCGAGCTGTTTTTCCTGTCCCAGAAAGATCAAAAGGATCCTCCACCCAATTCTCTTTTAAAGATATAATTACTCGGAATGGGCAGACATTGGAGATGTTGGAAAATCTCCAAAGGATAAAGGATTCCGATATTACCATTCTTTTAGAAGGAGAAACCGGGACCGGAAAGGATCTTTTGGCGAAAGCCATGCATTTTACCGGTAGTAGAAAGAATAAGAAATTTGTAGTGGTAAATTGCGCTGCTTTACCGGAGGCTCTCTTTGAAAGCGAGCTTTTTGGTTATAAGAAAGGGGCTTTCACCGGGGCCTCCTCTGATAAAAAAGGGCTTTTGGATGAAGCGGGTGGAGGAACCTTATATCTGGATGAGGTTACAGATGTGCCACTACCTATTCAAGTGAAGCTATTACGAGCTATCGAGGAAAAGGAAATCGTAAGCTTGGGTGAGGTTAGACCCAGAAAGGTTGATTTCAGAATCATAACCGCCACCAATAGAAACTTAGAAAAATTGGTGGAGGAAGGAAAATTCAGAAGCGATTTGTATTATCGCTTAAGCGTGATAAAGTTCAAGTTGTTACCTTTAAAGGAGAGGAAAGAAGATATCCCTCTTCTGGTGGAACATTTTATGAGGAAATATTCCCCCAACGGGGACAGTCAGGTCGGACGAATGCCCGAAATCTCCAGGCTTGATCCCAAAATAATAGAGCTTTTTTTAAGCTATGACTGGCCGGGGAATGTAAGGGAGTTGGAAAATGACATCAAAGGCTTGTTGGTTTTTGTAAGAAATGAGGATAAAATCCCTTTCGATCTTTTAACTAACAGTTTGGATAAATTTAATAATGGCAAATCGACTAACCATTCTTCGCTTTTGAGCCGGTTGGCTGAATATGAAAAGGAAGAGATAAAAAAAGCCCTAATCAAAAGCAATTGGGTCAAAACCAAAGCCGCTAAACTCTTGAATATCGACGAGGCATTACTCCGATATAAAATAAAAAAATATAATATAACCCCCCTTTAAGTCGAAAATCCTTTCGCAAACTCGAAATTTTTTTCGAGAAAATCTGATTTCAAAAATCAAAAACTCCATTTGCTTACTCTCTAGCAGAAAAGATTTATCTTTTGCAACATAGCCACTTACCCAGAGAACAAGTGTCTTTTCATTTTTGGAAAAGGAGTGGCATCTTTTTTGCAATACGGGAATATGATTTCTCTCACGTTAAGAGGGGAGGACAGGAGAGAATAAACAACTGGGTGGACCCTCTTCAAAGGGAGAGATTAATCTACCGCCTCTTTTAAAAAAATGTGGGGGCTTTTTCTTTTTCTGTCTTTTCCCATGGGAAAGTTGGCTCGGGTTTTTGAATGTAGGATTTATAAAGATCATTTGAAACACGAATAACTATCTTCTAACAGAACTTCTATTTCCTGTTTTAGTTTTTGAAATCCCAAACCTCAAGATTTTCTAATCAGAGTCCTTTCTTTTTTCTTGGAAAAAGAGATTTTGTATTTTATAATTATAATATAGACCATGAAGAATAAGGTTCGATGAATTTAACGTAGAGGAAAAACTTTAAAAGCAGATTCGTATGAATGTGCGTATGCACTCATACGAGCTTCGCATATGAACACAAATGATTCTTCACAGAGAGAAAAATGTAGGGTAGCTTTGATCTCGGTTTTGGCGGCGATTTTTCTGGTGGGGATAAAGTTGGTGGTGGGCCTGGCTACCGGAAGTCTGGGAATTCTTTCGGAAGCGGCTCACTCGGCTTTGGACTTCGGGGCGGCACTTATCACCTATTTTGCCGTGAGGGTCTCTGGGAGGCCCGCAGATTCAGAACACCATTACGGACATTTCAAGGTGGAGAGCCTGTCTGCGTTGGTGGAGACCCTTCTCCTTTTGGTCACCTGCTTATGGATCATCTATGAAGCTATCCGCCGCATGTTTTTTCATGCCGTGGAAGTTGAGGTAATCCCTTTTAGTTTTATTGTTATGATTATCGCTATAATCGTCGATTACAGCCGATCGAGAGCTTTATTAAAAACGGCCAGAAAATATCATAGCCAGGCATTGGAGGCGGATGCTCTTCATTTCTCCAGTGATATTTATAGTTCCTCAGTAGTAATTGCAGGTTTGATTTTTACCAAGGTTGGATTCCCTATAGGTGATTCCATCGCCGCATTAGGCGTGGCGCTATTAGTGATCGTCATCTGTTATAGATTGGGAAAAAGAACCCTGGACGTTTTAATGGATCGAGCCCCTGAAGGTTTAAAGCAAGAGATTCAGAAGATGGTGGAAAAAGTCGAGGGGGTTAGTCAATGTTCACGTATACGTATCCGGAGGTCAGGTCCACAGGTTTTTGTAGATATGAATATTTCCTTGGACAAAGATACCAACCTTGAAGATGCCCATCATATAGCCAGTGAGGTAGAAAAAAACATACGATCAATCCTTCCCGAGACTGACATAGTTGTCCATACCGAGCCCAGCGAGGGGTTGAACTTCATTGATCATAAGATCGATTTAACCAAAAAGGTGGAAGGATCACCGGGTGGTCAGACAGAGCAAATCATAAGGGAAACTCTCAATGAACACGCACGAGATTTCATTGAGTTTCACGAGTTGACTTTCCAAAGAAAAATGGACATTCCATTGATCAACCTACATTTAGTCCTCCCCAAAAATATTAAGATCGAGGATGCCCATAAGTTATGTGACCATCTGGAGGATGACATAAAAAATAGATTGGGAGAGTCGGAGATCGTGATTCATGTGGAACCGTGTGACGGCAAATGCGAAACCTGCCGAAAGGAATGCGATTAAACCTGCGGAAGGATTCATCCTAAAGGAGACTCTGGAGTGTTCACCTTTGGTTCGACAAGCTCACCATAAATAGGTGAACCAAGTAAAGATCTTTTCATTCGATAGATTGCAGGTCCCCGCCAAAGGCGGGGACACTCCAGCGAAGCCCTTCCTAATCTTGCGTTTTCAGAAATTTCGAAAAATAGGATTGACAAATGGTTTTATTTAGTTATTATTAAATTTTGCCTCAGGAGAATTCTTATGGTATCAAGCATGACCGGTTATGGCAGAGCTGATTTGGTCAAAGAAGATGTAAAGGCTTCCGTCGAGATAAGCTCTGTAAATAATCGCTTCTGTGAGATTCAATTTCGGTTGCCGAAATTTCTCAGCCCTTTGGAATCAAAGCTAAAGGAGATGATCCTTTCCACCATCACCAGAGGGAAGATCAGTTATACTTTGAATTGGGAAGAAAGCTTGCCCATCACCTCTTACGTAAAATTGAACCAGGAGGCGGCAGATGTCTATCACAGCATAATGACCCAGTTGAAGGAAAAATACAATCTTTCAGGTGAGATCAGAGCAGACCATTTCTTAAACTTGCCCGATTTGATCAAAGTGGAGAAGGAGGAATATAACATAGATAAAGCCTGGGAGGTTTTGTATGAGGTCACCTTGAGAGCTTTGGAGGAATTCAACTCCATGCGAAGGAGTGAAGGGACTCGCCTGGCAAGTGATCTAAAACAAAGAGTTAATTATCTCGAAAATGCCATCTCCGAAATTGAGAGATTGACTCCGTTAAATGTTAGCCACTATCGAAAGAAATTAAAAGCCAAAATATCTGAGCTTTTGGATAATCTGGTGGTGGATGAACAAAGGATCGAACAGGAAGTGGCTTTGATGGCAGAAAAATGCGACGTCACCGAGGAGTGCGTCCGATTCAAAAGCCACAATCAGCAGTTCCTCTCCGCATTAGAAGAGGGCGGACCAGTCGGAAAAAGGTTAACCTTCCTGTTGCAGGAGATGAACCGTGAAGCCAACACCATCGGATCCAAAGCCTCCGACGCCCAAATCTCACAAAAGGTGATTTTCCTTAAAGAAGAGATAGAGAAAATAAGGGAGCAGGTTCAAAATATTGAATGATGTCCGCCGTCGGCAGTCCGCCGACCGCCGCTCATTAGTAACTGAGACCACCAGAGAAGTGAAGGTGAATAAAGCGTGTAACTTCTGTGGAAACAAAAACTTTAAGGGGACACATGTGCAATACATTTACAGACATAATGATCAATGTTGAGAGAAGGTGATGTCATGCACAGACCTTATTTTCTAACTTTGCTAATTGCAGTCGTTTTAACTATTATTTGCTTAGCCAATTGCGATAGTTATAACATCGTGGAGCCTCGTTTTTACTCTGAAGAGGACATCGTTGATGTCCAATGGGAAGATTCTTCTCATACGTGGCTAAACATATCATTTACGCTTCCATTCGCCAGGCCTTACAAACTCTACGTTCTTGGAAGTGCCGGAAACATAGTTCGTAGTTATGAAGGTATAGGCAATACTGGCTTGAATGTTATCACTTGGGATGGAAAGGACAACAATGGTGGTAGGGTGGAGAAGGGAGTTTATGCTATTTTGCTAAAAGCGGGCAATCTGAAAACGGTTACCTGGTTTGAAATTGATTAACGAGAGAGTAGGGAAAAGCAATGAAACAAGTGATGACCGGATTGTTATTGGTAATTTCTTTTTTGGTGCCCCTTGTTAACACTGGTGCACAGGCAGAGATGGGTTTCATAGGAAGCCTTGGTATTCCAAGAGGTTACATGGATTTTTCAATAAACGGTGGCTGGTTCGCCAGAATGAACCTCTCCTTCCCGGTTGATCCAGAACTAATGCTCACCGAATCTTTTTCGACAAAAGGCGATGGTGGCGGGGGTCGCCTGAGCATGAATGTGTTCTCCTGGTATTTACTTGCACGATATTCACTTCCATCACTCATGCCTAAGCTTTCGCCGTTCGTAGCAGCTGGTCCGGGAATCCACTTCATGTATTCTTTCTCTTCAGACGAGAGTGCTCTTGGCAAAAGGAGTAAAACCATCTTGCTTAGTAAGGCACATCTGTTTTTTGGGGTTGATGTTGACCTAACCCCAAGGCTGTTCTTGACTGGGCAAGGAAGGCTCACATATCCCAGTGACATAATCTTGGATTCAGGATATCTGGGTTTGGGGATGAAACTTCAATGAGCTTTTTCGTTCGTAACGGACACCTTGTCCGTTCTCCCGCTAAAGGCGGGATCAGGATGAATCCGTTACCCTAAAGCATTACGGACGAAGGCGTCCCTGACGAACAGGAAGATGTATTAAGGGAATTATGAATATCAAAGAAAGTCCAAATCATAAGATATACATTCAAGTGCTTCGTGAGATGTCACCTGAAAAAAGGTTGCTTAGGGCTTTTGAGCTATCGGAGTTTACCAGACAACTTTTTATTCACGGATTACATAAAAGATTCCCGAATCTTTCAGATGAGGAATTCAAAAAGATACTTCTGGAGCGTCTGGATAAATGTCACAACAGGAATTATTAAAGAAAGTTGTTCAAGCACTCGATCAATCTGGAATTCAATATATGATAACAGGTTCTGTCGCTTCAAACTTACAAGTTTGATTACTTGGATCAGCTATAAATGGAATATCCATTTGTTTCAGTCGGTTACGGGAGCGTGGTCTCGGTTGATAAGATTGTGGCGGTGATGAGCTTTGGGTCACAGCCTTCTAAAAGACTGAAGGATGAGGCGCAGAAGAAAGGCAAGCTTATAGATGCCACGGAAGGAAGAAAGACCAGAAGCCTGGTGGTAACATCATCAGATCACGTCATACTGTCAGCTTTGGCTTGTGAGACCATAGCTTTTCGGCTTAAGATTAAAGATTCGAAATTTCTGCCATAGGCAGATCCGCCTATGGCGGACGATATTCAAGGCTAATCTTGAATTTTGAACCTTTTAGAATAATGAAAAACGCAACCTTAGTGATTCTTTCCTCTCCCTCGGGAGGAGGAAAAACCACCATTTGTCGAAAGATACTGAATAAACATAAAGACTATCTCTATTCCATCTCCGCTACCACCAGAAAGAAAAGAAAAAATGAGAAAGATGGAAGGGATTACTTTTTCTTGTCCGAAGACCAATTTAACCAGATAAGAAAAAAACGTGGATTTGTGGAATGGGCAAAAGTGCATGGGGAATATTATGGAACTTTAAAAAAGTTTGTTGACAAGACAGAAGGGGAGGGTAAGACTGCGTTACTCGTTCTGGATGTGCAGGGAGGAATGGCGATTAAGAAAAAATATCCTGACAGCGTTTTAATCTTTCTTTTACCCCCTTCCTTTGAAGAATTGAAAAAACGGCTCATCCGGAGAGGAACGGACAGAACCGACGAAATAGAAAAGAGATTGAAGATCGCATTAAAGGAGATGAAGTTTTGGTCGAAGTATGATTATGTTGTAATAAATAAGAACTTAAAAGAGACGGTAAAATTGGTAGAAAAAATCATCAAGGTGGAAGGGCATAAATCTTTCCGGTTCGATTTTGAAAAGTGGGACAAGGATTCAAATTTTTCTTAAAATCATTCCCGCAGACGCTTCTAAAAGGAATGTCGATTTCTCTTTTGGAAATAGAGAGCCTATGTTTCATTATCAAAGCCACACAAAAAATTCTTAATAGTGGCAAAGATTTTGGGAAATGACAACGTTTAGATATTTCGCTATGAAGTAATGAAAGGGTTTTTAAGATTCATTCCTCAAAGAAGGAGGAGTAGATCTTAAAAGGAGGAACTGATGGAATTAGATTTTACGGAAAAGCTGGAGAAGATTTGTAGGAATAGATATGAGGCGGTCTTGCTGGTTGCAAAACAAGCACGAAGGTTAAATATGGAAAGGATGAAAGCCGAATTCCTAACCGCACAGATCAGTGATGAAGAGACGGTGAATCCAAAAAAAGAGGAGAAGGTCATAAATCAAGCACTAAGGGAGGTTATAGAGGGAGAAGTAAAGTTTGAAAGACGGGGGGAGAAACTTAAATCAGAATTAAAGAGGCTTTAGTTACTTTTTCAGACCAGCTCCCATATGGATAAGGGTCTGGGTTAGACCAGCCTCTCTTAAAAGGAGTGATCTTGGCACAGAAAAAATTAGTCATAGTAGAATCGCCTGCAAAGACCAGAACTTTAAAGAAATTCCTGGGAGAAGGGTTTTTAGTGGAAGCTTCCCTGGGGCACGTAAAGGATCTCCCGGAGAAAAATCTGGGGGTAGAGATAGAGCATGATTTTGCTCCTCACTACGTGATTATCAAAGGCAAAAAGAAGATTTTAGACCAGCTAAAATCTCAATCTAAAAAGGCTGAAATGGTGTATCTTGCCCCAGATCCTGACCGGGAAGGGGAAGCTATTGCCTGGCATATAGCCACGGAAATAGAGAAGATAAATCCTCGAATCTATCGAGCTTCCTTCAACGAGATCACCAAAGAGGCTGTGCTTGCCGGCATAAAAGAGGCTGGAGAAATCGACATGAACAAGGTGAATGCCCAGCAAGCTCGCAGAATTTTAGATCGATTGGTGGGATATAAAGTCTCTCCTATCTTAGGGGAAATCGTTTACCGCGGATTGAGCGCCGGGAGGGTGCAATCTGTGGCTTTGCGGATGATCTGTGAAAGGGAAAAACAGATTGAAGATTTCGTCCCTAAAGAATACTGGAGCATCACTGCTATCTTAGAGGCTGAAGACAAAAAGTCTTTCCCTGCCAAATTAGTCAAAATCGATGGGAAAGATTTTGAGATAGCCACTCAAGAAGATGCGGAAGAGATAATCTCGGATGTAAAAGATAAGAAGTTTGTGGTGACTGGTGTTACTAAGGAAGAAAGAAAGCGTTTCCCTTCCCCTCCCTACATCACCAGCACCCTCCAACAAGATGCGGCTCGCAGGCTCTATTTTCCTCCCCAAAAAACCATGATGATTGCCCAAGAGCTTTATGAAGGGGTGGAATTAGGGGAGAAGGGAAGCGTGGGTCTGATTACTTATATGAGAACTGACTCCCCTCGCATTGCAGAAATAGCAAAACAGGCGGCAAAGGATTTTATCGAAAAAAATTTTGGTTCAAAATATATCCCTTCGAAGCCAAAGGAATATAAACCTAAAAAGGCTGCGCAGGAAGCTCACGAAGCCATACGCCCCACTTATATCGACTATACTCCAGAAGAGTTAAAAAGATTCTTAAGTAAGGATCAATTTAAGTTGTATCAACTCATCTGGAACAGATTCATCGCCTCCCAGATGGCAGAAGCTGTTTTTCAAGTGACCACAGTTGAAATTGAAGCGCAAAAATATCTTTTCAGAGCCATACACTCACTACAAATGTTTGATGGGTTTTTGAAAATCTATCAGGACATTAAAGAGGAGAACTCAGAAGAGGAAGAGGAATTCAAACTGCCAGCCTTAAAGGAGAAAGACCTTTTGAATCTGTTGGAGCTAATTCCAAAACAACATTTCACTAAACCCCCACCAAGATTTTCTGAGGCAAGCTTGATAAAGGAATTAGAGGAAAATGGAATAGGAAGACCCTCCACCTATGCTCAAATCGTCACTACTATAAAACAGCGAAGATATGTGGAGTCCGAGAAAAAAAGGCTTTTCCCCACCGAGTTGGGAAAGACGGTAAACGAGATCTTGGTTAAAAATTTCCCTAATATATTCGAGGTGAAGTTCACCGCTAATATGGAGGAGGAGCTGGACAAAATTGAGGAGGGAAAGGAGAAATGGGTCAAGGTGCTAAAGGACTTCTACGTTCCATTTCAGTCCACTCTGGAGAAGGTGGAAAATGAAAAGGGCAAAATCAAG